>Ga0137404_10001752_pt1 | contig 14280 bp, 14 predicted proteins | sample CZOMad2_1_16fung_FD_108285 | JGI IMG/M metagenome (GOLD analysis project Ga0137404, IMG submission 108285) | Vadose zone soil fungal communities from Angelo Coast Range Reserve, California, USA - CZOMad2_1_16fungal (Illumina Assembly) | ecosystem: Environmental > Terrestrial > Soil > Vadose...
CAAATTCCGTCACGTCCCCCGTGATCAAGGCGTCATACAGCACACCCAGCATGACCCGCCCCTACAACGATTATATCATATTCAGGAAACATAGACCGCAAAATTAAGCCTAAAAAATGTTCCACGTGGAAACAATAATTTCTGATCAGCTAATTTTCACGTGGAACATAGTGTAAGGAGGAGGGCTCCACCCCCCTAAAGGCTGCCGTTTAAGAGCCAAAATAGAGAGAAAGATACTTATCTTCCATTTTGCGCATTATTTGCTTCTCAGCGGGTTTTTTATCCTTATAACCACATAAATGCAGAGCTCCATGGAAGATCACCCGATGCATTTCATTTTTAAAGGAAGATTGGAATTCCCTCGCATTATCCCGGACCCGGTCAACACTTATATATATCTCTGCGTTTAATGGCAGACCAGGGTTGGAAAGGTCAAACGTGATAATATCCGTATAGAAGTCATGATGGAGGAATTGCCGGTTTATTTCCAGTAAATAATCATCGGAGCAAAAAATATAGTTTAGTTCCCCCAGTCGTTTCTTCTCCTTTTTTAACAGGCTTGCAATAAAGACCTTCAAAGAGGAGCGATCAGCGAGGCTAAAGCCTTGCTGTAGGAAATGGAATTGTATCGCAGGTATAATGGGAGTTTTTGAAGGCATTTCCGAAAATCGTAAGCTTATTTGGAATTACAAAGCATAATTTTGATTATTCAGAGCAGGGGCAAATATATTACAATGAAGAGATTATCCGAATTAGAAGCGGGGTCAGTGGCAAGAATACATTCATTTGAAAAGAACGATCTGTTCCTCAAGCTGATGGAGATGGGCTGCGTCCCGGGAGAAGTGATCAAGGTAGAGCAGATCGCCCCCTTGGGCGATCCGATCGCTATTTCGGTGGCGGGCTATAACCTGAGTCTCAGACTGGACGAAGCAGAAAATATTTTCATCGAGGAGGGGGTGTTCTGATGAAGGTCGGCCTCTATTTCGGCTCTTTCAATCCCATTCATCATGGGCACTTGATCATTGCTAATTATATCCTACAACATACCGACCTCGATCAGCTTTGGTTTGTCGTTACCCCACAGAACCCATTAAAGCCTGCCGGAACTCTTTTAAATGAATACCATCGGCTTTACCTGGTAGGCCTGGCTGTTGAAGGAGAGAATAAATTAAAGGCTTCCGACATTGAATTCAAATTACCCCGCCCCTCCTATACCGTGGATACCCTGGCCTATTTAGAGGAGAAATATCCCTCCTATCGGTTTTCTATTATTATGGGTAGTGATAGTTTTCAGAACCTTTCACGCTGGAAGAACTACACCCATATCCTTGCCAATTACCCGCTCTATATTTACAGGCGCCAGGAGCATGAAACGATCCCAGCTTATCCAGGAGCAAAGAAGATCGAAATACTGGAGGCCCCGCTGCTGCCAATATCGGCTACCCATATACGGAAGAATATAAAAGAAGGTAAGTCCATCCGTTACCTCGTGCCCGAGGCAGTGCGGGAAGAGATTGAAAGGAATGCATATTACCGCTGACGGGCATCGGGCGACTCCGTACACTGCGGATCTGATCGCAATGCGACAGCATCTACAAAAGCCCCTCCCGATCTTTCTTCGGAAGAGAGCCCACCACAAGCTGGTAAGAATCATCGATCATTTGCCGGAGGATCCTGGCCGGGACGCTGCCATCCACGATCACCGTATTCCATAATTTTTTATTCATATGATAACCCGGCTGGACAGACGAAAATTGTTCCCTCCATTCAATGGCCTTTTCCGGATCGCATTTTACGTTGAATTGAAGTGTCGGGCTATCCAGGCCCGTGATCAGGAAGATCTTCCCCCTTACTTTGAACACGAGCGTGGTTTCGCCGAAAGGAAAACCTTCCTCCACTTCTTTTTTCGACAGGCAATATTCTCTTAATGTTTCGATGTCCATCATTTAAATTTATGGTAAGAATCTTTCTATATAAAAAATAATTAAAATATGAATACGGCACGATGTGGCACCCTACTATTATTCTTTGTCTTGATCCTTTTCCCAGCCCGGTTCCTGCAAGCACAAAAAAAGGATAAAAAACTGGAGGCGCAAATTGCTTTGTTATTGCAAGGCTTCAACGGAGAAGCAGGCGTCTTTGTCAAAGACCTGAGATCCGGGCGGATCGCTTCTATTCATGCCGACACCCTGTTCCCGACGGCCAGCATGGTAAAGATCCCCATACTGATCGGGATCATGAATAAGATCGACGCGGAAGAACTGCAATATCACCAGCAGATGATCTACCAGGATTCCCTGCTCTACCCAGGGATCGATATCCTGGGTTCCTTCAAGTCCGGGGAAAAGATCGAACTGAGCAAGCTGCTGATGTTAATGCTCACGATGAGCGATAATACGGCCAGCCTCTGGTTGCAGGCGCTGGCTGGCGGTGGGATGAAGATCAATCCACTCCTGGACAGCATGGGCTTCAAAAATACCCGGGTCAATTCCAGGACGCCTGGGCGTACGGAGGATCGCGCGATCTACGGATGGGGACAAAGCACACCGGCAGAAATGGCCGGGCTGATGGAAAAGATCTACCACGGAGATCTGCCATTGAAGAAACATTCCACCGAACAGATGCTGCGCCTGCTGGGAAGAGATTACTGGGATGAAGTAGCGATCTCGCAGATCCCGCCCTATGTATTCGTCGCCTCCAAGAACGGGGCCGTGGATCATTCGCGCAGCGAGACCATCCTGGCCATGGCGCCACATGGGCCGTATATCTTTTCCATCATGACGAAGAACCTGAAGGATACGAGCTGGGCCCAGGGCAATGAAGGCTGGATCCTGGCCAGGAAGCTTTCACGCCTCTTGTGGAATTACTATGAGCCCCGGTCGGGCTGGAAGCCTTCCATGAGCGTGGAAGGGCTGATCGGAAAGAATGGTCAGTTGGCCGATGAGTAATCGACGACCAGGTTGCAGAAAGCCCGGACACCCAGCTTGAAACCGCTCTCTTCAATATAAAAGTCCGCGGTATGGTGAGGAAAAGCCGTATGAGGATCCTGCCCCTTTTTCATGCCGCCCAGAAAGAAAAAGAAGGAAGGAACTTTTTCGCCGAAATAAGAAAAATCCTCCGAGCCGGTCATGGCATCCATCCAGACCGTGTTCGCTTCGCCAGCTGTCCTTTGCAGGGAAGGCAGCATCTTTTTTACGAGTGCTGGATTATTATACGTGATCAGGGTCTTCTTATCGATGGACAGTTCTGCGCTGGCGCCTGCGCTCTCAGCGATCTTTGTAACGGTGCGGCGCATCCTTTCATGGATCTCCCGCTGCATGGCAGTGTCCAGCGTGCGGATAGTTCCGGTCATTTCCACCTCTTCCGGGATAATATTGGATCGCACCCCTCCCTTGAATGTACACACGGAGATCACGGCCGCATCCTTCGTCAGCTCTGTCTGCCGGCTGATGATCGTTTGCAATCCTTCGATGATCTGTGCGGAAACGACGATCGGATCGACGCCTGCCCAGGGCTGTGAACCATGAGAGCCCTTTCCTTTTACTTTGAGGGTGAACCAGTCCGAGGCGGCCATGGCGCCTTCGCTGCGGTATTTGATCTTTCCCACTTCCGTGGCCGAATTGATATGCAGGCCGAAGACAACGTCCACCTTCGGGTTATCCAGTACTCCTTCTCTTATCATCAGCGCTGCGCCGCCTTCTTCCCCCGTCGGAGGACCTTCTTCCGCTGGCTGGAAAATGAATTTTATAGTGCCGTGTAGCTGGTCCCTGATCCCCGCGAGCACTTCGGCCACGCTCATCATGATCGCCATATGGGAATCATGTCCGCAGGCATGCATGGCGCCGACCTCTTGTCCGTTATAAGTAGTTTTTACTTTCGACGCGAAGGGTACCGGGGTTCTTTCTACGATGGGCAGGGCATCCATATCGGCCCTCAGTCCGATGACAGGGCCAGGCTTTGCGCCACGTAATATTCCGACTACTCCTGTCTTGCCCACACCTTCTTTTACTTCGATGCCCAGGGAACGAAGGTGATCGGCGATGATCTTCGCCGTCCTGAATTCACGGTTGCCCAATTCAGGATGTTCATGAAAATCCCTTCTCCAGGAGATCGTCTTCGGTTCGATCTTTTCTGCCGCCTCATCGATGAGCAGATGAATATCTTTTTTTTGAGCTGCCGTGAAAAGGGCGAGCAGCATGAGGCCATTAAACAGGACTAAGGATCTTCTCATATTGCAGGGTTTGATGAAACAATATACAAATTCCGGCGGGCAATTTTTTCAGTTGGTCGATTCCTTTTGATAATGTTTTCAACAATTGATAAATTGTAGGCTTATAGAAAATATTGACAGTTCTCTTCCGACATATTGCTTTTTTAAAAGCAGTGTTCCTGCACAGTATTTCTGCATTTGGCGGACCGCAGGGTCATCTGGGCATGATGATGAAAACATTCGTGCACAAGCGGGGAGATATCACCGAGGAAGAGCTGATGGATTATAACGCGTTCTGCCAGTTGCTGCCCGGCGCCAGCTCCACACAGACCCTGACCTTGATCGGGTACAAACGGGGAGGCGTCGTCCTGGCCGTGCTCACACTGGTGATCTGGACCTTGCCGGCCTGTATCCTGATGGGTTGCTTTTCCTTTTTCCTGGGATATATCAACGAAAGAACGCTGAAGACTTATGAGCTTTTCCGCTTCGTCGCTCCGATGACAGTTGGATTCCTGGCCTATGCGTCCCAGCAGGCATTCAATATCTCCATTCACAATACGATCACCCGGGTGATCCTGGTGGTGAGCGCAGTCGCCACTTTCCTGTTATTCAAAACGCCCTGGATCTTCCCCATCCTGATCGTGCTGGGCGGTTTTGTCACCAACCTGAGCGACAGGCGTATCCCGCAAAAAGAATTATTGCCGAAGAAGATCAAATGGGGGAATATCTGGCTCTTTGCGATCGTCTTCCTGCTGGCGGGAGCGGGCAGCGAGCTGGCGCATAAGAATAACTGGCCCAACCGGCGTCCACTGAACCTTTTTGAGAATACTTACCGTTTTGGCAGCCTGGTCTTCGGGGGCAATAATGTTCTCATTCCAATGATGTATGAACAATTCGTGGCCCGCCCCGAATCCCAGAAGCTCATCCAACGCAATCCGGGGATTATCCGGGTGAATAAGGAGGATTTCTTTACCGGGGCGGGCATGGTCCGCGCCATTCCGGGACCGGTATTCTCCGTCGCCACATTCATGGGAGGCATGGCCATGAAGGACAAGGGACCGGCATGGCAGGTTCTTGGATGTTTTATCGCGACGACAGGAATTTTCTTACCGAGCGCCCTGCTGGTGCTCTTCTTTTTTCCAATCTGGCACAACCTGAAGAAATATGCGGTGGTCTACCGGGCCCTGGAAGGAATTAACTCCGTCGTGGTCGGGATCATGATCGCGGCCGCCTTTTATATGATGAAGGATCTTTCAACGCTAGGCTGGAAAGAACTGCTGCTGAACCTGGGAGTGATCGTGGGCACCTGGGCCTTGTTAAAATTCACCCGTTTTCCCTCCCCGGTGATCGTAGCGATCTGCCTGGCGCTGGGATGGGCTTTTATGTGAGGGCGATCATGATCTGCGCCGCTGCTGGCTGAAATTCTTTCTGCCGCCACCCCCGCCTCCGCGATTGCCTCCGCCTCTTCCGCCTCCTTGACCGTTGCTATGGCCTCCACCGCCGGATCTTCCTTTTCGTGGATTGTATTCGGGGCCGGGCCCGAATTGTTGGGGGATCTCCTCCTTTTCCACCGGGCTGCCCAGCAGGTCCTCGATGATGCGGAATTTATTCTGTTCTTTTTCGCTGATAAAAGTAATGGCCATGCCATCGGTCTCCGCACGGGCCGTACGTCCGATGCGATGAATATAATCTTCCCCATCGTTCGGCACATCATAATTGATCACTAGGTCGATATTATCGATATCGATGCCACGGGAAAGGATATCCGTCGCCACGAGTATGGGAAGGCGCCGGCTTTTGAATTCCAGCAGGGTCTGCTCCCTTCCCTGCTGATCGAGGTCCGAATGGATCTCTTTTACCGAGAAACGGGAACGCTTCAGCTCCATCGTCAATTGCTTGACATTATGTTTCTTGGAGCAGAAGACCAGGATGCTTTTGAAATCCCTCGAGCTCAGCACCCATTTCACCAGGGGGATCTTTTGTGTTTCGTACACCACGAAGGCTTTCTGAATGATCTTCGCAGGGGGTTTGGAGATCGCAATATTGATCTCGGCAGGATCGTGCAGGATCTTCCGTGCCAGATCCCGGATCTTCATGGGCATTGTGGCGGAAAAGAGCAGGTTCTGTCTCTTGCCGGGCAAGAAGGAAATGATCTTCATGATATCATCATAAAACCCCATATCCAGCATCCGATCCGCTTCGTCGAGCACGAGGTATTGCAGCCCCTGCAGCCTCACATAGCCCATATTCAGGTGGGCGATCATCCTGCCCGGGGTGCAGATGACTACATCGGCTCCTTTGGACAGCGCTTGTTTTTCCGTGGAGAAGCTGCTGCCGTCGCCGCCGCCATAGACCGCTATGGAGCTGATGGGCGTAAAATAGGACAGCCCTTCCAGGTTCTGCGCGATCTGTACGGCGAGTTCCCGGGTAGGCACGATGATGAGCGCATTGACCTGGTCGTCGATCCGGGAAGCCAGCAGCTTGTTAACGATGGGCAGCAGGAATGCAGCCGTCTTGCCTGTTCCAGTCTGGGCCGAAGCGATCAGATCCTTGCCTGCCAAAATAAGAGGGATCACTTGTTCTTGCACTGGAGTGGCGTTCTCATAACCCGAGGCGAGAATACCTTCGAGCAGAGTTTCATCCAGGCCAAATTCTTTAAAATTCAAAATAGAAAGAGTTAAGTAGGAGCCAGCAGCTCAGGGAGGCGCCGGCAATGTTGATTGAAATATGTGCAAAAGTAAAATAAATGATCGGACAATTAGTAACTTACCCGCGAAAACAACCCATTTAACGGGAATTTCGCTAACGATTGCCTGCCATGAACCCGATTTTCTAAAGATCAGTGATCTATCACGGCAGTGCGACCGGCTAAAAGGCTTGGAAATGAAAGAACAGGGCCCGGAGATAGTCGCTGCAGAAACATTCAGCATGACGGCAGAACATCAGCGACTGGCAGTGAATGCTGCTAAAAAGATACCATTAGAACAGTGGGGGCCGTATCTAAGCGAGCGGCAGTGGGGTACGGTAAGAGAAGATTATAGCGCCAATGGGGAAGCCTGGCAATATTTCCCATATGACCAGGCCCATTACAGGACCTACCGCTGGGGGGAGGACGGCCTGGCGGGGATCTCCGATTTCTTCCAGAATCTTTGCTTTTCCGTATCCTTGTGGAATGGGAAGGACCCGATCTTAAAGGAACGCCTCTACGGCCTGGGAAATAAAGAAGGCAATCATGGAGAAGATGTGAAAGAGCTCTATTATTATCTTGATAATATTCCCACGCATTACTACATGGAATACCTGTATAAATATCCGCAGCAGGAATTCCCTTATAAAGCATTACTGGAGCAGAACCGTAAGCGTTCCAAAGATGAGCCCGAATACGAGATCCTCGACACCGGCGTCTTCGATAACAATGAATATTTCGATGTACGCATCGAATATGCAAAGCAGAATGCTAAAGATATTTTCATCCGAATCAATATCCGCAACCGCTACACGAAGGCCGCGGAGATCACGGTGGCTCCCACGCTTTGGTTCTACAACCGGTGGAGCCATGACGGGCTGGAAAAAAAACCTATCATCACCAGCAGGGACAAAGGCTCTGTAAAAGCCACCCATAGCCGGCTCGGCCCTTATTATCTTTATTTTCAGCCCGCCCAGTGCTGCCTCTTCACAGAGAATGAGACCAATACGGAAAAGGTATCCGGCATTCCCAATAAGACCATTTTTGTAAAGGATGCCTTTCATGATGCCATCATTAAAAAGAAGGACCTGGAAGCGCTGCAACAAAAAAAATCGGGGACGAAATTCGCGCCCGTCTACCATTATACTATCGAAGGCGGTGGCTCGAGGGCCATTTACCTGCGCCTGAGCAATAAGATCCTGGAGAATCCCTTCTCGGGAGGGACTGCCGGAATTTTTGTCAACCGCAAAGAAGAGGCGGATGCTTTCTACCAGGCGATCCTCCCATCCAATATTTCCAAGGAGATGGCGGTGGTACAAAGACAGGCGCTGGCAGGCCTGTTATGGAGCAAGCAGTACTACCATTTTGACGTAGAGAAATGGCTCACGACCAGCGATGGGATCAGCCCGGTGAATGCCGGCAAATTGAATGGCCGTAATCATGATTGGAAGCATCTGAAGAACCAGGACATCATCGCCATGCCCGACAAGTGGGAATATCCCTGGTATGCGGCCTGGGATCTGGCCTTCCAGAGCATATCGATGGCCCTGGTAGACCCGATCTTTGCCAAACATCAGCTATTGCTGATCATGAGGGAATGGTATATGAAGCCAGATGGCCAGATACCGGCATATGAATGGAACTTCAGCGACGTAAATCCTCCCGTACAGGCCTGGGCGGCCCTGCATGTCTATCGTATCGAGAAGGAACGCACGGGGAAAGGGGATATCAGCTTCCTGAAGAGGATCTTTCAAAAGCTACTGATCAATTTTACCTGGTGGATCAACCGGAAAGATGCGAACGGGAACAATATGTTCGAAGGCGGGTTCCTGGGCCTGGATAATATCGGTGTGTTCAACCGCAGTCACCAGCTCTCGAACGATATGCAGCTTGAGCAGGCGGATGGCACGAGTTGGATGGGTATGTATGCCCTGAACATGATGGATATGGCTCTGGAGATCGCCATGAAGGACGAAGCCTTCGAGGATACGGCCACAAAATTCTTCGAACATTTCGTGCTTATCGCGGAAGCGCTTAATGAACAGGGTATGTGGAATGAGGACGATAAATTTTTCTATGATACGCTGTCCGTCGACGGCCTGCCCGTGCAGCTGAGGATACAATCCATCGTAGGGCTTACAACCCTGTTCGCCGTGTCCGTCATAGAAAAAAAGACCTTGTCGAAACTGGGGGACTTCAAGAAGCGTATCAGCTGGTTTGAAAGTTACAGGCTGAAGAACAAACGGTACTGGCCAAATGAAGAACATAGCGATGGGGAGCAGATCCTCTTATCCCTGGTGCCACAGAAAAGACTTGTGTACCTGCTGGAGCGGTTGCTGAACGAGGCAGAATTCCTTTCTCCCGGGGGGATCAGGGCCTTATCCAAATACCACGAAAAGACACCCTATACCATTAATATAAGAGGGGTAGACTACACGATCCGGTATGACCCGGGGGATTCTACCTCTGATTTTTTCGGCGGCAATTCCAACTGGAGGGGTCCCGTTTGGATACCGATCAATTACCTGATCATCCGTTCGATCCGCCAATATGGAAAATTTTACGGGGAAGGGCTGCTGGTGGAATATCCGGTGGGCTCGGGCAATAAACTGAACCTGGAGCAGGTGGCCGATGAGCTGACGGGCAGGGTGGTCAGCTTGTTTGAAAAGGATAAGGCAGGCCGGCGGCCGCTCCACGGCAAATACAATTGGTTCTATCAAAAGCCTGGTAATGAAGATCTTATCTTGTATTATGAGTATTTTCACGGGGATACCTCCCATGGCCTGGGGGCCAGCCACCAGACGGGCTGGACGTCGCTGGTAGCGGAATTGATCAGTGAATTGGCGGCCCGTTAGACCGTATTTTTCCCATTAAAATCGTAAAGTTCCAAAAAATGGAATCCGGCACGAGACTGGATGCTTGCTAGTGTTTGATTATCAATAAATTAGAATATGGCACTGGGTTGGTAATTAGGGATACAGTCTGATAATTACAAGTACTCAAACTAAAAAAAGCCATGAATTCCGTAACAAACACGAACACCGTTAAAAAGACAAAGAAGAATGTAAAGAACACGATCCTTCCGATTTTAACAGCATTTGCGCTTGTTTCTGCCGCTACAGCAACTGCCCAGTCTTCCCATGACCTTCACGAAGCCAATACAGCTAAGATCACCTATAATGTAAGCTCGAACAGCAATTGGTCCGATGCTATCCCCGTTAATTGTACAAACTGTATCATCAATATTTCCAAAGGGATGCTGCTGACGGTTGATAAAGCAGTTTCCATACAGAATTGTGCTTTCCAGGGCGGTACGGTTGCCGTAAAAGATCTGACCATCCAGTTTGCAGGAGGTAAGAATGTATATACTACTTTTAACGGAACCAATCTTCTGGTAGCTGGCAACAATGGCGCCCTGATCGCGAACTCCGCTATCTCGGTCACCGGTTCGACCTTCATTTTTAACGATGCTTCTTCCTTCAAGACAAATTATCAGATAGACCTTTCAGCAAGCCGGATAAATGTATATGATAACGCTAACATGCTGTCTACTGGCTCCGATGGCAGCTCTATCAATCTGAGCAATTCCAGCCAGATCGTTATCGGGAGTGGTATCCGCACCAGCACGGCCAGCTTTGCGGTCAGCGGTTCTGCTTTCAATATCAATGTGTATGATAATTCTTCGATAGTTTTAGGCAATCAGAATAATGCTTATTCCAACTCTTCAAAATACAATGCAGCCAGCAGCCTGACCAGCGCCATGAATTCTTTCGCTACTGCCGGCAGCAGGATGAATTGCGGCAGCGGTTATGTTAACAGCTGTTCCAGCCTTGCTCTTTATGGCCCGGCCATCCTCAGCACTACGGGCATTGCCGCTGGTGTTTCGATACCGGTTGTACTGGTTGGTTTTTCCGCTACCCTGAACAATGACAGAACGATCGGCCTGGATTGGAATACCAAACAGGAAGTTAACTCCGGTCATTTTGAGATCGAGCATAGCCAGGATGGTAGTGTGTGGAATGAGATCGGAACGGTAAAAGCAAAAGTAAACTCTGCCACCGCGTCCGACTATGTATTTACCGACCAGAATCCGATCGTTGGAATGAATTACTACAGGCTGAAGTTGGTGAATCTCGATGGTAGCTTTGGATATACGGATGTCAAGGTTGTGCGTACCACGATGGTAACTAATATCAGCTTCTTCCCTAACCCTGCCATTGATTATGTAAATGTTTCCTTAGGAGCCAGTGCCGGTTCGGAAACGACCATCCGTCTGCTGAACCAGGCCGGTCAGGTTCTCCAGGAGAAGAAAGTAGCTGCTGGCAGCGCCACGATCGTGTCTTTCCCCGTGCAGCAGTATCATACGGGATTCTACATTCTTTCTGTTGCCAGCGCAAATGGTTCGCATGAGACCAGCAAGCTGCTGATCAACCGTTCTTAGTAGCTTCTTGTTTTATCAGAAAATAAGTATCAGAGTAAAAGTGTTAATAGTAAAGCAATGACCGTCCCATGGGACGGTCATTGCTTTTAAGGTGACCGTAGGACCGTCCTGCTTTCCCAAACAAACATATCATTCCCGTGGCGGGAAAACATCCCAATCCTAATACCATCGTTATTTATTGATTTTCATTGAATTAGAAACATGGCACCCAATTGGTAATTAAAAGAGTAGAAAATCGTCTTTTAAAAGATACACAAGTATCAGAGTTAAAACAGGCGTTAATAGTAAAAGACTTCCATTTCCATGGAGGTCTTTTTGTTATTGCAGATGTACGCGCAGGCTAAGGCCGGTATTGTAAGCCAATCCATGCTCACTGACCCGTTGCTGGTCGGAGGGCTTATTTATCTTCCTGAAGCGATTGAATTTGGTATTACCGTTCTGATAATAGCCCAGCTTCCATCTTGAGTTGAGATCGAGATCATAGCCAAGGTCTGCAAACAGACCCAGCTGCAGATGGCGGAAGCTTATCGCATACCAGAAAGCCCGGATGGCCGGCTGGACGAATAAGCCGGCCCGGCGCAAACATAACTGCTTTTTATACTGGGTCGCCAGCTCCTTATAGTCCTGCGGCATATTGCCGTTCAGGTTGATAATGTCACCATGATACCCTGCACCCAGCCCGGCAAACAGAAGGAAGGACCTGCTCCTGGCAATGGATTCATAAATGCCGCCCAGCAGGTTGAAAGAGGTCATATTGTTCCCGGAAATAATGGTCGACAGCTTCATGCTGTAGAGGACGCGGGACGATACGGGGATCGCCGATAGTTCGAAATTCAGGCTTGCAGGTACATGCGGCTCGGTGGGGTAACCATATTTTCTCAGCCATCGGTTGATATGGGGATCGTCGGCATGGCTGAAGCCGATACTGCTGTTGAATAAAAGGGAAAAGCCGGGATCCTTTGCCGGGGTTTGTGAAAATACCGACTCCGTGACCACCAGCAGCGTTATGAGCATTGCGCCATACAGTCTCATGTTTTAAAGGTAATCAAAATCAGAGGCGGCCCCTATTTTTTAACAAAAGCAGGATCAGCCTGCCCTGCGATCTTCTCCAGGGATTCACTCCGGGAAAGAAGATCAGGATGCAATGTGTGGAATAGTTTAGAAGGCAATTTATAATTTAATCCGGCTGAACGTTCGGGGATTTATCGGAAACCAGCGGAAAGATCTTGCTGATCTTCTTATGACCGAGCGGGATCTCCGTATTCAGGGTAACATGAATATTCAGCAGATCGGCGATCAGGAGCAGGTCGTCGAAGGAAGGGGAGATCAACCCTTCCATGATTCTTTTTACTTCGGTATAGGACTTGTTCGTTTTGCGGACAATGTCCTCGATGGAAAAATTCCTTTCCTTTGCAATAGAAGAAAGGTATTTACAAAAGACCATCCTTATTTTTTTTATCCTTTCCATAATAGTTCCATTTAAAGTAAAAGAGCCAGGAATGGTAAGACAATTTGTATGCCATGTGAACGGTCCTTTTAACCCTACATTTGCAGGAAGCTTCCAGCGCCTTAAATATCAAGGGAATGCAGAAGGTTAATTTAAACAAAACCGATAATCATGCAGCGCAGAACTTTCATAAGAACGACGGGCCTCATCGCGATAGGACTATCTCTTGCAGAAAAAGCGGCGCTTGGGACCCTGCAGCCGGTATATACCAATAAGCTGCCGCAATGGAAGGGATTCAACCTGCTGGATTTTTTCTCGCCGGACCCCAGGCCGGTTCCCAAGCCGACTACGGAAGATCATTTCAAGTGGATGGAAGACTGGGGCTTCGATTTCATCCGTTTGCCGATCGCGTATCCTTATTACCTGCAGTTCGATCGCAGCAGGAATATCCTGCCGGAGGAGGTCTATCATATCGACGAACAAAAAATCGCGGAGATCGACCAGTTGGTTGCTCTCGCGCATAAGCACAATATGCATGTCAGCCTCAACCTGCACCGTGCTCCGGGATATTGCATCAATGCGGGCTTTCATGAGCCCTATAACCTCTGGACCGACCAGGCCGCGCAGGACGCTTTTTATTTTCACTGGGGCCTCTGGGCCAGGCGGTATAAGAATGTGTCCTCCAAAAAGATAAGCTTTGACTTGCTGAACGAGCCCAGCAGGAGGGAAGATATGAATGATCAGCATTCAAGGGCAACGCCCGTCCCCGGGGACATCTACCGGAAAGTGGCAAAGACTGCCGCCGACGCCATCCGAAAGGAGAATCCTCAGCACCTCGTCATTGCCGATGGCAATAATGTAGGGAACTGGATCATACCGGAGATCATGGACCTGGATATAGCGCAGAGCTGCCGGGGTTATTATCCCCATGCGATCTCGCATTATAAAGCTCCATGGGCGAATAAGGATCCGGATCATCTTCCCGAACCCCTATGGCCGGGCCTGGTAGGAAATCAATACCTGGGCAGGGATATGCTGGAGCTTTATTATAAGCCCTGGATCGGCCTCGTGCAAAAAGGGATAGGCGTTCATTGCGGGGAATGCGGATGCTGGAATAAGACGCCGCATGATGTATTTATCGCCTGGTTCACCGATGTGGTGGACATCCTGTCCGTTAACGGGATCGGATTTGCCCCCTGGAATTTTATCGGTGATTTCGGCGTACTGGACTCAGGCAGGGCCGATGTGGCCTATGAGGACTGGTATGGGCATAAGCTGGACAAGAAGTTCCTGGACCTGCTCCGGGGTCCAAAATAAACCTCCGCATGAAATGCGGAGAATAAAGCCAGAAAGATACGGAAATTACGCCTATATTCACCGCATAATACGCGGATAATGGGAGTCTATATTCACAAACCCAGGAGCTGGCCGGCCTTTCGCTGGGATCAGGAAAAATTGACCACCCCGCTGGCGGCGGTCCGCCATCGCCAGGGGAG
>Ga0137404_10001753_pt1 | contig 14279 bp, 12 predicted proteins | sample CZOMad2_1_16fung_FD_108285 | JGI IMG/M metagenome (GOLD analysis project Ga0137404, IMG submission 108285) | Vadose zone soil fungal communities from Angelo Coast Range Reserve, California, USA - CZOMad2_1_16fungal (Illumina Assembly) | ecosystem: Environmental > Terrestrial > Soil > Vadose...
ATGCGCAAGCTGTTGACGATTCTCAACGCGATGCTGAAACATCGGACCCCTTGGCACGAAAATTATGCCACTCACTCTTGACAATCAAGACAGTTGCTCCCCCGAACCTGGCACTAACTGGCGAACGGTCGCCGTTCAGCCACCCCTTTGCATCGGACGGTACGAGGGCACAGAGACGGTTCGAGGTCGCAGAGGGCACCCTAAATATCTCTCTGCCATCGCTGCCTCGACAGCGACGGAACCTCCATACGTGTTTGGTCCAGACACGCTGTGTCCGCATCAGCATTTGGAAATTAAGTCAGCGCCCGGTACCAGACGTCGACGTCGCCGCACGAAAGATCACCACCAAAAAGTGGAAAAATTTCCGCTCATGGGGCAAGTCTGCCTCTTGACAACCGGGGGCCTCATAAGTGTTAGAGTGCCTTGTGATAGATGGACACCGCTTCGCCGTCGTATCTGACCCGCTCCATCAATTGCCACCCGTCGCGTTCCAGCAACCCCATGGCGGTGGACGTTGCACAATACATGGTTGAGTAGGCGAAGCCTCGTGCCACCTCTGTCAGCGCGCCCACAAGGCTGGAGCCAATCCCTCGGCCGCGAAACGGCGGAAGCACGAACCCCGCTGCCGCCCACGGGCTGAGATGGGTGTGCGTGCTCAAGGAGTGAGCCTTCAGGGCGGCGATGCCGCACAGCGCATCGTCGTACCATACGATGAGACCCACTGGGAGCTTTCCACGGCTGGCATACGCCCAGAGATCCTGCTCAGCGTCTCCAAGGCCGCCTGGACCGTCATAGGCGGCCCACTCCACGTCGAACCATCGCCGCATCACAGGGATCGCTTCGGGGTGGTCTGCCAGATGGGCGATACGCAGGCGAGTCCTCATCATGTGACCCTCCCGTAGGCTCGACCCATGGAGTATCAGGCCGACGTGCCCTGCGACCTCGATCGTAGGCCACCCGTCATGCCATCGCACCAGCGCTCACCTCTTCACGAGCAGCGTGCATGATAGCATAGGCACGGCCAGGGGTTCCCGCCACCGGACACGGTCGGCTTCATCCCCTACTGACGGAAAGGTCATGTTGGTGCGGTTTGCGCCGTCATACCCCGCTGATGAAGATGGCGTGTCACAATCCCCCGCTCGGCACAGAGGGCACCATGATGGCAGAATTTTGTGACGGTGGCGAGGGGCTCATGACGTGATCCGCACGCCTGCATGCCGGCGACACCGTATCAGCGCGTTGCACGAGAGCAGATCGCACGCTGGTCAGGCTGGGATGCCGCATTGATGGGAACAGCGATGCGCTCGGAATGCACAATAGCGGCTGCCATCACCCCGGCGAGCATAGCCTCGATCCGGTGATGGGGCTCTCGCTGACCTATCGAGGATCATTGCGCTACTGATCATGGGTCACGTGGTGGCGTTTCACACATGCTGTTCTCATCTCCGCCGGCGCTGAAGACTCTGGGCTAGAGGCTGAGATGGGACCAACGATCACCCATCATGCGTGAGGACGACAGGCGATCGTGGCCGTGAACTGGGACTCTTCCCAGATCACCTGATGGCCTACCGGCGGCTCGAAAGCCTGCCGATACGCCTCGATCCACGGCCAGAGGTTACAGGCGATGCGCGGTTGCATGGCGGTGCTCTCCTTCCATATCACGCGAGTTCCTCCAGTAAGGCTTTGGCCTCCTGGAGATCGACGGTGTCAAACCCCTCGGTGAACCAGCCATAGATCGGCACCAGGAGTTCACGGGCGGCCGCACGCTTGCCCTGCTGCTGCCACAGTCGACTCAGGCTGAGGGCGGCGCGTAATTCTAACGCCTTGGCCTGCTGGCGGCGGGCGACGTCCAGGGCCCGCTGTAACCAGGTTTCCGTCTCCGCCTGCGGCGTCCCCGTCTGCCGCAAGAGCAAGACACCCCGGAGGCGAGCGATTTCGGCTTCCCACCAGCGTTCCTCCTGCTGCTCCGCCAGGATGTGGGCCTCGGCCAGTGCTTGGAGGCCGTCTTCCGTGTGGCCCAGGTGGTCAGAGACGTCCGCCAGTATGGTGCAAAAGTAGGGGACGTTCAGCACTGCCCCGGTGGCTCGCCAGGCGGCGAGTCCCTGGCGGACCAGGGCCAGCCCCTCCTGGCCATGGCCCTGCATGGCTAGCGCCCACCCCCGCAAGCCCGTTCCCAGGGCCGCATAGAATGGGATGCCCTCCTCGGTCGAGAGCGCGACGGCAGCCACGGCGTGCTCGTGCACGGCCGACATGTCGCGGTGAAACTGCGAGACGATGGCCGCCCAACACCGCGCAAATGCTAGACTATAGGGATGCGATAGCTCGTGTGCCAACGCCAGGGCCTCGTGGACGCGTATCAGGGCTTGATCCGGGTACCCCAGTGACCAGAGGGTCATCGCGGCATAGACTCGGCAGCCCACACCTGGATCCTGGCCCATGCGGAACACCAATGCACGGCGCTGGTCTGGCCTGTAGCGTGCGATGCCTTCCCCCACGCGCTGGCGGGCAGCCGGCAAGGCGCCCAGGTAGAACCACACATTCCCGAGGGCATAGTGGACGATGACCGCAAGCGCGGGGTCGTCGGCACGTTGCGCCAGGCGCAGCAGGGTCTCCCCAAGTTCTCGCGCCATGTGCAACTGTGACCGTACCAGATAAAACCGCCACAGCCCAAACAGGACCGGGACCAACTCTGGCGTCTCGCCCACCTGCTGACACAACGTGCGTGCCTGGGTGTAGGCGTGCTCCACCTCGGGCGCTGCGTGCCCTTTCGCCATCTGCAGGGCTGCGCCGAGGGCGATGTAGAGGGTCAATGCCTGTTGGGTATGCTCAGGGGCCTCTGGCAGGGTCTGGAGCAGCTCAATCCCGGTGGTGCAGTGACTGATGGCTTCCAGATGAGCCGAGCGGTCGCTGGCGTGTTGGCCCGCTCGTTGCCAGTAGATCACCGCCTGTTCAGCGCAGCCGGCTGCGGTGTAGTGCTGGGCCAGCAGCTCCGGTTGGGTCTCGCAGACCTCAGGGAAGCTTGCCTCCAACACCTGGGCAATGCGCTGATGGGACTGCTGGCGGGTACTCCGCAGCAAGGACTGATACGCCGCGTCCTGGATCAAGACATGCTTGAAGACGTACGTCGCCTGCGGCGGCACCCCCTGCTGGTACAGGAACTCGGCCGCGACCAGTTGGTGCAGCCCATGTCGCAAGGTGCCCTCGTCCCACAGGGAGACGGCCTGCAGCAATTCATAGGAAAACTCGCGCCCCAGGGTGGCCCCCAGTTGCGCCAGGCCCTTCACCTCCGACAGGCGATTCAGCCGCGCCATTAGCGAGTCGTGCAGCGTGGTGGGAATCGCCAGCGGGAGCAGGGGCCCGGTCAGTTCATAACGCTCCGCTCGCTCCTGGAGCAACCCCGACTCTAACACCATCTTGGTCAGCTCCTCGACAAACAGCGGCACCCCATCGGTCTTGGCCACTACCTGCGCGACGACCTCGGGAGGCAGGGCCTTGTGGTGTGCTACCTGGGCGGTCATCTCGGCGGCCTGGCGCCGCGGCAGGCGATTGAGCGTCACCTGGGTCACGTGTGAGCGCCCCGTCCAGGGTGGGGTGAAGTCGGGACGACAGGTGAACAGCGCCAGGATGCGGGTGGTGGGGCCTTGGTCCACGAGAAGGGTGAGCAGCTCCAGCGTGGACGGATCGACCCAGTGCAGGTCTTCCATGACGAAGCGCACCGGCTGCTGGGCGGCGATTCTCAGCAGAATCGTCAAGAAGGCGTGCAGGGTGTTCTGCTTCTGCTGCTCGGGCGATCCGGTCAGGGGAGTATAGCCCTCGGTCAGTGGGAGGGAGAGGAGGGCGGCAAACAAGGGCACGGCCTCCGCGAGCGGCAGGCCATGCTGCACGAAGAAGCCCTCGAGTTTACGGAGCTTCTGCTGGAGGGACTCCTCCCGCTCGAAGCGCAGCACGACCCGCTCCAGCAGATCGATCATGGGATACAAGGCGGTGTTCTGGTAGTAGGGCGAACATTGGCATGGGGTCAGCCATGCTTGGGGTTCAGTGACCACCTGTTCGGTCAGCATCTGCACCAGGTGCGATTTGCCAATCCCCGCTTCGCCGCTGAGCAGCACCACCTGCCCGAAGCCGTCCTTGACCTGCGCCCAGCGTTCCAGCAGCAGCCCCACTTCCTGCTCTCGGCCGACCAGCGGGGTCAGGCCGGTGCTCCCGGCCATGTCTAGGCGACTGCGCGCCGTGCTCTCGGATAGCACCTGATAAGTTTCCAGCGGTTGGGCGAAGCCCTTCAGCAGCGTGATGCCTAATGACTGGCAGGCAAAGAAACCCCCAAGGAGCTGATAGGTGGCGGCACTGATCACCACGGTATTGGGCGCGGCGACCCCTTGCAGCCGGGCGGCGATGTTAGGAGTCTCGCCCAGCGCCAACTGTTCGTGTCTCGCCCCACCCCCGATCTCGCCCACAACCACGTGACCCGTATGAATGCCCAGACGCACATTGAGCTGCACCCCGTGCTCCTGCGACATGCGGGCGTTACGTTGTCCCAGGGCCTCCACCATCCCCAGCCCGGCCCGCACGGCCCGCTGCGCATCGTCTTCATGCGCCTGGGGATAGCCAAAGTACACGAGCAGACCATCGCCCAAGTACTGCGCGATATGGCCCTCAAAGCGGGCGATCACCTTGGCACAGGTGTCTTGATAGGCCCGCACCACCTCGCGCCACTCTTCCGGGTCCAACTGGCTCGCCAGCACGGTCGAGTCCACCAAGTCACAAATGAGCACGGTGAGCTGACGACGTTCGGCCTCGGGGGAGCCGGGTTCGGGTGGTGTTGTGGCGGCACGTGACGTCTGGTCGGCCGGTGAAGCCGCTTCTCCCACCCAGACTAGAACCTTCCCGTCCTCATCCATCGCCCAGATGCTTGGCATAGATCAGGTCTTCCTTGAGCGCTTCCAGGGTGTCGTCATCGAGCTGCAGGCGGAGTTTGAGGACGCGATACGAGAGCCGCTTTTCGCGCTGGAGCAACGCCACGACCTGCTCGAGGACACCGTCGTAATCCATCACCGCCCCTCCACCTGGGCCAGTGCCGCCTCAGCGTCGGGCAGCCAAAAGGTCATGTCCATGGCTTTGTACAGCTCAATGGTGATCGATAATTCGGTACGGGCCTGCTCTGGCTGGCCAGTCGTAGCGTAAAGGGTGCCGAGGCCCCGGTGGCAGTGAGCCTGGAGCGGGCGCATGCCACATTCGTCGGCCAGGGCGAGGGCCTGGCGGTAGTGGGCTTCGGCTGGCTCGTTCTCCGGGGGATCGCGGTGCGTCGCAATGTCACCAAGGAGGTGCAGCGCATACGCCTGGTGGCCACGTTCCTGGTGCGCATGGGCGAACGCCAGCGCCCGCTCGGCGAGGGTGTGCGCCTCCTCCAGATGGCCAGCCAGTAGATGCGCCTCTCCGAGGGAGAGGCTACAGAACACCAGATTTTCGCCCATGTCCTGGGCTCGAATCTGTTCCAACGCCTGTGTGAGCAGCGGCACGGCGGTGGCGGCGCGCCCAGCCAGGGTGTATGTTGCCCCCAGGCCCGGAGCGATGTTGAGGAACGCGCCCGCGAGGTCTGCTTCTTGACCAAGGCCTATGGCCCGTTCGAGCGTGGAGAGTGCCCTGGACAGGTCGCCATGGCGGAGCGCCAGCAGGCCGACCCCCCGATAGGCGTTGATGAGGCTGTCGGGGTGAGCGATCGCCTCGGCGATGTGGAGCCCTTCGTCCCCGAGGACACGGCCCTCGGTGAACCTCCCCAACTCGGCATGGGAGACAGCGATCCAGGCCCGGGAGTTCACCGCGGGCACAATGATCTGACCGAAGCGCTCGTGGCGGTGCGCCCCGTCGAGGGACACGATCGTCTGCTTCAGGCAGTTGATCGCCCGACGATAGTCGCCCTGGACGTGATAGGCGAGGCCGAGGTACTGGTTGGTTAGTGCGTGCAGGATACCATCCCCGCTCGCCGTGGCGAGTGCGAGGGTACGCTGGGCGGCGGCGGTGGCCTGGTCATGCATGCCCATCATGCGGAAATGTTGTGATAAAAAGAGTGAGACTTGTCCCTGCCGATGCGGATCGTCGAGAGCCGCGGCAAGCGATTCGGCCTCGCGCAGAGCGGCCAGCATCCGCCCAAACTCGCCGAGCGGGCGGAGTGCTGAGCGCAGGGCGAGCCGGAGATCGATGGCCTGCGCGTGTGTGTCACGCGTCTCTGGCAGATGCGGCAGGGCACTGAGCGCCTGTGCGAAATAGCCCACGGCCTCGCGGTGGGCCGACCGCGCCATGGCTCTCTCCCCCGCCTGCCGGCAGTAGGCCAAAGCCTTGCCCCACACTTCGCCCCGCAGGGCATGGGAGGCCAGGCGTTCCACCTGCTCGGCAATCCAGTCTCCCGCGAAGGCCTCGAGGGCCTCGACGATGCGGGAGTGGAGCACCCGCCGCCGCTCCTGGAGCAGACCATTATAGGCCACCTCATGGGTCAGGGCGTGCTTGAAGGTATACGCGCGCTCGGGAAACAGGCTGGTCTCATAGAGGAACTCCGCCGCCTGCAGCTGCGCCAGGCTGCAATACAGGGCATCTTCGGACGTGTCGGCAATGGCCTGCAGTATCGGCCCGCGCACCTCGGTGCCGATGACCGCAGCGGTCTGCAGCAGGCGCTTGTCCTCCGGCGGTAGCCGATCGATGCGTGCCGCCAGCAGGGCCTGCACGGTCACCGGGATCTGCCACGTGTCGAGCGGTTTCTCGAGACGATAGGCGCCACGCCTTCCGACCAGCACCCCGGTTTCCACCAGGGTGTGCACGCTCTCCTCCAGAAAAAAGGGATTGCCCTGTGTCTGCGCGATCAGGCGGGGCCTGAGGGGTTCCAGACCGGAGTCATCCCCCAGTAGGCTCTGGAGCAGCTCCTCGGCGCTCGCGGCCGGCAGCGGGTCGAGCCGGAGCTGGGTGTAGTACGTCTTCGAGCCCCAGCCATGCTGGTACTCCGGACGGTAGTTGACCAGCAATAGCACCCGGGCGGTCGGAAGGCTGTCGACCAGCAGCTCGAGCACCGCTTGCGTCTCGGTATCGATCCAGTGTAGATCCTCGAACACCGCAAGCACGGGCTGCACCTGGCTTTCACGGACGAGCAGGCGCTTGACCGCCTCCAGGGTGTAGCGGCGGCGTTGGAGGGGATCCAGGGCCTGCCAAGCCGCATCCTCCACCGGCACGTCGAGCAATGCCAGGATGGCGGGAAGGATTGGCTTCAGGGTCTCATCGAGGGTGAGGAGCTTGCCGGTGAGTTTCTCGCGGATGCGCCGCGGCTCGTCGCGCACCTCGATCTGACCATACGCCTTCAGGAAATCGACGACCGGCAGGTAGGGGGTGGCCTTACCGTAGGACACCGAGCTGCTGGCCAGTTGCAGCCAGCCATGGGTGGGATGGGACTGCCTGAACTCCCAGAAGAGCCGGGACTTGCCCACGCCGGGCTCCCCGATCACCGCCGCGACTTGGCCCTGACCGGCGCCGGCCTGCTCCAGCGCTCGGCGGAGAGTGTCCAGCTCCGTATCACGCCCCACAAAACGGGTGAGCCCCCGAGCGGCGGACGCCTGCAGGCGAGTGCGCACCGGGCCCGCCCGCCGCAGCTCGTAGATCTCGATGGGTTCTGGTAGCCCTTTTACCGGCACTGGCCCCAACGGCTTGACCTCAACGTAGCCTTCGACCAAGCGCAGGACGTCGGCAGCGATCAGGATCGAGCCCGGCATCGCCATCTGTTCCATGCGGGCGGCCAGATGCGTCGTTTGTCCCACGGCCGTATAGTCCATATGCAGGTCGCTGCCGATTGAGCGGACCACCACCTCGCCGCTATTCAATCCAACCCGGATGTGGATGGGCACGCCACGTGTGCGTTGGACTTCGCCGGCATACTGTTGCACCGACGTCTGCATGGCTAAGGCGGCATAGCAGGCCCGGATGGCATGATCTTCATGGGCAATGGGGGCCCCGAACAGGGCCATGATGCCATCACCCATGACTTGATTTACCGTCCCTTCATACCGGTGCACCGCCTCCATCATGCGCTCGAGGACCGGGTCCAGAAGCTGGCGCGCCTCCTCTGGGTCACGGTCGGCGAGCAGCTCCATGGAACCTTTCAAGTCGGCAAACAGCACGGTCACCTGTTTGCGTTCGCCTTCCAGGGCGCTGCGAGAGGTGAGGATTTTCTCGGCCAGGTGGGCTGGTGTGGAGGTCTGAAGCCTTTGCAGGGGGGAGGTGAGCGCTTGCGGGCGCGCGGCTGGGGTGGGCTCCGCGAGGCTTGCCCCGCACTTGCCGCAGAACGCGAAGCCGGGCGGATTCTCGAAGTCACAGTGCGGGCAGCGTGGGCTGAGCTGGGTCCCGCAGCGACCACAAAAATTCATGCCCTCCGGATTCTCGAACCCACAGCTCGGGCAGCGCATGAGCCTCCTCCCCAGGGGTGCGCCTCGGCCGAATTTGCTCATGTGTGATACGGGCGGCAGGCGTCGGAAAATCTCGCTTGTCACTACTCTAGCCCCTTCCCCAAGTCAAGGGAAATTCTGGAGGCGGCGGTGAGGAGTGGTCTGATTACCAGAGTGATCGGCGAGTGCTGACTTCCGATCGTCCCTTTCAATGATGATCCGGTCTCGTGCCCCTTTTGCGAGAGAGGGCACTCGAATCGTAGAATTTTCTGACGGTGGAGAGGCATGACGGGATGAGCCCTTGTCCATGTGTGCGATATGTCATCAGCGCGTCGCACGATGACCTATTTGATAGAGGTCACGCTAGGAAGCTGCATCGCTGGGGAAAGTCGTACATTTGGCATGCACATCACCGTCGCCATTGGCATCGCTTTGGTGCGATCTCTTGAGTTATGTCCCTCCGCGCCCCTTCGCCATGGTACCTATGCGCCAATCGTGCATCGGCGATCGGCGCACAGGCCTTTTTGGTCATACATCAACGTCATCCGGCTTCCTGGAGGAAGACACTGCGGAAGCCCAGATGTTTCTCCTTCTCCAATACGAAAGCTCTGCTCTGGAGGTCGAAACACCAGCGTTGCTCGATCTCCGCGTAAACCTCTTCATCATGCTTCGGATGGCGCCGGATGCTAAAGTAGAGCCGGCTGCCTCGCTTAACGAAACGATACGCCCGATTCTTCATCTTCGTCCCGGTCAAGGCTGTCGGCAACATGCGCCCCTGCGTAAGTACATCGACATAGCGTCCGAGGATGTTCCGGAACCTCCCGGTCTGACAGCAGCGACACCGCCAGTCTTCGACCTCGCGCTGATGACCTGGATGATTGCACATGGTAGGGAATCTCACTCCGGCGCCTCGATGCGAACAAAAACGCACAATGGGGAAGAGCGACCTCACGGCTTGCTCGAGGCAACCATGATCATTTGGCAGAGGTGGTGCGAATCGTTGCCAAGCCAAGATGTCATTCATGCTTGTTTACCCTCCATCGGCACGAGGTCATCGTGACGAGAATGCCATACCGCTGCGCGGTAGGCCTGATGATAAAAACTGATGAAGTTTCTGAACAAGTTTTCTAGAGGCATCGGACAGAGATGACTCCTATCAGTTGATGAGGTGGACCAAGGTGACCGGCGCTTCGAGTGCGCTGTCGCAATGCTAGCAGGTACAAACCGTTCAAGATATCGCCCCGTTCCATAGCCTTCAGATACTGAGCGGTGGGAGTCCCATACCGGCCTGCCCTGCCGTACTCACGCGTGCTCTCCAGGTATCCAAGAAAGTTAGTCCTTCTTGTAGGCCTGGAAGGGCTGGACGTTGGTTAGGGTCTCCCTTCACCCAAACCCCGGCATCGTGTGTTGCATCACCCAAACGCGTCAGTCGAGAAGCGGGGTAGAGTACCAGGGATCAAGCATCATCATGCGCGGACGACAGTATCAATGCTGACGCCGTCCTCTCGCCGCCAACCCCTCCTTGGCCGCCCGCAACACATCCGGGTCACTGAAGAGGGTTAAGGGGACGTCGGGGAAGCGATAGGGCGCCACTAAGTCCTGTAATTGCTGGAGCTCGTGGGCAAAATCCCGTTCGACCGCTGTCAGGATGACCACCGCTCGCTCGTACATCTCGGAGCTGATCAGCGGATGGATCACCATGTCTATCCCCTCAGGATCGAGGGCGAGACGCTTCAGCGATCGACAGACGACGTCAAAAAGCTTCTGTTGCTCCTCCGGTGAATCCTCCAGCCCGGCCTGCATGAGTTTGGTCCGGATGCTGGTATGCAACACCTCAATGGCGTCCACCAGCGCGCCAAGGGCTTGATCGCTCATATATGCCTTCTCCTTGCCACCTCGTCCTTTCTCATCGGTGTGGTGAGCATGGTGAGGTGTTGATGCCCGTCGATCGACCTTCGTGAACTGTGATCCATGTCGCCGCCGTGATGGGCGCGCGTTCCGATCAGCACGAACGGTAGTGGGCGGCGGCGAGGCTGATGGGCGCGTCACCTTTGCTCTGTGGGCTGGGGTGGCCAGGGGCGGCTGATCGGCTGTGACATCCTGATCAGGCGCCTCCAGCCCACACCATGGCTCCGTGAGATGCCGGAAGCGGCCTGGACGGCCCTGGCCAGGACCTGAGAGGGATTCCTCTCATCAGTGCCGCCATCGCTTTGCCGAGCTGATCCGATCGTCACTGACGTCGTCCCCCGCCAACCAGGCGTGGGCGGCGGAGAGTACCTCGGGATCCGTGAGGAGGGCGAATGTGAGGTCAGGCACGCGATACCGTGTCACCAGGGCACGCAAGCGCTTGAGCTCCGCGGGCAACAGCCTTTTGAGGCCATGCAGGTCCATGACCTGATGCTCCAGGCCCGGGGGCGCGCCCTGTAGCTCGATGCGGAACTGACGGCTAGTCGGGTCCTGCACGAGATCTGCCAGCCCGGCGCCTATCAACGACAAGATCAAGGGCGGCATCTCAGGCCATATCTGCCGCAGTCGACGCCGAATGCTGGTATGTATCCCCTCAACCCCGCTCACTAAGGCAGCCAACTCAGGCTCGCCGATCACCTCTTCGTACATGGCCTTTCCTCTCTCGTGAATGTGATGAGATCGCTATGGTGCGTGCCTCCCGATGGTGCGGGGAGGCCTGGTCCCCTGTCCGCCGCTGCGGCGGCCCTGTGCTCGAGGTCGCCCGTGTGCTGGGCGCGCTGGCCGAGCGCTCCGCGTGCCCGGCATCAACGCCTGTGCCGCACGACGCATAGCCGTCCCCCTGCCCACCGGGACTGGCACAGGGATCAGGCGATCCGCGACATGATCAGTCGGCGGCTTTCGCCGGCGGAGTCCTGTGGCGATGCGCCGGCCCCTACCTCGGCGCACATCCTCGCCAGGGCTCCAATCGCCCTTCGACGGGTTGTAGACGGCCCGGCACTCACAAAAAATGGTCCCGAAGAGGGGACCTGCCGCGGTGGCCACATGCAAAAACCTGGTGGCCCCGGCCCCACACCACCCACAGCGTGTGGTCTCTCGGGGCGGCGTGCCGTCACTGGCCGTGACTCCTAGGGCATTATGCGCCAGTGGTTCGGCATCCGGCTTGGTCGCTTCCCCGGCAACGCTCCGGCATGCCTGCGGGAGGTCATTCGGCATCGTTCGCTCCGGCGTGGCCGATGCCTCGCCGTCCGGATGGGTCGCGTGCCTGGGTTGCGGCATGCTCGGGTGCTCGGAGCCCTCATGACCCTCCGCGGTGGCAGCAGGCCCGCTGAGGAGGCGCAAGATCTCTGGTTTGCACCGTTTCAGTTCCTCAACCAGGCGCAAGACCTGTGCACGGGGGGGCTTCCCCTCGCCACGCCACTGTAAATGCAGCCGGTCGCCCTGGACATGCACCGCGTAGCCCAGCGCTTGCAGATCGGTGAGTACCGTCATACGTGGAAATCCTCCAGATCGTCACCAGGATTGTCATCCGACGGCACCGTCACGACCTCGCCGTTCCCGTCGTCCGGAGCCGCATCAGCCATCGGCACCGGACCCTCGAGCGGGGACCTGTGATGGTCGGGATCGCGGTCAGTCGCCTGACCTCGGGCCTGCGCGATCGCGTCTGCCCACGTCGTGAACACCTCCTGCAAGTGCTGAATGGTGGCCAGGCACCAGGCTGTGGTCTCGGGCCGCCAGTCCGCGCTGAGCTGCCTTGGGTCGCCCCGCCCCTGCAGCGCCGCCACTTGCGCCGCCAACTCTCCGAGGGCATTCACCCAGAGTCCCTCCTCATCGTCTGCATCATCTGCGGTGGATGGGCGAGGACTGGGCGCTGATGGGGGCGTCGGCGCCTGCCTTCCCTCGGCCGGCCGCCCGTCGGGACCCGGGCGACGAGCCTCCCGCGCGTGGGCGGGATCCGATCCGACCTGGCGTGTCGCCGATGGCGGCAGGTCTTGACGGTCGGCACATCGCTGTGGCCCTGTGGCTCGCGCCTGCAGCCCTTCAGGTGGTCTCGCACCGGTGTCAGCGCAGATCGTCTCGTCAGCGGGCGCCGAAGGGGTCAGCGTGTGGTCCTCTGCGTCTGCGCTGGCGGCCGACGGCGCTGCGTGTCGGCGTGCTTTCCGGCTGGGATAGGACTTGCCGTCTTTGCCCTGAATCGTCTCGGGCACCGGCAGTTGATCCATTTGAATAAACTCCCCGATCCAGTGCGAGACGGTTGCTTGGCCGATCGCTAAGGCCTGGGCGATCGCCTGCTGGGTCCATCCCTCCAGCCGCAGGGAACGAGCGATCTCGCGCTTCTGGGCTCGGCTCAGGTGGCGGCGCATCAAGTTGACCCGCCAGGCATAAGTGCGCTTTTGCTCCTCCGTCAGGCCTGGGCGGACTCGTGTCGGACAGTCAATACCCAGTTCTTCACAGATGCGTTTCCGGTGGATGCCATCCAGATAGTTCCCCTCCTCATCGACATCGGCGGGAATCTGCACCCCGTTGGCCTCAATGTCGGCTTTCAGAGCCGCATAGGCTTCTGGGGAGAGGCGTGGCATGACTTGATACGGGTCTTTCGTCGGCAACAGTGACCTCCTTGCTCGGCTGCTGCGACGGCATCCAACGTCATGGGCTTCCGAGCGCCTGAGCCGCGTGGCCTCTAGCGCTCCACCTCGTCCAGAAATGCCTTTTCGTCCTCGCATAACGCGGTCCACGCCCGCGGCAAATCGGCGACGTTCGCCCTGAGGACGAGGGCGCGAATGATGGCGGCGCGCGATTGCCCGGCGCTCTGCGCGAGGCTCTCAAGCTTCTGCCGCACACTGGGGCTCACGCGTATCATCAACGGCGCCATTTTCGGGCTTCGAGTCGACATCAGAATCCCTCCGGGCAAAAAAAACCGCCGGTCTTGGCCAAGACGGGCGGCCCGTACGTTTTATGACGGTCACCTCTGGTGACAGCTTGTACAGAGGGCAAGTAACCATCTGGAACAGCTTCTATGGGAGATGGGCCGCTCGGCGATCGCGCGCCACCGGCGCTGTGCTCTCATCTCTCAGGGAACACGGTTTCCATCCTTCAGCGTTCCACTTCGTGCATCAGCAGTTTCTCTTCCTCACTCACTGCGGTCCACGTTCTGGGCAAGTCTGCGAGCGTGGCGTTCAAGATGAGGGCTCGCACCACGGCGGCCCGCGATTTCCCGACAACCTGCGCGAGCTCGTCCATTTTCTCCTTCACCATTGGGGTGAGGCGCAGATTGAACAGGAAACGCTTACTCTTGCGGGTGGTCATACCATCCTCCTGACTCCAACATAAAAAGACCCCAGCACGGCCAGCACTGGAGGCCCGGAGTGAACACGCGTGTTCATGACTGAGACGGCTTGAAACTGATCAACATATAGCTATTACATACAACATACCTCATCTATCGCATGCATGCAATAGCTATATTCCTATCGGATCCATGTTCATTCCGTACCAATGTGACGAACTTGTGGAACGGACATCATGAGGAGAAGAATCGCCGTTAACATGTATTGCTATGCTCCTATACGTAACAATTGTAGAGCTGATGATGTGAAAACCTCGTACGATAAATTCGGTAACGCGCCTAGATTTATTTCCAAGTGCTTCGGCAAAGACCTCTGAATAACATGCATATGGCTATCATACGCTATCATCGTTCTGAGCTGAGGCTGTCACTTTGATGAGCGCTCATGTCCATTGATGATCGATGATTGCTGCGTGGGTCAATACTCCCACCTTCCGCCTTATATACGACCAGACGGTGAACTGCCAGGCAAAGATGGCGTATGAGGATGTCAGCGAGCCTGGAGATGTACGCCGGAAGCGCCAGCCGCTGATTCGTGGCGCTCGCAGGTC
>Ga0137404_10001758_pt1 | contig 14259 bp, 12 predicted proteins | sample CZOMad2_1_16fung_FD_108285 | JGI IMG/M metagenome (GOLD analysis project Ga0137404, IMG submission 108285) | Vadose zone soil fungal communities from Angelo Coast Range Reserve, California, USA - CZOMad2_1_16fungal (Illumina Assembly) | ecosystem: Environmental > Terrestrial > Soil > Vadose...
ACGCAGCAGGTAAAGCTAGGCGTGGAATCGACCACTCGCGCGGGAGCTTCGCTGCGCGAGATCATCCAGACTTCCGAGGCTGCGGGCGCCATGGTAACGGCAATTGCCAGTGCAGCCGCCGCGCAGCGGGGCGCTACTGAGGAAATTAGCGCGAACATCGAGCAAATTGCAGCCATTACGCAAGGCACGGCAGCAGGTGCCAAGGAATCGGCCAAGGCGGTGCATGAACTCTCTACGCTTGCGATGGATTTGCAGGCGATGGTGGGGAAATTCAAAGTGAGTCGGGCCGCCGACCAGGCGCAATACGATGACCGGCAGTATGACGGGCCACCGTCGGAACCGTGGCATTGGGCCAACGGCCCGTTCCTTCCCGGCGAAGCGGAGGGGCAGCTTGTGGATGCTTCGTATTCCGAGGGCGACGACGCGTTCTCAGCCTCGGCGCGATGATGAGACCTGCGAGTTCCGCTCCGGCACGCCTGGGTTGGCGCTGGGACAGGTGACTGCTATTTCCCTCCCTCTCCCTGTCACTTCGCCCACGCCAGCCCGTCCGGATAGTTCCCGGCAGGGATCAGCTTCTCTACGTTCCATTTCTCCAGGTCAATCGCTGCTACCTTCCCGCCCGCGCATGACACATACGCCACCTTGCCGTCGGGACGAATCAGGATTTCCTGTGGCCTAGGGTCGACTTCTATGCGACGAACGACTTGCATGCTTCGCAAGTCCACAACCGCCACCTGGTTCGTGGAGGGGATCGCGACGAGGAGCCGACGGCCGTCTTGGGCTGCCGCCGTCCCGTACCCCAATCCGGGAAGCGCGATCCACGTTTTCACCTTCGGCGTCGCCGTGTCGATCACAGCCAGTTGCGGTTTTGTTTGATCCGCCGTAAACACCAGCTTGTCGTCCACGGAGATGGAAATCCGCTGGACTTTTCCGGAGACCGGAATGACCGCCACGGTTTTGCGGCCCACCAGATCGAGAACCGAAACGGTGCCCGGGCCTACGTTCGCTGTATAGCCAAGGCGGCCGTCATGCGATATGGCCAGCATGTGCGACTCTTCCTGCCCGGTGGGAACCGCGCCAACTATTTTTCTGTTTTTCGGATCGATTACCGTCACGGTTTTGTCTAACTCCGTTGTGACATAGAGCAAGCCGCTGGCGGGGTCTAGGACTGCGCAGTGCGGGCGCACGCCATGACCAAAATCGATGTTGCCGACGATTGCCTTGGTGGGGAGATCGATGACCAGCATCTCGTGTCCATCGATACCGGGGCTTCCGACTCCGGAACCGCCAAAGATGGGCAGAAAAGCGGTGCGTCCATCCACGGAGACGGCGATTTCGTGGCCGTGAACGCCAGCGGTCTTCTCGGCAACAGTCGAAATCGCTCGCCCAGATACAGGATCGACGATGCTGACATCGCTGTCGCCCTGGTTGACCACCAGTAAACTCTGACCACTGAGGCTCGCGGGCGTCCGTGCCAGACAGAGACCTAGGAGCAACCACCGAGACTGGAAGAGGAGCCTTGGCATAGTTCGAGAAGTATAATCGAACGCCCGTTAGCCCGACCCTCACAAGCATTGTTCGAAGTGCCGAACCGCGTGCTCCTCGAACGACACGCAACCCCGAAAGAGTTGTGTGTAGTCAGGCGTATGCGCTCAACTCGGATGGCGAGTGAAATTGCGATGTTGCAACAGTTACGCCTTGCCTAGCGCTTGTAACCTTCAGCCTACGTATTTGTTGACAAGAACTCTTATTATAATCACAATGTATTACTAATTATGCTTGGCGAATTCGAATACCTCCTTCTCGCTGCAACTGTGCGATTGGACGCAGAGGCGTATGGCGCTGCGATCCGATTGGAAATCGAGAATTCCACGCGGCAGAACTGCTCCATTGGAGCGCTTTACACGACCTTGGATCGTCTGGAAGAGAAGGGCCTCATTGAGACATGGATGGGAAGCGCCACACGACACCGTGGCGGACGCTCCAAGCGTATGGTTCGGATAACCGCCCGAGGCATTAAAGCAGCGACAGAATTTTATCGGGTTGTGAATCGGTCAAGCAGCGGTGCTCCATGGGAAACGAATCGAGCGGGAGGCCGTCCGTGATTTACAAATGGTTGATCAATAGAATCACCCGCACGTTAGAGACCGAGCTACAAGACGCAGTTGTCGGAGACGTGGCAGAACTCAAGATGTCCGACAGACGGGCAGTCTGCGAACTGCTGGGTTTGGTCTTAAGGCGACAGGCCCTGGCGTGGAAGACCTGGCAACCTTGGCTGGCTCTGGTTGGAATTGTGGGCCCGGTCGGTGTGCTTCTCAGCCGGATTTCTGCTGGGGCTGTGACCAACTTTTCTATACAAGCGCTTGTGTATTGGAAGTATGGAGTGCCGTACAGCAACGGGTTGACTGAGGCTCGAGAGATCGAAACTCTGGTTTACGTCTCGCTAGCCGTTATTTGTTGGTCTTGGGTAGGGGGCTTCGTTCTCGGGACGTTGTCGGGCGACGCTCTTTATGTTAACGGAACGGTATTTTGTTTGGTCTGGTTCTATCTGTGTGGCCCGCTTGGAATGCTGGTTTATTCGGCGCGGCTCCTTCTAAATGCGCTGCATCTCATGCCCCACAGAGCACTGCCCCACAACCTCAGCGAATTCATTTTCTTCGCGGTACTCCCACTGATGCTGGAAACGCTCCTCTTCTTGGTTCCCGCTCTCGCCGGGATACGACAGGCCCGACTCGGTCGCAGACTAGGGGTACGACGCACGATTCTGTTGGCCTCTGCGGTCGCCACGCTAAACGTGCTGGTTACTTGGACTGGGGGGTGGCGACAGATTGCACTGGAGCAGTGGAGCGAGGGGAAATGGAACCCTGGAGGACCTTCTTGGCAAGAACGGTTCGTCCCGCTTCTCGTCGTGAGCTGGCCGGCTGTGTACCTGGTGGCGCTGCTGAGCGTGCAACACCGGGCCGACAAAAGGAAGTCCCTCATTACTTAACTGTCGCTAACAGGCGACTACACCAACTGGCCCGAATCGCGCAGGCTCAAGAATTTCGATCGGTTAGGATTGCAAAGACTCGGGAACATAGGATCGATTTTGAAATGGTCGGGGCGATAGGATTTGAACCTACGACCCCCTGCGCCCAAGGCAGGTGCGCTACCAGGCTGCGCTACGCCCCGACGTCCCTGGTGTGTTGCAATTATAAACGACGTGGAACAATATCCCGGCGACGCACGCCCCGCGTTGAATCTGACCGCGGTTTCTCTCGCAGGCTTCTTCGCGCCAACGTATACTCCCGCTTTGCCTTCCATGCCGCCTAGCCTCTCATTCTTAAAGATCGGAGCCGAGTCGGAAGACGTCCTTCGGAGTTTGTTCCAACACTACCTGCGCGAAATGGCGGAATGGTTCGACGTCGAAAGCAATCCCGATGGCAGCTACGCCTACGACATTGCGGCGATCTGGGAGAAAGGCTACCAAGCTTACCTCGCGAAGGTTGGTGATTCGGTCGCTGGGTTTGCCCTTGTCGGGTCAGCGGACGAATGGCTTGGCGAGAGTAGCATCCCTCGTGAAGCTCATGATGTGCACGAGTTCTTCATACTTCGCGAATTTCGTCGCAGTGGCATCGGGCAACACCTGGCGACCCATATTTGGAACGAATATCGCGGCGAATGGCTGGTGAGAGTGCTGGAAGCCAACGAGCCAGCCTCGGCCTTTTGGCGCACGGCGATTGCAGGCTATGCTCGTGGATCCCAACGAGAAGAGGCGCGCCTTGCTAAAGGGCGGCCATGGGTTTTCTTCCGGTTCACATCTGGAGGCTCCACAAGGCCTCGCTCCTAAGCGCTGGCGGTATAATCAATCCTTCTCATGTCGCAACGTTATGGAGTCGTGGCCTATGTCACGAACCCTGTTGGCCAGTTTGTGGAGGTTCTTCGCCGGGAGCTGTGTCCTGCTTCGCCGCGTGCTGCCGCCCACTTAACCATCCTTCCACCGCGCCTTCTACGCGGCAGCGAAGCTGAGGCGCTGGCAGCTCTGCGGCAGGTTTGCCAGAACAGCACTCCCTTTTTCGTCGAGTTAGGCGCGGTGGGAACGTTTCTCCCCGGCACTCCCACCGTGTTTGTGGGCTTGGGACAGGGCGCCGATCGGATGGGAGCTTTGCATCACGCCTTGAACGCGGGCCCGCTGGTCTCTGCGGAGACTTGGCCATACACACCCCACCTGACCATCGTCCGCATGGATACGCCCGAGTTGGCGCTCCAGGTGACGCCCGTGGCGCGCTCTCGCTGGCAGGGTTACGAAGGTACACGTCGTATCGAGGTTACCCAGTTGGCTTTTGTTCGGGAACAGGAAGACCTGACCTGGGTCGATTTGGGTAATTTCCCTTTGTCTGCTTCGCTGGCTCTGCCGTAAACCTCTCACAAGAGGCACCTTGGCCCAAAAGCCGTGAGTAGCGAGCCTTTCAGAGCCCTGTTCGCACCAAAGTGCATGGACGTTCTCCATATTGCGCCTGCGCTAATTCGGGCGCCAAATAGAACTTGGACGCAGCGCGTTCAACGTTTCCGTTTAACGTTGCCTGTCCCCCGGGAGGATGGTTCGAATGCAAATCGGAGTCTACGGCTCCGGCTACTTGGGTACGGTGGTTTCCGCTTGCCTGGCGGATTTTGGCTCACCTGTCTCCTGCTGCCACGAAGACAGCTCGCGCATGGTTGAGATGTCGCAAGGCAAGGTTCCGTTCCACGAGAAGAACCTCGCCGACATGATTCGCCGCAACGTGCGTTCGGGGCGGCTCTCGTATTCCACGGATATTGACGCGTTTGCGCGCAAGGCGCAGATTATTTTTCTCGCGGAAGACGCGAACGACCATCTGGCGAGCTTGTGCAAGCGCATTGCCGCTGCCAGCCAAAGAGCTCCGATTTTGGTGGTGATGACGCCCGGCTTGGTTGGTGCGAGCAGTGCGCTGGAAGCCTCGCTGAAAGAGGCTGGTCTGAAAGCCACGCTGGTCACGCAGCCTACGTTCTTCACCGCCGGCTGTGCCGTGGAAGATTTCAATTGGCCCGACCGGATCGTTTTCGGCACCTCGTCCTCCGAGGCCGTACTTGCGCTCAAGCAGGTGTTTCATCCGCTGGTGATGCGCGGCGTGCCGGTGATTGTCACGAACCACGAAACTGTTGAGCTTTTGCGTGTGGCGTCGACTGCGTTTCTGGCTACGAAGATTTCCTTCATCAACGAAATTGCGAATCTCTGTGAACGCGTGAACGCCGACGCGATCAATCTCTCACTGGCGTTAGGACTGGACAAGAAAATCGCGCCCCGCTGCCTGCAGCCAGGGGCGGGCATGGGCGGCCTTTTCGCTGAGACCGATATGGACTCGCTTGGAAAACTGGCGACCGATCACGGTATTGTCATGAAGGTGCTCGGCGCGGCGAGGGAAGTGAACGAGGACCTTACTGGTCACCTGATCAGTAAAATCGCCGCCGCCGTGAAGTCAATCCAAGGCACCCAGGTTGGTCTGTTAGGACTGGCTTTCAAGCCCAACACGAACGCGGTGGAAGGTTCCTCCGCTCTGCGACTTGCGGAAGAGCTTGCTGTGCAGGGAGCCAAAGTCCGCGCCTACGATCCCGTGGCCATGCCCAACGCCAAGCTGCGCCTCAATGGCCAGGTGCTCTATTGTGACTCGGCTTACTCGGCAGTGGAAGGTGTGGATGCTTTGGTCGTCGGCACCGGCTGGCCGGAATTTCGGTCGCTGGATTTTGATCGAATCAAGCATCTAGTCAAGCGCGCCATCATCGTCGATACCAAGAACCTTCTCGATGGACCTCGCATGCGCGCGATCGGCTTCGAGTACGTTGGTGTTGGCCGCCGGGACGTTGCTCAAGGGCGCGCGGCTGGAGCACCGTAGAGCACCCCGCGCTGCTATAATCGACAAGCGCGGTGGGAGTAGCTCAATCGGTAGAGCTCCGGTCTGTGGCACCGGCTGTTGCGGGTTCAAGTCCCGTCTCCCACCCCATCCTTTCAAGCACCTACAGACGCTGCGATCCGTTAGGATCTTGAAATAGCAAAATGCAATTGCTTTCTCGCGGGCATTTCTGTTGTCCGCCGAGTCCGCGGGTCGAAGCGTAGTTTGTCGCCAATCGTCCCCGCAAAGAGATAAGCAGTCTGCGTGACCATCCCGACGCGGCGGAGTTCCCGTCGCGGAATCTCGCGGTGGTCGATGCCTTCCAGCCGCACTGTCCCGCCCGTGGGTTTGTCCAGGCGATTGAGGAGGCGGAGAAAGGAAGACTTTCCCGCTGCCGGCCTGACGATCGCCAGCACTGCTCCTGTGCGCACGCCGAGCGTAATGTCATCTACTATTCGCGCGTCGCGAACCTCCCGGCTGAGGTGGTCGGTCTCCCAAGATGGCGCTGCTTGACGCTGCTACCATCTCGGAAGCAGTTCGTTCCGGGGAGGTGCTTGCACCATCGCGTTGTGATTCTGTTGAAGAGCGGCATCTTGGGAAGCAATGTCCTGTGGAGCGGCAGGACGGGAAATCCCCAGCTTCTGCATCTTGTGGATCAACGTGGTCCGCTTCAATCCAAGTCTGCTGGCCGCTCCCTTCGGGCCACCAATTACCCAGCCGACAGCTTCCAAGGTGCGAAGAATTACGGTACGTTCGGTGTCTCTTAAGGTAATTGATGCTGGAGTGGTGGCGAACTTTCGCGTCTCTGGCTTCGGCAACGGGTTGGGAAGCACGCCGTCGTTCGAGAGGATCACTGCGCGTTCTATCAAGTTCTGCAGCTCGCGGATGTTTCCCGGCCACGAGTAGGACTCAAGCGCCGACATGGTTTCGCGGGGGACGTGTTGGATTTGCCTCCCCATCCGGCGGCCGAAGATGTCGACAAAATGCATTACCAATGCTGGAACGTCATCGGGCCGAGCCCGCAACGGGGGCAGCAGGACCGGGAAGACATTCAGGCGGTAGTAGAGGTCGCTGCGAAACTCGCCCTGATCGACCATATCGAGCAAGTTACGGTTCGTTGCCGCCACTAGTCGAACGTCCACCCGGTGAGTCCGAGTACTGCCCAAGCGCTCGAACTCCTGTTCTTGCAGGACGCGCAGTAGTTTGGGTTGAAGCGCCGGAGGAATATCACCCACTTCGTCGAGGAAAAGCGTGCCTTTGTCGGCTAACTCGAAACGGCCAATCTTTTGCGCGATGGCTCCGGTGAACGCGCCTTTCTCGTGTCCAAACAGTTCGCTCTCCAGCAGATCCAGCGGAATGGCGGCGCAGTTTAACCTCACGAAAGGCCGGCCGCAGCGTGAGCTAATGTTGTGAATGGCGTGCGCAATCAGCTCCTTGCCGGTGCCGGTTTCTCCTTGGATCAACACCGTAGAACCGGTAGGCGCGACTCGTTCGACCTGTTCGAGGACTTCTTCCAGAGCCGGACTGTTGCCGATGATCTGCTCGAACCTGCGGTCAGACGAGCTTCGGTCATAAGATTGATGACTCGTACTTCGATCCATACTTCGCAATATCTCGGTTGCTGCCACTGAGAACCCCCTCGTGGTGCGCGGACGCTTTTTATCAGGTCTTATCGAGCTATGGTCTCCAGGGCTGCTCGAACACTTTCGAGCAGTGCTTCGTCGTCAAACGGCTTGGCCATGAATTCCACAGCGCCGGCTCTTAAGGCTTGCATGCGCATTTTTTCGTCGCCGTGCGCTGTGATGAAGATGGTTGGAATCCGGCAATGATCCGCGTTGAGCCTGGCCTGCAATTCCAGGCCGGAGATTCCCGGCATGCGAATATCCGCGATCAGGCAGGCCGCCTGGTGTTGCTTACCGGAATCTAGGAATTCTTCCGAAGAGGCAAACGCTTGCGCCGGCAGGCCGACCGATTTCAGCAGGCCCTTTAAGGCGCTGCGCATTAAGTCATCGTCATCCACAATCGCAACTAGATTGGTACTCCGCTGAGCGTCCATACACGAACCTTAGCAGCGCGTAGAATGCCGCACAATCATGCCTTGGTCGCGGCGCAATCATACTTTGGTATGAGGGCTGAAGGCTCACCAACGGGCGTGATTCATGGGCATCGGTGCTGCAATCAGCTCAAATTCAATACCTCAAATTCAATACAATGTTTTCCGGTGCCGCCGCACACTTGCCACGCGCAGATAGACGCCGGACAGGTAGGCAACGATGGGCTGGAAGATTTCGTCTCCGATTCTTCGAAAAGTAGTCTGGCGCTACGGGCTTGCGGTCGGGTCCGTTGGGGTCGCGCTGACGGTCGCGCTGTTTTTGGAGAGGGGTTTTGATGTTCGCGGCGCACTCTTTCTCACCGCCATCGCCCTCACAGCCTGGTTCGGTGGGGTAGCCCCAGGTCTCACTGCCTTACTCCTTTCACTTCTGAGCCTCGGTTGCTTCTTCCAGCCGCTGGTTCAGTATGTGGACCTCGTGGGCATTCGTGTGCCCTACCGTCTCCTCTCCCTGACCCTGTTTGCATCCTTGGGGCTGGTCGTGTGCTGGCTCACCGCCTCGCGGCGGAGAACAGAGGAGGCGCTGCGGGAGAGCGAGCAACGTTGGCGAAACCTTACCGAAGCGTTGCCACAGTTGGTTTGGGGTGCCGGCCCGGACGGCGCGTGCGATTACTTCAGCACACAGTGGTCCAACTACACAGGGGTCGGGGAGAGCGAGTTGCTCGGCTGGCGCTGGATGGAGGTCCTTCATCCGGATGATCGCGGGCCTACCCGGCGAGTTTGGATGGAATCCGTGGAAGGACGGCAGCCTTACGACGTGGAATACCGAATTCGCCGAAGCGACAGCGTGTACGGTTGGTTTAAAACGCGCGGAACGCCAATCCGCGACAGCGATGGCAGGATCGTGAAATGGTTCGGCACGTGTACTGACATCACCGACCGGAAGAGGGCCGAACAGGAACTGAGGGACCGCGAGCTGGAACTACGCGACGCCCGTGACTTGCTCGAGATCAAGGTTATGGAACGGACCAAGGAATTAGGCCGCAGCGAGGCTTACTTAGCCGAAGCGCAGAGACTCAGCAAGACCGGCAGCTGGGCCTGGAACGTGGCGCGCAGAGAAAATATCCACTGGTCGCAAGAACAGTATCGGTTGTTTGGGCTGGATCCTGAATGCGATACTCCTTCCTTCGAAATCGCTTATCAGCGTATTCATCCCGAGGATCGGGCGATATTCAATGAGGCGGTCGAACACGCAATTCGTGAAAAATCAGATTTCGAAGTGGACTTCCGCACAGTTCTTCCAGACGGCTCAACTAAATACGTTCGCTCGGTTGGTCATCCTGTTTTCAATGCTTCCAGCGAGTTGGTCGAATTCGTGGGTACAGGAATGGACATCACCGAGCGAAGACAGGCAGAGAAAGAACGCGAAAGGTTACGTCAGGTGCAGGCCGATCTAGCGCACATCAACCGGGCGACGACGATGGGGGAATTAACTGCATCGCTGGCGCATGAGATTAATCAGCCGATTGCGGCCGCGGTAACCGATGCCAGAACTTGCTTGCGGTGGCTGTCGCGCGAGGAGCCGGATCTAGGAGAGGCTCGTGAGTCCGCGGAGCGGATCGTGAAAGCAGTAACGCGGGCGGCGGACATCATCGGTCGGCTTCGTCAGCTATTCAAGAAGGGCGCGCCACAGACCAGTTTGGTCGATGTGAGCGAGGTCATCCAGGAGATGGTTGTTTTGTTGCGTAGTGAAGCATCCAGGCATTCCGTTTCAATTCTTATGGAATTGTCGGAGGACCTGCCGCAGGTTGTGGCTGACCGAGTGCAATTGCAACAGGTTCTGATGAACCTCATGCTCAACGGCATTGAAGCGATGAAGGATACAGAGAACGAGAGGCAACTCACAATCCGATCCCGAATGGATGAACGAGGTCAGCTCTTGATTGCGGTGAGCGATACAGGAGTGGGGCTTCCTCAGGAGCAAGCCGACCAGATCTTTAATGCGTTCGTCAGTACCAAAGCTCAAGGCACCGGGATGGGGCTCTCGATCAGTCGGTCCATCGTCGAGTCCCACGGCGGCCGATTGTGGGCCACGCCTAACTCGGGAAGCGGAGCGACCTTTAGCTTCACACTTCCCAGCGCTGAGGCGCAGGAATGACAGGAGAGGCCTTCATTCCCGACTGCCCGTTCCCTCGAGCTTCGCCGTAGTCTCAAGCTTGGCCGCCATTCTCACCAATTCCGCCAGCGATTCCGCCTGCATCTTTCGCATCACGTGCCCGCGTTGGATTTTCACCGTGATTTCGCTGGTCCCGAGCTCAAAGGCAATTTGCTTATTGAGCATGCCGGAGACAACCTTGCCCATGACCTCGCGCTCTCGCGCCGTGAGCAGCTTGTAACGCGTGCCCAGCTCGCCAAGTTCGCTCTGTTGCTGACGTGCTGCCCGATCGCGATCGAAAGCCTGGTGGATCGCGTCCAGCAAATCCTGGTCCCTGAAGGGCTTCGTCAAGAATTCTACCGCGCCGGATTTCATGGCCTTCACCGTCATCGGAATATCTCCATGGCCGGTGATGAAAATGATGGGAATCTGGATCCCCGCGTTCGCCAGCTCGCGCTGAAAGTCCAGACCGTTGACTCCAGGAAGTCTCACATCCAGAACAAGACAGCCAGGTCCATCCATCCGCTTGCCGCGCAAGAACTCGTGCGGCGCCGCGAACGCTTCCGAGCGCAGGCCAACCGACTTCAGCAGGCCCTGAATAGCGGAACGCACCAAGTCATCGTCATCAACGACGTACACGGTGGGTGAATCTGCGGGCTTCATTCAGGTCTCGAACTCGGGTCTCGAACAGCGATCAGCAGTGTGAGCCAAATGCGCCTTCGGTGCATATTCTAGGCCATTGCCTGACGGAGTCGCTGATCCAATGCGGAGGGGATCAGTAACTTCACTCCATCTCGAATGCCAGATATTGCAATTTCCCGTTGCGCTCGATCTGAAGGACCACCGGATCGCCAGATCTAATCTCGTGAACCCTCGATTGAAGCTGTGCGCCCGACTGCACCGGCGTGTGATTGACTGTGCGAATGATATCGCCCGGCTCCAACCCGGTTTCCAGCCCGCTCCCCCCGGCTGTCTGGGCCAGAACGACAACTCCAGAGTCGGTACGGGTGGCGGGCAAAAGCGGCTTGACCTTGTCGTCCAGGTCAGTGACGAAAACACTCAGCCTCCGGATCAAACTCTTCTGCAAGTCAGGAACGTCGGAGAGTTCGCCGATCTTCTCGTGGTACACCTCAACCGGGACGTTGAAAGACATCTGGTTCGTGCCGCGAAGGATCTCAATTTTCAAGATCTGGTCAGGGGGATGGAGGTAGAGAGCGGCCATGAAATCTGGAAGACTCGGGATCGGCCGGTCATCAATGGACAACACGATGTCCTCAACCTGGATACCTGCTGCTTCTGCCAGCCCTCCGGGAACGGTATCGGAAATGATCGCTCCCCAGGTTCTCGCCAGACCCAGACCGGCGGCCAGCGTGGGAGTGATGTTCTGCGCTTTCGCTCCGAATGAGACTCGCTGCACACGGCCAGACTTGCGAAGGTTCTGATAATCGAAATTGACGATGGCCGCAGGGATGGCGAAGCCAAGGCCTTCGCTGCCTCCACCTTTGCTGAGTATTAACGTGTTGATGCCAACCACGTTGCCATCGATATCTACCAGCGGGCCTCCACTGTTTCCCGGATTAAGCGGCGCGTCCGTCTGGATATACACCATGGGATTCTCTGGATCAGGTTGACGGGCAACCGAGCTGACCACGCCCATGGTGACCGTATCCTGCAGTCCTTCAGGGCTGCCAATTGCGAACACGAGTTCGCCCTGACGAACTCTCGCCTCAGTGCGCAAATGTACGGCAGGCAAATTCGTTGCTTCAACCTTAAGAAGCGCCAGATCGGATTGCTTGTGCGCGCCCACTAATGTAGCCTCGAGCATCTGCCCGGGATGGGACGGCTGGAGTTCAAGCGCGGAGTCTGGCGGGCCAGAGGGCAGGATCACACGGATGCGCTGCGCTCCTTCCACGACGTGAGCGTTAGTAAGGATGTAGCCGTCAGAATCGACGATGATGCCGGTGCCAATGGCATGCTGCCGGGTGATTCGCGCCGTGGTGTGCTCGTGATCCTCGAGCGGGCCGTATCCTGCGACCACAATCTGGACGACCGAGGGTGAAACTTTCGCCACCACCGTTTCAAGAGAGCTGTCCAGTTCTCGTAGCAAGCCCGATTGCTTGGACGCACTGGACCTAATCGCCGAGCCAGAAGAGGTGCGAGGGGTCGTCGACTGGGCATGCGCGGACACAGCCGCCAACAAACAGGCAATCCACCATTTCATCCACTGCAGTCTCGCCATAGTGTGAACAGTTCCAGCAGAGAACTTAATCTCTACCTTCTACCTTCCTAGCCCATTCAGGCTGTAATCCTTCGGAGTCGTGATAGCAGTTGATGTTCCATTGGATGCTCCATTCCGCAAATCCGACTGCGAAAGGGTTCTCAGCGCTCGGGCGAGTCGTCATTCGTCCTGGGGCAGTCCAAATACCGACAGCACTATCAACCCGCGGACGCGTTCGACTTCACTTTCTTCGAATCGCCGACCCAACAAATCGGGAAAGCCTTGTGTTAGCAGCGAGAATGGGTTTGGAGATCTGCATGCATTCGTCGAGACAGACGTAGCCACCGACAAACTGGCCAGCTCGAGGAGCGAGCACCCCCTCCGACTCACTCGGGCCGATCAGCGAGAAAGGGCTACGTCATGAGTTGCTGCCGGCCGTGATTTGGCCATGCACTCGCGGTGGATCTTGGAAAGGATGGAATTGGAACGATGAATCAAAAAACGACAAAGTGCGCGCATATACCATGCCTCTGTGATGTGCCAAATGGGAAAGAGTATTGCGGAGATTCCTGTCGTGATGCGGGAAGTGAGAACGTGGAAATTGCATGTCAATGCGACCATCTCGCATGTCCGCTCACGTCTCGGCAGTTCGACGCTCGCAGCATCTCGGCACTCACTAACTGATGACCATCGATCTAGCCGCACCGCGTACCAAGGTACGGCTCGCCATAGGAGGAGCAATCATGAATTTCATAAAACACAGTTTCTCGCTTTTCCTCTCTTGCTGCCTTTTGTTAACGACTGCGCCGGGAGCGTTCGCGGATCAGACGGACCAATCGGCACCCGCACCGGTGGTTTCCGCGCAGCAGAGCCCGGCACAACTGCAGCAACTCGTTGCGCCGATCGCATTATATCCGGATGCATTAGTGGCGCAAATCCTCACAGCCGCCACGTATCCCGATCAGATTGTGGAGGCGGACCGGTGGCTCCAGCAACATACCGATCTCAAGGGAGAACAACTCGGTCAGGAAGTCGATAAGCAACCCTGGGATCCGAGCGTGAAGGCCCTTGTGGAGTTCCCTTCGGTGCTCGCCAATATGGACAAGAATCTGTCCTGGACCTCATCGCTTGGCGACGCTTATGTCAACCAACAGCAAGAAGTGATGAACGCGGTGCAGGCGATGCGCGACCGCGCGCAGAAGGCGGGAAATCTAAATAGCACACCGCAGGAAAACGTAACTCAGCAGGGGCAAACCATCGTGATCCAACCAGCCGATCCCCAGGTCGTTTACGTTCCGGAATATGATCCCTGGCTCGTGTACGGAGAACCTGTCGGAATCTGGCCGGGCTGGTATTCGTATCCGGGACTCTATTTTGCCAGACCTGGAATTGCTTTCGGCTTCGGCTTTGGAGTCGGCTATTTCGGCGGCTTTGGCTGGGGCTGGCACCACTGGGATTCCGACTGGGGCCACAGGAGCGTGGTTTATAACCACAACACCTACGTATCCCACAGCAGAGTGTTCGTCAATCGCAACAACTTCAATCACGCCGGCGGATTTCATGGCGGAGGTGCATTCCAAGGCCTGGGCCGGGGCGGAAGTCCTGCGTTCCACGGGTCCGGACCGCAGCATGGATTTACAGCACCCAATGCGCCGTCTGCTTCCCATTCCGGTGCGTTCGGTGGCTTTAACCACGGGGGAGCCGCCAGAGGGTTCTCCTCTCGCGGGCAGTCGAGCTTCGGTGGAGGCTTTCATGGCGGAGGCGGTTTCCATGGTGGCGGAGGTTCCCGCGGCGGCGGAGGTCACCGGTAGAGCAGGTTTCATTCATAGAAAGCGACTTACGAATTACGAATATGGAGATTGAAGTCATGCAGACGACGAACCTGATATCGGAGACATCTTCAAGACTGGCACTCAACGGGATAGCTGCACTAGCCGCACTGGGTCTGCTC
>Ga0137404_10001759_pt1 | contig 14257 bp, 31 predicted proteins | sample CZOMad2_1_16fung_FD_108285 | JGI IMG/M metagenome (GOLD analysis project Ga0137404, IMG submission 108285) | Vadose zone soil fungal communities from Angelo Coast Range Reserve, California, USA - CZOMad2_1_16fungal (Illumina Assembly) | ecosystem: Environmental > Terrestrial > Soil > Vadose...
CGATGCGGGCGCGCTGGAGTTTTGGGTGAGCGTCGGCCGCAACGACGGCGGCGGCATGGTGCCGGTCCTGACCTCGCTGCAGCAGCTCTATCGCGATCTCCCCTGGGCCAGGGTGGTGCCGCAGTCGTGGCAGGACTGGCCGAGCTTTCGGCGCACGGTGGCGCACATGGATTTGTTACTGATGGTCAGTATGACCGAAACCTTTAATGTCGTCAGTGCCGATGGCATCTCGCAGGGCGTGGCCTCGGTGGTCTCGGACGCGATTGACTGGGCACCACTCCACTGGCAGGCGCACATCGACGACGCCTTCGACGTGGCGCGGGTCGGGCGCCAACTCCTGAGTGATCACCGCGCCGCCCAGGACGGCCTGCAAGCCTTGACCCGCCACAATCACGACGGTCTACGGGCCTGGCGCACCTATCTGGAAGGCTGAGCCGTCTGTCAGTGCGCCCGCGATGCAGACGGCCACGTGATCTCGTGGCCTCGAGCCGCTGGCTCGAGGCTCCCACGCCGACGCTGCGCCGTCGCGTCGTGGACGATTGCGGCCACACGCGACACGTAGGAGCCACAACATAGCCGCGTTGATCCTGGGGGCGTCTAGGCCCCTTTAACGGGATATCGGCTTAGGAGGAGAGATATAGGCGTCGACGAAGCGGAGACTGACCTGCTCTGCCGCTGTGGCCGGAGCGTTCTGGCGGATGCGGCCGGGGCGTATGGCTGCCTGGAGTGCACGCAACTGTGCACGACCTGCCCGTGCCCGCACCCCACCGAGCCCGTGATCCCTGAGACCATGGCGCCCGGCCCCTTGCCGTGGAGCTGGTGAGGCAGCGGGCACATCTTGCCGGGGGCGGCAACTTAGGGGAGGCGTGGCGGCGCGATGAACACGCGCGCCAGCAGCACATCGAGTTTCTCCTCCATGCGGGCGAGGCGGCGCTCATTCTCCCCGGTCTTGACTTCCAGGGCCGCAATCCGCGCGCCCCGTTCCCGGCGATCGGTGTCAATGCCGTCGACCTGCAGCTGCAGGCGCTCGACGCGGATCTTGACATCGAGCATTTCGCTGCGCGCCGCCCAGGGACTGACACTATAGAGGGTGAACAGCAGCACCAGCGTACTGAGCACCGATCCGGCCGCGACCAACGGGTTCATCAGCGAGCCTTTGGCTTCCAGCGTGTTCGTCGACATCACGCACCTCCTGTGGAGAAGAGACCTGTCCATGGTCGAGGAGGTGCAAGGGTCAGACCGCCGCGGACGGGCCGAGGAAACGGGCGTGGGAAAGGAGTCTGGATGGAGACCAAACCGGCCATGCGCACGACAGAATTTTATTTCACGCTGGCGGCCAATGTCGCCGGCATCGTGGGGATGCTCGCGGGGGCCTTGCCGCCGAAATACGGGATCCCGGCGCAACTCCTGGCCAATGCGTTGTACACCGTCGGCCGCGGCCTGGCCAAGCAGGGCCTCGCCCCAGGCCCGAGGTAAGAGGAGAGACCAGACATGGACCGCCCATCCGCCCCACCCCAGGAAGGGCTAGAGATCCCGCCCTTGCACAAGCTACGCCTCGCCTGCCGCGCCGATGATTGCTTCGTCGGCGACCTGGAACTCACCAGCAAAGGCGGCCGGGTCACCCGTGCCCCCGCCTGTCCGCATTGTGCCACCCCGTTGGAGCCGCTGGGCGGCATCGACGCCCCGCCGCGCTGGGATGATATCGAGTAGGAGGGCGCGCCATGGTCGGTATCCCGCTGCGGCGGCGCGGCCAGCGGCGGCCCTGCCTGCGCTGTGATCGGGTCTTCGTCAGCCAGGGCGCCCATCATCGGCTCTGTCACACCTGTCGGGCGTACCTGGCGCAACACCCCTCACCGGAGCCCCTGTATACGATCATCCGGGCCATCCCGGTCAGACATCACGAGTAAGGGAGATAGACCGAAAGTTTACGGTGGCGTGGAAGGGGCCTGGTTTTTCTAATGATACACCGACCACCGAGACGGCCAGGGACATGCACGCATGGTCAATCGTCAGGGAGGCGTCAACGGAGGGCCACCCGTCGCCGCCGCCAGGGGATCTCGGGGAGCGGTCGCCAGGCGCTTCCCCAGGAGGGCTACCCGGAGCCAGGCGAGGACGAGCCCCCGCAGCTCATCCCGCCGCAGGCGATCGATGATGGTGTCCTCCGTCAGGTGCCGAATCCGCGACAGCTGATCCCCCATGCGCCTCCCCTCCAGGAAAGTTGACAAACGGCTTCTTATGGGATCTTGGGTCTGCTGACAAATCAAGGGCTTACCGCGCTGCCTGAGCAACGCGCCAGCCGCGTCCGGGAATTATTGCCGATGTTTGCCTCTGTGGTACAGATGTCATCACCCGGTACGACGCCGGCGACTAAACCCTGACAGTCCTGTCAGGGGCTCCGTTCGATGGCGGTATGGGCTCTCACCCCTTGGGTCCGCTGGATCGTATAGCCTGGAGTCTCCTGCGCGATGGCCTGGCGGCAGCCCTGGCACAAGCGATTATACGGGCCTTCGCTGGGAAACGACCGCTCACAGCGCAGGCAGTCGCGGGCCTTGGTGCGTTGGTGCGTCTTGCGGCGCGTGGCCGCGCGTGGTGCTGTCGCCATCTCGCCTGCCCTCCCCCCACTCGCCCATCCCCACCGCCCCCACAGGAGCGGCAATTGCTCCGCCGGCGGCACCAACGGCCACGTGCGCCCGCTCTGCAGGTCCTCCCCCAGCTGCGCCGCCTCGTCATACAGCACCGCCCGATCAAACCAGTAGGCCAGCCGCCGCAGCAGCGGCAAGTAGCTCACCTGCACCCAGATGCGCCAGCCCTCGTCCGGGTGCTTTTCCCAGCGGCGCGCCTGCCAGGGGACTTCCTGCTCCAGCTCCGCCTTGAACGCCTCGTGGTAGCTGGTCCGGACTTTGAGATGGGTGGCGCCGGGGAGCTGCCAGATCTCCAGGTGGCTGCGCTGCGGCATGCATGTCCCTCCCCCAAAACATGCCAAAGATCCCGGCTCAATGCGGCTCGACAGGGCCGTCAAACAGACGATCGAGGCGGCGTCGGCAGACGATCACTCGTGCCGAGCAGATAGTCTTGCACCGCGCCGTCCAGACCAGCCAGACGGGTCAGCAGCTTGTCGGTGATGAGCCCGAGCCGTGCCAGCTTCGAGTCCATGGTCATCCTCCTCCAGGAGGTTATCGCTCGCCCCGTGGGAGCCGAATCCCCTGGCGCAGCTCCCAGAACGCCGCCCGCCCCTCGGGGCTCTTGGCCCAAGCCTCCGCCTCCCAGCGCTGCGCGTCGAAGATACCGGCCTTGGCCCGCGCCGCTATGTCAGGCAACCCAGCGGCCTCGGCATCGAGCACCAGCTGGTAGATCGGCGTGGCCAGGGGGGACAGGTAATCATCGTCATAGCCCTCGACGGCTTTGCTGATCATCTCCGCTGGAGCGGACGCTGACGCCAGGGCCGCCGCCAGCTTAGCGCGTGCCGTCTGCTTCGGACGCTTCGCTTTCATCCCGTCACCCCTTCCCCCTCCCAGCCCTCCGCCAGCGGCGAGTCCCGCACCTGCCGGTAGGGAATGGGCCGCGCCAGCTGGTCGAAGATCGCCGCGACTTGCTCGCGCGTCAGCCCCGTCGCCTCCAGTACGATCGCCGCGCCGGTGAGCGCCAATTCCTCGGGCTGCAGGCCGCGCTGCCAGCTCTCCAGATCGCGCAGGAACGGCCACAACGCCTCATCGGGCATTTTCACTCGGAGCTGCAAGTAGATCATCCCGTCACCTCCTCCGGTCGTTGTCGCCGAGACTCACCCCGTAGGCCCAGTTGGATTCTCGGGTAGTTCCGCCCGGCGCTGCCGCCAGGCCCGCATCTCCAGGAGCATCTGCATGGCCTGCTCGCGGGTCCCACCGATGCGGCGCTCGACAAACCCCACGAAGAACGCATCATGCAAGGCCCCCTCCGCCGCCTCGATCACCCCGACCGCGTGCTGAATCGCTGTCTCCGGGCTCCATTGCAGGATCTTATCATCCCAGCGCAGCTCCACCATCGGCTCGCCCCGCTCACCGCCCACGAGCGCTTGCACCTCCAGCACGCCCGAGCCCTCAGCGCTGCGCTGATAAATCCCCTTGAGGAAGGCGACTCGCGCCTCCACGCTGGCTTTGTCCCAGGCATCATGCAAGCGCTCCAATCCCTCCGCCATCGCTCAGCCCTCCCCATCCGGGCGCCCGAGGCGACACCCCATCCTCGTCAGGCGGATGAGCAAATCTCGCGCCTCCAGCGCATCGATTTCCCCTTGGGCATCCAGCTCCGCCGTGCAGCACAATTCGTCCCCCTCTGGCCCATGATAGGCCTGCAGATAGGCGATCAAGCGCTCAACCTGGGCCGGCGTGACCTCGATCTGTACCGTCAAGCGCATCGTCCCGTCCTCCGTTGCCGCGTTTAGTGATGGCCTAATATCCTTTCGATCTCTGGCCAACTCGAAGGCCTCCAGACGTAACATTCAATGCCCTCGATCGCCTGCAATAGGCTGATCCATTCGACTTGTGGCGGCGTCAGTTTCCCCCGTTCACTTTTACATTCGACGACCAGCAGGCGCCCACGGGCGCTCCCGTGCGGCCCTTTGGCGAGCACCAAATCGGGGAATCCAGGCGTGGAATGGACGGACAGGTACGGATGGAAGCACCGCCACCCCTGGACCTTGGCGAGTGCCACCACGGCCGCGAGAAACCCCTTCTCCGTCTCCAGCCCCCATGCCGCCCGCCTCACCTCCCCGACTCCAGCATCTGCCACAGACCGCGCGCCTCAACGCACCCGTGGCAAAAGGCGACGGCCCCGCTGGCACCCACCCGGTTAGACTCGAACAGCAGCAGCGGTACCCCGACGATGAGCCGCCAGCAGGCGACGCAGGGGTACACCTCCGCCATCCCGCCGTACAGGGGATAGCGCACGCCCAGGAGCTCGACCGTGCGCCCCGAGGGGCCCACCACCAGCCCACCACCTGCGCCTCTTCCTCCTGGTCCGTCTCATCCCAGGCGTCACAGGTCGCCGCATGCTGGCAGCGGATGCGCGCCGTGGTCGTCTGGGTCGCCACGTCGTCACGCGTCATCGACTCCAGCAGGATGTCATAGCCGGCCCCGCAGTCTTGGCACGTATCCGCGGCCGGAAACCAGTCTTCTGAGGCATAGTCATCGAGGCGTTTACGCTCCATGGCCGTCCTCCAGCGCGACATACCGCACCGCCGCCGTCGGGAATTGTGCGGCAAAGCCCTCCATGTGCGGGTCACACATGAGGCTGTAGCCGTCATTGGTGGTGTTCTGCACCCGCCATTCGGCTCGATTCGGGCAGGGCACCCCCAGGCGCCACTCACACCAACACACGTCATCGGGCGGCAGCTCCGCCTCGAGAATCACCCGCACCTCTGCCATCGTCACGCCTCCCGCCGCGTCGCCTGCTGGCGCGCGGCGTCCTCGCGCCAGCGGCGAAAGTCCCGGAGCTGGGCCCCGCGTGCCCACCACCGCCCGATGGCGATCCCCGCGCCCAGGCCGACGACCATGGTGAACGCCCCCCACACGAGCCAGACCCACCACAGGCCCCGGAGATTTACGGCCAGTTCCGCCCCGCTCAGCCCTCCCCTGGCCGGCGTGGACGCACTGCCGGCTCAAACTTGACCAGCGTCATCCCCCCGCACACCCCACAGCGCAGCGGCTGGTTGTGGGTCAGCTCGAAGGCCCCGGCCAGCTGTGTGAGCCGCCCCCACTGGCGGCAGAACGGGCATTCAAAGATCAGCTCGAATTCGGCGATCGTCCCCAGCACGGCCGTCAGCGCGTCGTCCATCTCGGTCAGCAGGTCCGGCGTGGACGCGCAGCCCACGGCACGCACCTCCGGGATCTGCAGAAAATGCTGCAGGCCCTCGAGCACGGCCCGCGCCTGCGCCACCCATGTCGTTGTCATCCTCAGCCCCCCTCCTGACCCTCTCCCCAAGGGAGAGGGCCCCTCCTCGTCCCTTACAAGGCCGTCTGCTGGCCGAGGATGAGCCAGGCATCGGCGAATTGTGGCGACGTCATCGCCGGATACTTCGCCTTCAGCGTGCGCCACACCGCCAGCGTGCGCCGCACGTCGGCCCGCGTCTGCAAGAGGCGCAGCCACTCCGGCCGCACCACGTGCTTGGCGTCCGTCTCTGGGCGCGGCGCGACGGGCCCGGCGACATCCCACGGGGTCCCATCGGGCAATGGCATCAGACATGAAGCGACCCAACGACCGCCACGGGCCTGCGTTCCCGCGACGGCCTCAGCAGGGGGGTCGTCATCCCCCCCAGACGTGACCGTGGGCGCATCTCCCTGCCTCGGAGCGATGACTTCTCCCTCGGGCACGACTCCTCCGATTATCCGTCGGGGAGATCGTCGCGCCTGGGGGCGAGGAGGCGGTGGCTGCCGGCTGCCCCTCCGCCCGGATGCGGCTCAGGTGCGCCTCGGCTGCGTCCCCCAGGGGGACATCATCGTCATCGTCCACCAGGGGCGGAGCGTCTTTCTTCATGGCGAGCAGCTTCACCAGCGCCGCCTTGCGCACGCGAAGGCCCAGCGGCTCGACCTCGCCCCACCTCGACGCGGCTTCCCCGAAGGCCGTGCGAATGTAGCCGATGCGGTCATCCTTGCTGTCCGGGGCCAGGTAACGCAAGCGCTTCGCCAGGGCGTCATTGACCTGGGACGCGGGCATGTGCTCCACCTGCTCCGTCGTCCAGAGAGGCTCCCCAGCGGGCACCGTCCCTGGCGCCGGCGTGGCCATGGGCGCTCCCGTGGAGGCTGTTGCCGGGCGCCGCTGGCCTGCAGGCTCGCCCCCACCCAGGTCATCCGCATCAAAGCCAGCAAACCCGCTGCCATCCTCGTCCTCCTCCGCGAGGTCCTCGACGTCTTGGGTAAAGAGTTCGCTGGCCAGGGGTAAGGTCAGGACGCCGGCGACGAGCCCGCGCTTATAACTTAACTTCAAGACCGTGTTAAAGAGGTCGGCGAGGCTGGTGTTCGCCACGCGATACAGGGTGACCCACTTGCCCTTATTCGGCCCCTTCTTCGGCTTGAGGCTCTTGGTGACCAGCCCCACGCGCTCCGTCTCCGGGAGTTGCGAGGGCCACAGCCAGCGCCAGGCATACTTACTCTCGCGCGTGGTGCACAGCCCCTCGCCCTCCCCGACGATCTCCCCCGTCCGCAGGCTGATGAGGTGCACCGTCGTGGTCACCGTGTAATGCCCATCGGGGTGGAACGTCTCATCCCGATGCGCCACCACGGGACGGCAGTGCAACAGGTGGCAGAGGTTGAGCGGCCCTTCTTTCTTGAGCGACGGCTTGTCATCACCGCCGGCCGACGCCTCCTCCCCCTCCCGCCGGCCGAAATCCTGGCGCGTATAGTAGTGCTGCCCGCGCTTCATCTGCCCCCGCATATACTCCAGCATAATCTCGCGCAACTCGATCTCGCGTTTGATCATCGCCCGCAGCGTCTCGGGCTCCCACAACTCCAGCCCCGCCAGGGGCCGCTGGGGCAGCACCGCCAGCGCGGTAGGCGCCGCCACCTCGGCGTCAATCACTTCGGTCTCTTCCGGCATACGCTTGGTCCTCTTCGTGGCCATCACCGGTCCCCCTCGTTAAAAGGGCCGCTCGGCCACGTCATCACGCGCCCCTAACGGGGCACAGCGGAGCACCGCCCGCAGGCAGCTCACCGCCTGACACGCATCTTCGCTGGTGTATTTCCCGGTCGCTAATAACAGACTGGCCGCGATCAGCAGCGCCGCCTCGATTTCGGGTGACTCGTCTCGGTACATTGTGCTATGCTCCTCGTGGTTGTAGTAGAAACCGCCCTCGTCGGGCGGGCCGACCTCATCGCTGCCCGGGTCGGGGCCAACCGCCCGGGCAGTCCATCCCTACGCCTCACGTGCGCTTTGTGCCGCGCTTCTTGCGAATCGCCACCCGCACCAACTTGCCTTGATTGTTCAGACGTAAGGTCCAAGCCATCTTCACCTCCTCTCCGTCTCGCAGAGCTGACAGTCCCCATGGGTGGCGCAAAAGTTCGCGTTGTGCGGACAACTCGTCTCCGGACACCCGTGATAGCCTTAGTGATCATGCTTGGTTGAATTATGCGGCCGACAGAGCCAACGTAAATTCTCCAGGGCATCGGTGCCGCCCTTGGACACCGGCACCACATGATCAATGGTAAGATCCGTCAAGACCTCGCAGTCGGCCTGGCTACACACGTACCCATCCCGAGCGATCAAGGCTAATTGCACCTCCGCACGGATGCGTTGAAATTCCCGCCGGCGTTCCTTCAGCAACAGTGGCTTGGGGGCCTGGCTTATCTGCACCATCGCCTGCTGTTGCTTATACGTCAGCCACTCTTGAATTGACCTGAAGGTCGGTGCTGGCGTTTCGTACTCAGTACGCCGCAGATCCTCATCCTTCGCTACATGCGCCAGCAGACGGAGCCAGTCAGCGAGCGTGCGATCATCCTGCGCATCAATCCATCGTGGGGAGAGCGTGATCTCTCCAGAATGCACGAATACACCGTTCAGTTGTAACGTCATACATCCTCCTCTCAACTCTTCAGAATCTGTAGAGAGAAGGATAGCAGTTTACTCTTCAGAAAGTCAAGAGTAAAGTCAAGGCTCATATTGCATTTTCTGAAGAGTGCTTTATACTAAAAGACCATGAACTTGACCTTAGCTGATCGCAAATTATTGCGGTGTCGACGCTGCCGGTATGTCTGGACACAACGCACCAGCGGTCCACCGAAACGCTGTCCGCACTGTAAGAGCGAGCGCTGGAATACGCGCCAGCCCTTCCGCCCTGACTACGTGCCCAAAGTCTTACGCACCCGTCCCCCCGAGGAGCCCACGCCATGACCAATGACGCGCGTCTCGTGGCTATACATAGAAACCCCGCCCCGAAGGAGGTCCCGATGCCTGACCCCACCTATGACACCGACTTTTACGCCTGGACCCAGGGCCAAGCCGCGGCCTTACGCGCCAAGGACCTCACGGCCCTGGATCTAGAGCACCTCGCCGAGGAGATCGACAGCTTGGGCAACGAACAGCGCCATGCCGTCCGCAGTCACCTGCGGGTGCTCCTGTGGCACCTGCTGAAGTGGGCCTATCAGCCGACCCACCGCACCACCAGCTGGCGTACGAGCATCCGCAATGCCCGCGCCGAGATCACGGATCGGCTGGACGATTACCCGAGCCTCCGGCCGCACGTCCCCGCGCTCCTGACCGCCGCCTATCGGCAGGCGCGCGGCCTGGCCGCCGATGAGACGGACCTGCCACTGGCCACCTTCCCCGAGGCCTGCCCCTGGCCACTGGCGGACGTGCTCACGGAGGACTGGCTGCCCCCAGAGGCCTAGCCCCGTCACTTCGCCTTCTTCAGTCGCTCTGCCTCCAGGTGGACTCTGAGCAGGTCCGTGATCCGCGCCGCGCAGTTACACGCGGCGTTCACCGTTGCCGGCGTGGCTTCTTGCTGCGTAACCTGGTTCATCAGCCGCTCGAGCGTCTGCACCACACTGCGCGCATTAAAGATCGACTCTGGCTCCATGGCGGGCGTGGTGGCCGCGTGGTGGCCGTTCGTCCGTTCAACCGCTTTGGTCTCCATACCGTCCCTCCCGCTCCTGAATCATGCGGCGAATGGCCGCCGGGTCATCGGTCCCATGCAGCCACGCCTGAAAGCGCGCCAACGCCACGATGGCCTGGCGGATGGCGGGGGCCACCTCGGCCCGGAGATGCGCCGTCAGGTCCAGCCACAACACCAGCGTCCGCGGTCCGGGCAGGGTCCTCTGGTGCACCAGCACGGCAGGCGTGCCGGGGCGCACCAACCGCCAGGTCAGGTGCACGCCCAGGCCGTTGATATCGCCCTCCGCACACTGAAACGTCTTGGCCCACACACTCGCGATGGAGCCCGCATAGGCGTTCGGTCGGCCGAAATACCGCGCCTGCCCGGTATGACTCACCAGCCCCGCCATTTTGGCCGCCTCGATGAGCTGCTCGGCCGTCCACCGGATTTGGCGCGGGGCATGGGGGTAGCGCTCGACGATGCTGCGCACCGACGCGTGCGGAAACAGCTCGTGCACCTGTGCCTTACCACCCGCCTCATAGGCGCTCGTCACCGCGGCGACCACCTCGGGAGCGTACTGATCACTGCGCTTCCGCAGCCCCCACCTCGCGCAGATAGCGATTGACGGCGGCCTTCGACACCCCCACGCGGCGCGCGATCTCGTGGCGCGTCACCGTGCCCAATAGGCGCTGAATCTCGGCCGCCTGGCCAGGGGTGACGCGACTCGGGGGATGCCGGCGCCGCTCGGCCCGACAGGGCGTACAGTATTTGGCGTTCGGGTGCAGGGGCCTTCCCTCCCGCGTCTCCTGCCGCGGCCCCCCACAATCCACGCATGGATGGGTTACAGCCTCAGCCATGTGACCTCCCAGGTCAGGTCCGTGAAGACCAGGTCAGCATCCTGTACGTTGCCCATGAGCACCGCCGCCTTGCCGCCGCCGAGCTACTGACTCAGCCGCGACGGGGTCAGGCCAAAGAGCCAGGCGACCTCCCGCATGGAGTAGCCGTAGAGCAGCAATAACAGCATGGCCCGCAGCGGCCCTCGCGCCGGCATGCCCTGAAGATCCATGAGGTCCGGCGTCGCGAGCTCGGGGCCATCCTCAAGGGCCGACGTGCAGCGGGACTGGCGCACCCGTCCACGGCCGGACTGGACGTGCCGCGGGTCCAGACGATCCAGCGCTCGCAGATAGACCAGATCCAGGTTGAGGACCACGTGCGGGTGTTCCAGCGCATAGCACACCATCTCGGCGCAGAGGTCTTCGTCCCATCGGCCCTTGCGGCGGAGATAGCTGGCCGCCCGAGCCTGGAAGACCACGGGGTCTAGAGGCGGATCCATGACACCTCCCACGCGCCCACCTCAACGCCGAGCGCGCCCGCCGGGATCAGGGGCACGGGCGGCCGCTGACGGCGGCAGGCGCGCCGTGGGGCGGACAGCGCCGCGTACTCCGCACGGATCACCGCCACCTGGGCTTCTAGGGCCGTGACCTCGGCCTCCAGGTGGGTCACCAGGCCCTCCAGCAGGCGGCTGAAGGCGTTCGTCGGCTCGTCATCCCAGGCCTGTCGGGTCGAGGCCTTAGGCCGGGGCATCGGGCTCCTCCGCCGGCGGTGGACACTCCCGGTGCACGGCGATAAAGCCTTGCACCATGCGGCACCAGACGTTGAGCGGTTGCGGCAGGCGGTACCGGTGTACCTGAGCGCAGTGCAGGCAACAGAAGCGCTGATCCTGGCCCTCGCCGGCCATCGTGAGATGCCTCAGGCGCTCCGGGTCACGCATGGTCACCTCCCCCCGCCTCTACGCCCCCAGCGCTTGCAAGCGCCACATGAGGGGCCCGACCTCGGCCACCACGTCGCTGCTGATGTCTTCCAGACGCCCGATCGAGGGCGCCAACTCGGTCAAGGCCAACAGCAGCAGATCCCGCTCCACCGAGCGCAGGACCAGCGGCGCCAGCGGCGTCTCCGCGCTCCCCGTCGAGCCCCCGGGCGGGGCGCCCACCAGGGCCACCAGCCCCGCCTCCAGTTCCTCCAGCAGCCCCGGCGTAGAGGTCTCCCCCGCCTCCCGGATGTACGGGATCAGCAGCCAGTGCTGCAGCGCCTGCAGGAGCCGTCGCGCCGCCAGCGGCCAGGAATCATCCGGGTTCTGCTGCCCCCTAGCCGCCACCCGCGCCTCGATCCGGGCGCACGCCGCCTCGAAATCGTCCCAGGTCATCGCGCCCGCGTGCGCTTCGCCCTCGAAGCATTTCTGTAGCGTCGCCTCCGACAGGCCGCCGCCGTGCACCAGCATCCGGCTCAGGATCGCCACCGTGTCCTCCGCCGCCTCACGGGCCAGGCTCGGCCCCCGCACCGACGGGTGCCGCAGCGCCAGCCCCAGCAAACCCTGGATGGTCAGCGCCTGGAACAGGGTCAGGTTGAGGTCAACGCGCTGCTCCCACACGCCGGGATCCTGACTCAACCCGACGAGCATGTCATCCTTCGCCATTGGGATGCTCCTCATCCATGTCAGGGTGGAAGGCCGGATCATGCCGGTGCTCGCCGCTCAGGGTCTCGATGCCCACCCGCCCCTCGGACCCCGGATAGCCCCGGCAGGCCCACATCAGTTCCGCCCCCTGTGCCACGCAATCATCACATAAGACCGCCATGGCCCCATCGAGCGGCAAGCCACAGACCATGCAGCCCCAGCCATGGCCCGCGATCGGGGCTTTCTGCGGTAGATACCAGAGGTTCCGCACCTCGGGCCCCGTGAGGCCACAGGCACAGCACGCGCCCAACGCTGAAGGCGTCGGCTCCTCCGCCGCCGCCTCCGCCGCCATGGTCCAACCCTCATCCGCCATCGCCCGCATCCTCCGTGTGCGGGATCAGCCACGCCGCCGGTACCGGCGGCAACACCGGCCGCCACGCCCGTGGCAGCACCAGGACTGCCGGTAGGAAGCCGACCGCACCGACCCGATAGCCGGCGTCGTGCCGGGCCTTCGAAAACAGCACCCGCGACGCCTCGAAGCCAGCCAGAATGGCCTCCCACGTCGCCACGCCACCCGCCCCCGGGGCCTGCGCCTCGATCAGGTCCCGGAGCGTGGCCCAGATCACCGCCTCAGCCATCGCTCAGCCCTCCTCGCCGTCATGCCCCTCTCCCAACAGCGACAACTGCAGCGCCCCCATCGCCGGATCGAGCAACGCCGCCCAGGCCTGCAAAATCGCGGCCGGATTCTCGCCATGCTCCGCGTCGAGCAGGTCTTGACAGAGCTTCGCCGGCACGCGGGCGAGCTCCGTGTCTTTGATGGCCATGCTGATGGTCCGCTTCCCGCCCCCCCAATCCCGGCCTTGCTTAAAATCCATGGTCACGCCCTCCAGACCTCGATCTCCGGCGACCGCACCCCGGCCGTCAGCCCCCAGACCACCAGCCCCGCGAGACACCCGCCAGTCACGATCCCCGCCGCCCAGCCCCACACGAACCAGCCCCAGGCCGCCATCCCGCCGCCTCCCCTCACGTGTGGCGCCACGCCCGCGTCTCAGCCCTGGCGTCCGGGGCCATAGATCATCCCCGGCAGCCGCTCGGCCTCCCATTCGCGCGTATGCCGCCGACAGATCCACACCGCACAGCCGTCATGCACACACCAGCCCGGCTCTCGGACGTCGGGCCCGGGGGACCGGCCGTACAGCCGGTCCACCGCGAAGCCCACCAGCAGCCCCACGCCGAGGCTGGGCAGCCACCCCAGCGATTCACGCAACCATGCGAGATCCATCACGTGCCCTCCCCACCTGTCGAGGGCCGCCCGCGCGCGGCCGTCAACGCCTCCACCTCCGCCAGTTCCCCCACGAGCCGCGCCGGGGGTAACCCGGACAGGAGCCAGCGCCCGTAGGGCTTGCTCCGCAACCGGCCGTCAAGCACCGCGACGACGCCCCCGTCATCCATCCGCCGCATCAAGCGCCCAAAGGCTTGTTTGAGCCCCATCAAGGTCGCCGGTAGGGCCAGGTCCTGGAACCAGGCCTCGCCGGCGTCGCGTACCTTGGCCTGCCACAGTGGGTCATCCGGCACGCTGAAGGGCAAGCGATCGATGATCACCATGGAGAGCGCCCGACCCGGCACGTCGACCCCCTCCCGGAAGGTCCGCGTCCCCAGCAACACCGCCTCACCATCCTGCCGAAACACGCGCACGAGCTCAGCCGACGGCAGCTCCCCCTGCATGAACACGCGTCCCTGCACCACCGGCAGCACGTGTTGCCAGGCATAGCGCATCATGGCGTAGGACGTGAAGAGGCAGAACGCCCCGCCCGTGCGCACCCGGAGCAACGCGGCGATCTCCCGCACCAGCCGCTCCCGGTAGCGTGCCTGTCCCTCCGGCGCCTTATACTCGGGACGCGAGGGGTCAAAGACGATCCCCGCCTGGGGGACGTATAACTGCACCCGCTCACGAAACGGGAAGGGCGATGGGATCACCCGGGTGATGCCCCCCACCACGCCCACCCGCCCGCGCCAGTAGTCGAAGGCCGCACCCTTAAGGCCCTGCGCCCCCGTGGCGAGCGTGGCACTGACGGCCAGGACCTGATGCGTGTCCCACAGCATGGCGCGCAACAACCCAGCCACCCGCACCGGCCGGAGATGGAGCACCGCGCGCTCGCCATGGCGCCCAGCCTCCTGCTCGACGTAGCGCACCAGCGGCGGCTCCTCCTCGGGGTCTTCCTCGATCGCCTTCCGCAACCAGCCCTCCAGCC
>Ga0137404_10001760_pt1 | contig 14256 bp, 14 predicted proteins | sample CZOMad2_1_16fung_FD_108285 | JGI IMG/M metagenome (GOLD analysis project Ga0137404, IMG submission 108285) | Vadose zone soil fungal communities from Angelo Coast Range Reserve, California, USA - CZOMad2_1_16fungal (Illumina Assembly) | ecosystem: Environmental > Terrestrial > Soil > Vadose...
CCCGCTTTGCGTTCTGTTCGTTTTTCTTCTGCTCTCCGCGCTTTATGAGAGTTGGTCGTTGCCACTCGCAATCATTTTGATCGTTCCGATGTGTCTCTTCAGCTCGATCTACGGTGTCTGGCTCCGCTCCATGGAGAACAACATTTTTACCCAGATCGGCTTCATTGTGCTAGTTGGACTCGCCTGTAAGAACGCGATCCTGATCGTCGAATTCGCAAAACAAATTCAGGATCGCGACCAAAAAGACCGCTTCACCGCGGCGGTCGAAGCCTGTCGTCTGCGATTGCGCCCGATTCTGATGACTTCATTTGCGTTCATTTTCGGTGTCGTTCCGCTGGTCGTTAGTTCGGGGGCTGGCGCGGAAATGCGGCAAGCTCTCGGCACCGCGGTCTTTTTTGGAATGCTCGGAGTAACCGGATTTGGTCTGTTCCTGACGCCGGTTTTCTACGTGGTCATCATGTGGTTCAAAGAGCGTCGGGACAAACGACGTTCGACAGAATTAACACAATCAGCGCCGCCTCTAACAACGGAGCCAGCTGTCAGTTAGTATGAAACGGAAGGGGAGAAAATATGGTACTGCAGATCTACACCATCATTCACACACTGATTAGCCTCGTTGCAATTTTTACCGGCTTAGTTGTTCTGTTTGGAATGCTCGGCGGCAAACGCTTGGATGGCTGGACGAAATGGTTTCTCGTCACAGCCGTCGCGACGACGATCACGGGATTCTTTTTCCCGTTTCATGGTTTCACGCCGGCCATCGGTCTCGGCATCATATCGCTGCCGTTCCTCGCACTTACGATTTTCGCGCGTTACGCAAAGCATCTCGCAGGGCCGTGGCGCTGGATCTACGTCATCGGCGCCGTGATTTGTCTTTACTTCAATTTGTTCGTGTTGGTGGTGCAGGCGTTTGAAAAAATTCCGGCGCTGCATGCGCTGGCCCCGACGCAGACCGAGCCTCCTTTCAAACTCACGCAGCTCGTCGTCCTCCTGGTTTCCGTACTGCTCGCAATCGTAGCCGCGATCCGGTTCCATCCCGAGCCGATTCGTACGGTTTGAATCTGAAGGACACCGAGGAGAAGGAACCAACATCGCCGAAGGGAAAATTTGGCTAATCTGTGACTTGTGTTCCGTTCTTCCAGTCACATGGTAATTGCTGCAGTGATTAATCCGATCATGCCATGAAAGTTCCCGGCGAAACCGAAGGCCTCTTCGCTGTTTTGCGACAATCGGCGAAGCCGGAGCCGGTGAGCGCGCTCGAAAAGCTCATCAAGGACGCACCGGACCGTGAGCTTTGCCGCATCAATGCCCTCGCGTTCGCCGCCAAGCACAAGCTCGATGAGGAAGATGTGATCGCGGCTTTTCTGCACGGCGCGCGACTCTGTATTTTCGATGTGTCGTGGAACATCCTCTGTCCCGGTTGCGGTGGCGTCCAATGGTTCAGGCACAACGCTTAAAACCGTAAACCAAGCCGAATATAGGTGCGCCCTTTGCGCCGCCGGGTACGAGCCGACGCTCGACGAAGTCGTCGAAGTGACGTTCACGATCAGTCCGCGGGTGCGAAAAATCGCTGCGCACAATCCAGAAACGCTGCCCTGGATCGAGTACTACAAACAGGTGTATTGGAGTTCGGGCTTTGACTTGCCCGATGACGAGACATTGGCAAAGCTGATTAAGGAAATCACTCTGGGCACCATCGAGCTTCCAGCCGGCGACAAGGTGGAATTGTCGCTGCAATTGCCCGAAGCATTTGTGATTGTGTTCGATCCGGTCGTCCACATGTCGCAGTTCATTGAGGTGAAGGGCGATCCAACGCGCAAACAGCAGTACCTCGGCTTCGTCATAACCAAGAAGCACGCGCCGCCCGGAACCATACAGATGCGCCCAGGCCCTCTACGGATCTCCTTGGAGAACCGCTCGAGTGTGCGCACGTTGCCCGGCATCTGGGTGGCCGGCGATAAGCTTCACGATCTCCTCAGCAAACGTCGGCCGTTCTTGACAGCGAAACGTCTCCTGACCAATCAAACATTCCGCGATATTTATCGCACCGATACGCTCGACGTAGATCAGCGTCTCAAGATTACGAGTCTCACCTTCCTGTTTACCGACCTCAAAGGCTCTACCGAGCTCTACGAGCGCGTTGGAGATCTGGCTGCCTACGATTTAGTGAGGGCTCACTTCCAAGTTTTGAACGAAATCGTGACGGCAGAAAGGGGGAGCCGTTGTTAAGACAATCGGTGATGCGGTGATGGCGACGTTCCCAACGCCAGACCGGGCAATGGCGGCGGCGTTCAAAATGCGAGAAGCATTGAAGGATTTGAAGGGCGATTTGCTTCTCAAGATCGGCATTCACGAGGGGCCTTGTCTGGCCGTTTCGCTGAACGACCGGCAGGACTACTTCGGACGGACCGTAAACATCGCAGCTCGCGTCCAGGGACTCGCGACGTCGCGCTCCATTTTCGCGACCACACGGGTCGTGACGGACAGCAAAGCTTCGAAGTTGTTGCGATCAAACGGCATCGCCCGACCCCGGAGAAGCGTTCACTCCGCGGCATCGCCAATCAGTTCGAGATTTTCGAAATACCCTGAGGAGCTTGGCTATCGCGGTCGCGTCCATTTATCAGGTGCTGACGACGCCTCTGCAGGGGATTGACTCCGAAGGCTTGCGCGAGACGATCGAAGTGAATTCCGTGTGATCCTCATGGAGAAAAAAATCGCCGGACTTCATCACGTCACTGCGATCGCCAGCGATCCACAGCGGAACCTCGATTTTTATGTCGGGCTTCTTGGTCTGCGTTTCGTCAAACGCACGGTGAATTTTGATGATCCGGGAACGTACCATTTTTATTTCGGCGATCAGCGCTGCACGCCGGGAACAATTCTAACATTCTTTCCGTGGCCGGGCGCGCGACGCGGAATTCGCGGGACCGGCCAGGTCGAAGCGACGGCGTTCTCGATTCCACCGAATTCAATCGGGTTTTGGCTGGACCGTTTAAAACAACAGCACGTGACGGCTGAGAGAACATCGCCGCGTTTCGGAGAAGAAGTAATTCGGTTGATGTAATGGAGCCGGCAGTCGGATTCGAACCGACGACCTGCTGATTACAAATCAGCTGCTCTACCAGCTGAGCTATGCCGGCGAAAGAAAATCAGAACAAAGAAATTATAAGAGCTGTAATGCTACAACAGAAGCGTCAGAAAGCTATAAACAAGGAGCTTTTTTGCAGGCGCGTTTACGGTGTAGAAACGTTTCTCCAGCTACTCGCGGATACGCGAGTAAGCGGAAAGAGGCCCTGCAGTTTCCAGGTTCTTGATTACGGTGCTGAGATAAACCGACTCCGGGTAAAACGCTTTGTACTTTGTGATCTCGGCCCGATTCAGGACCTTGAACCCGTAGCGCTCGAACATTTTCTCTCCGCGCCGGCTCTCGAATGTGATGATCTGGCCGTAAACACGTTTTTCGCCGGAACGATATAGATAACTCAAATAGGCGCTCATTAGAGCGCGCGTCGTCGAGACTTTGCGGGCGTCCGGCAAAAGATTGACATGAAAATGTGGCATACGCCGCGGCGCTGCGGGCACTTCGCGCCAGCCATGCACAAGAAGCCAACGGATAAAGCGGCGCGAGCGTTTGTTGTAAAGAAAGTAGCGCGTTAGCGCGCGGAAAAAGAGCCAAACGTTTTGATAAAGCGCATAGAGCTGGTTTTGAAAAGGCTTGCGTGAGCCGAGCAGATAACCACGAATTTCGCCGTCCACCTCCAGAAGAAAACAGGATTCGGGCTCGTGATCGGTGTAATAGGTCGTGAGAAAATCCGCGAACAATTCTCGATCTTCGTATACCGGATCAATCGGGTCGCCAAGAAAGCCGGTATCGCAGCACAGCTTTCTTACCGCGTCGCGGTCCGATCTGCGATAGCCACGAATGAGGAACGGCTTATGTTCGTCGTTCGTCATCAAAATCGGCGGTAGTTTGCGCGAACCTCGCGATAAATGCAAAACAGTTCCTCAAACACTTGCGACCAGCTATATGAGCTTCGGGCAATGCGTGCGGCGTTTCTGCCAAGAGCGGACAATTTTTTTGGGCTGCACTCTTCGATGGCAGTCGCCAGCGCGTCCGGGCTGTTTTCCCATGCCCACGACTCCTGATCGTGACAAATGACGTTATCCAGGTAGGTCCCCCGAATTCCCACGACCGGCGTTCCGCACGCCTGACTCTCTAACGTCGCCAAGCCAAATGTTTCCTGGACACCGGGATGAACAAAAAGATCAGCGGCGCGATAGTAGCGGGCGAGCTCCCGCGGATCGGCGCAATAACGAACCCAGGAGACGTTTTTATCTCGCGCTTGTAGCTTCCTGAGTTCAGTTCGTTCGGGTCCATCGCCAATTGCGACCAAATGAAACTCATTCGGACGGCGTTGCTGCAGAATTTTGAACGCCCCAAACAGCGTCGCCGTGTTCTTCTCTTTCGCGAGGCGACCGACGTAAAGAAGGACTTTTTTTTCTGAATTGAGACCAAGCGAGCGTCGCGTCGCCTCCTTCTCGACCGCGTCGGGACGAAAGACGGCAGTATTAACGCCGAGGCTGAGGACCCGGACGTTGCGCACGCCCCAATCGCGGAGCACGGTCGCGAGCGGCTCTGACGCGACCAGCGTTGCAGCGTGCTGATTGTAAAGTTTGCGCACATAATGCCGCGAAAGTTTCATCACTCGCCGGGTCGCGATTTTCCCGAGGAGTCTCGCGCTGTTGCGCAGATAGGCTTCGGGAAAATGCGAATGATAAAATCCGATCACCGGCGTGCGCAGTCCACGCCCCACTTTCACAGCTTTCCAGCCGAGTTGATAAGGATCGCCACATTCGATCAGATCCGGCCGTTCTTGTTCCAAAATTTCCTCCACCGCGCGCAAATTCAGTAGCGCCCGATATTGTCCCGTCCGCGAGACAAGAGGCGAACGAATCGAGTACACGCGCGAGCGCCCATTTACCTTCACCTTTCCCTTCTCGCCAGGCACAATCAGAACGTGCTCGTCGCGCGGCGCGTGCTTGTCGATGTAATCGATCTTTTCGTGAAGGTAACGTTTCACCCCGCCGCTGACTGGCGAGTAGAACTGCGTTAGATCGCAAATTTTCAAGGTTGCACTGTAGCGGTCGCCTTGTGGGCGAGGCAATGCACCGATATTAAAAAGACGGACGCCTCGCTTCGCGGAGCGAAGCGGCTACAGAAATGGCCATCAACCATGCGATTCCAGCTCGCTGAGGTATTTCTCCGCGTCCATCGCCGCCGCGCAGCCAGAGCCGGCTGCGGTCACCGCCTGCTTGTAGAGGCGATCTGCGACGTCACCCGCTACGAACACTCCTGGATACTTGCTCTCCACCAGGTTTTTCGTGATCAAATATCCATCGGGGTCCGTGTCGAGCTTGCCTCGATACGGTTGACTATTTGGGTCGTGACCGATGGCCATAAACACGCACGACACCGCGAGCTCGCGTTCTTCCCCTGTTTTCAGATTGCGTAAAAGTACGGCCTGCACCTCCCCTTTCTTGTCGGAGATATATTGCGTCACGACTGTGTTCCAGATCGGCTCGATCTTCTTATTCGCGAACACGCGATCTTGCATGATCACCGACGCGCGCATTTTGTCGCGCCGATGAATCAGATACACCTTCGAAGCGAACCGCGTGAGGAACAACGATTCCTCCGCGGCGGAGTCGCCGCCGCCAACCACGCAGACCGGCACATTCTTGTAAAATGCGCCGTCGCACGTTGCGCATGAAGTTAGTCCGTGACCGATTAGTTTCTCTTCGTCTTCCAAACCGAGATACCGAGCTGACGCTCCGCTGGCGATAATAAGCGCCTGCGTGTCGAGCCATTCGTCATCGGCTTTGATCCGAATGTGTTTGTTTCTGCCGTCGAAATCAGTCACTTCCGCGTAAGAAAAACGGGCGCCAAATTTTTCGGCCTGCCTGTGCATGTTGAGGATGAGCTCGGGTCCGTCGATTCCATCAGGAAAGCCAGGGTAATTTTCCACCAATGTGGTGGTCGAGAGTTGTCCGCCCGGTTGCCGCCCTTCCAACACCAGCGGGCTGAGGTTAGCCCGGGCAGCGTAAATCGCCGCCGTCAATCCGGCGCAGCCGCTTCCGACGATGATCACCTTCTCCATCAATAAAACCTAGCACATCGCGCAAGTTGCAAAGCTGCAACTGACGGCCGTGCGGCGGTTTGGGAGTCGGAAGCTAACAGCCACCTACGCCACCACATGCACGACAATCACGTGCAAGCCCGCTACACCGGAAAATGGACCGCGATCCTCTTCCCATTCCTGTACGTCGCCTTCGCCGTCGGTCGCGCGGATCACGAGGACGTAGTCACCTGCTGCATCTGGCATCCATTCTGTCTTCCAGAGCGACCACGCCAGATTGCCGCCGGAATAATAAATCTCAGCGTCGCGCCAAGATTTGCCGCCATCGAGGCTAAGTTCCACTCGCGAAATGCCGCGATCGCCGCCGTAGGCGATTCCTTTTACTTCCATCGGAGCACTCAGTTTGCCTAACGAGAACGACGCGTCATAATCCGGCACGTCAATTCTTGATCTTGTCGGCGTAATGAAATCGGGGCCCCAGCCTTGTGCCTCGTAAAATCCTTTTGCGTTCGCGTCGGCGACCTCGATCCGAGTAAGCCATTTCACATGTTTTTCCCCGAAGTAACCCGGCACAATCACGCGCAAAGGATAGCCGTGCCGGTGCGGCAATCGGACACCATTCATGTCGTAGGCGAGTAAAGTGGTTTCCTCCATCGCCTTCTCCAATGGGATCGTATCGGTGTAATTATCAACGCCGTGGAGGCGGACCCGCGCGGCGTTGGAAAGCGGTGCAGCTCGTTCAAGTAAATCGCGTAGGGGAATACCTTTCCAGATCGCATTGCTGATCAAGCCCGCGTCCAGGCCATTGCTGATGCACATAAGCGTCGTCTGCTGTTCGCGCGCTGGAAGCTCGAGGAGATCCTGCATTCGCCATGTGCCGCTATTTTGCACAAGCCCGTTCAGTTCGAGGTGCCACAGGTCGGCATTCACCTTGGGATCGACCACGTTCTTCGTCACGCAATAAAACAATTCGTTCGGGGTAATCGGCTCAACGATGCGGCCTTTGTATTGCGTGCCGTCGTAACTGAAGGTTGCGACGCGATAAAGTTTGCGAGCCAGCGCAAAGCCGCCACCAGCCACTGCCGCTCCAATTGCACTCAGGACAAACGCGCGCCGGCCAATGGCCGGACTGAATTCGTAATGCTGTTTCCCAATTTTTCGGGTTGCCAGAAATTGAAAACCGCCGACAAGCGTGCGCTCGAAGAAAAAAACGCATAGAGCGAACCCCACAAGCGTGACCAGGCGTGCGGCGTCCTTAGGCAGACCAACGTAGCTTGTGCCTAGGACTGGCCACAACCCGATTGCGAACGCAACGATCGGCAACATGACGAAGATCGATATTGTCCAGATCGCCGGAACACGCGTGGGGTTGCGTCGGGCGAGCAAGGCAAAAATTGCGCCGGCAATCGCAGCAACCAGGAGTTGGCCAGCAATTGTCGATCCTACGCCGAGTTGTTTGAGGTGATTGTATCCGCCAACCTTGCCCATCAACGAGAGGAACGGACCCGGCGGTATGAAAACCGAAAGGCGATCACCGATGATCACGAGCGGTGTCGCCACACGAAGCGCGGCAAGCAACAACATCGCCGCCGTCATGACGATGCCGGCGACTAATCCGGCTACCAATCCAGCGAAGACTGCCTTTGTCCTGTTCATTCGGGCGACTATGAATTGTAGAGGCGCTTGTGCCAACCGCCTGTTCAGTTCGTTTGGCGTTCGATACAAACGCCGCTATAAGAATTCATTTTTCCGCCAGAGAAAGAATGTTCCGTACGCGCTCCACGACCATTGCCGATGTAACCTGTTTCATACAGGCGTGATCAAACGGGCATTGGCTCAGCCGACGGTAATTGCATGGCGAACATGGCAAGTCCACGCGCACGACCGCTTCCGGCCGTTGGTAAGGCCCAATGTGAACGGGATTGGTTGGTCCGAAGACGCTTACCATCGGTTTTCCCAGCGATGCAGCGACATGCATCGAACCGGAGTCATTCGTCACGGCTACCTCTGCACGTTGAATAAGTGCCGCTAATTCTCCCGGCGTGGTTTTACCTGAAAAATCACATACACCGGGTGCTGCGGCTGCGATTTGCCCGCAACGGTGCTGGTCGTGCTTTGTTCCTGCGAGCACCACGGCAAATCCATCCTGAAGGAATGCGCGCGCGACACCCGCAAATCCTTCAATGGTCCAGTGCTTGGTCTCCCAAATCGTGCCGGGCACCAACACGACAAGCTGCCTGGACGCGGGCACACCGTGCTCTTCCAGTAATCGCTGCACTTTAAATGTAGTTTCCGATGAGAGGTGAATAGTGAGATCTGGCGGATCATCATCAAGGCCAAGGAACGGCGCGACCCAGAGGTAACGATCGATTGCGTGAACATCGAGCGTCGGAACCGGAATCCGGTGCGTGTAAGCCATCCATGAGCCTTCGCGCGCGCCGCGCCAGCCATGGCTCGGCACATTTCTGAGATCGTGCTCGGCGGAAACAGTGAGGCCGCGCTTGATTGGCCGATCAAATCCGATGCGCACGCGGGCGCCGCTCACGAGAGCGAAAAGAGCCGAACGCACCTGACCATGCATGTCGATTATAAGATCGTATTTTGCTCGACGGATTTGTTTAAGTAGACCGACAAACGCTACGAGAGCCCGCCATCTGCGGCCGCGCTTGGAGAAATCGCGGCGCGCGAACAGAACTACATTCGACAGCGCCGGATGACGGCGCACGACCTCCGCGTTCTCAGGAGTGATCAACCAGTCAATGCGTGCCCGCGGATAACGCGCGCGCAGCTTCACAAGTACCGGGATCGTATGGACGACGTCGCCGAGCGCCGAAGGTTTGATCAACAAAATGTGCGAGAATTCCGCGGATTGCAGTCCCGATGCGTTCGCGTTCTTTGTCCGTACGTTTTCGATCTGGCTGTTCAATTGCTGTCTCGCAGAAAGGCGTTCTAACGTCCAACGCTCAATGCTCAACGTCCAACGTCAAACTCAGATAGTTAAGCGTTCGGCGTTTTGTTCTTTCTTAGCCGATACGAGTTCCAGCTAGCAGGCTAGGCAGCTTGTTTCTCGCCTGAGAACGTGCTGCGCAGTTTCTTCACCCACGCAGACAACCGATGACGGTTCTGCTCGCGCAGCACCACTGCTTCGCTGGTGACCCAGTTGAATTGAATCACACGGCGCGGACCGGAGAACGGCTTATGACCGTGCCAGGAGTTGTCGCTGCGACGAAACGCCAGCAGCGTGCCTTCGGCCGGCGGCACTTCGAGAATCACGTCATCCAGATTGTTTCCAGAGCGAAGCAACCGGAGCCGGCCGCCGGAAGATTCCCACGCCGGGTTCATGTAGAGGAGGATCGTGATGATCTTTGTCTCCGAGTCGGTGTGGATTTTGCCGTCCTTTTCGCTGCAACGGCCGCGCACTGTGATCATGTCGGGACGATTGGTGAGATCGACGTTGAATTTTTCCTCAAACGCTTTGCGAAACTCCTCGCTGCGCATTTCCTTGATCAGCTTTGCAAACACGGGCCCATAACTAACTTCGCGTAAAGGGAAACTCCCCGGTCGGCCAACTTCAGGATAGTCCTTCTCGATCTCAGGGCGCGCTTCGGCCTTTACAAATTCGGGGACGATCAAAAAATCAAACGGTTCACTGATAAGCGGCGTGTTCCGAAATCTTTCCAGGTCGAGCATCGAAAGCATCCGCGGACGCTACATGAATAGACCGGAATTTCCAGCGCTCGCCGTGGCGATCGTCCATAGAACTATTCGAGGGCCACTCGCACCAATGTGGCGAGGATGCGAGTGCCGGCGACAAATGTGCCGCGCACTGTGCCGGACACTTTCGATTCGCCGCCCGCGCGCCGGCGATGGTTTAGCGGAATCTCGAGGATGCGCAGTCCGGCACGCGCAGCTTTCATCTGCATCTCCAAATTCCAGCCGTAAGTTTCCTCACGCATGTCGAGTTTCGCGAGCGCATCGCGGCGGATAGCGCGAAACGGGCACATGTCCGTGTAACGAACTCCGTAAAGCAGTCGCAGAATTAGTCCGGCAATGCGCCCAGACAAAATCTGCTGGAAGTTCATGCTGCCCGGTTCGCGTCGCCCGCGCGTGCGCGACCCGATCACGAAATCGTGCGTCCCGCGCGCGATCGGGTCGACAAGCTGATTCATCAACGCGGGCACGTCGCTGCCGTCGCCGTCCAGAAAGACAACGATATCGCATTCGGGCGAAAGCGCGCGAATGCCGGCTGCGCATGCGCGTCCGTAGCCGCGGGGCGCCGTCACCACGCGCGCACCCACTTCACGCGCGCGCTCGGCTGTGCGATCAGTGCTTCCGTTATCAACCACAATCACTTCGTTAGGCAAGCTAGTCGCGAAACATTCGCGCACCACCCCGGCAATCGGTTTCTCCTCATTCAGCGCCGGGATAACTACCGACACGTTGCTCATCGGAAAACCAGCCACGCAGTCGTGAAATAAATCAACAGCGCAACGAAATCGGCCAAGGCGAGTGTGACCGGGCCTGCGGCAATTTTTAGGTCAAGCTTAAACCGGTGCAGAAGCGACGGCACGCCGAGCCCGAGCGCGCACGCCGTCACCAGCGAGAGCGCGATGCTGCCGCCGATAACAAATGCTCCACGCAGATCATTGCGCCAGATGCAGACAATGGTGCCGACAATCAAGCCGCACGCCACGCCGAGAAGGATTGCGGTTGCCACTTCGCGGCGGAACGCAGTGGCCAGCCAGTGCCAGGTCACCGGGACTGAGCGCAAGGCATGGATCGTTACGCTCATGGATTGCGTGCTGACGCTCTCGTTTAATCCCAGCACCATCGTGAGAAAGAACGCCAGCACTAGACCCCGCGCGAGAGTTGCTTCAAAAAAGCCAGCCAGAATTGCCGACAGCGTCCCACCCGTCACGGTGACGAGCAGCCACGGGAAGCGAAACCGAAAAATGCGCCAGGGCGACACGCCTCGGATTTGTTCGATGCGAAACCCGAGCGCCTCAAAGAATTCGGGGCCCACCGTGGCAACGGAACGGTGTCTATCCTCGCTCTCGCCCGTCTGTAAAATTTCGTCGGCAAAAAGGTTCGCGTCGATCACACCGACGACGCGGCGTTGTTCGTCCACCACGGGAAATGCGAGAAATTTGTAGAGCACGAAAAATTCGCACGCATCGAGGACGGTCGCAGTCGAGGGAATAGCCACGACGCGCGGGACCATGATCTGCCGCAGCGGCATCTCCAGAGACGCAGTCAGCAAACGCCGCGTGGGCACCACGCCAACGAGTCGTTGCTGCCTATCGACCGCGTAAAAGTAAATGACCCGCTCGCCCACGCCCTCGCGCCGAATGCGCTCAAGCGCTTCGCCGACCGTCATGTCCGCATCGAGCAACGGAAAATCCTTGCGCGCATGACGTGCGACAGGGGCATCAAAATCGGGGATGCCGGTAGCGATGTTCATCTCGCTACTCGATGAACAATCCCCTTGTTCCTCAAAATTTCACTCGCTTCGCTGAAGTAATCGCGAATGTCTGACTGGGTGCGAATCCAGTCGATGTAGCGCGCGATGCCTTCGTTGAGATCGACAGTTGGTTTGTAACCCGCCGATCGCGCGATCGTGATGTCGCTGGTGAGATGACGCATTTCGCCGGGGCGAAATTCGCCGTTGATCTCGGGTGGGATGTCGATCTTCAGAACGTCGGAAATTTGTTCGGCGATTTCGCGTATCGGAATGCCGCGTCCGCTGCCGACGTTCACCGCTAATCCATTAAGCTTGTCGGTTTCGGCAGCCAGCAAATTCACGCGGGCGATGTCTTCGACGAACGAAAAGTCACGCGTTTGTTCGCCGTCTTCGTAAAGCACGGGCGGCAGACCGTTCAGTAATCGCGTGCAGAAAATCGCGATCACCCCGGTGTAGGGATTAAAGATTGATTGGCGCGGTCCGTACGTACAGGAGTAGCGCAGCGCGACCGTCGGGATACCGAGCTGCTTTCCCCAGAGCAACACAAGCCGCTCTTGATCGACTTTGGTGAGCCCGTAAACGGTTTCGCCGCCCACCGGTGCGTTCTCTGGAGTAGGAACACTTTTTGTGGCTGCCCCACAGATCGGGCAGTGGACTTGCCAATCTCCTTCACATAGTTGCTCGATCGGACGCACGCCTGGAAATACCAAACCGTGCTTTGGACAATCACCGGCTCCTTCGCTGTAAACGGCTTGCGAACTCGCAACGACGATCTTTTCAATCGACAGCCTTTTCTCGCGAATGACTTCCAACATTTGCGCCGTGCCGAATGAATTCACATGAACGAATTTTGTGATCTCCGGCATGTAGCCGCCATAAGCGGCCTGGTGAAAAACGATATCGATGTTTTCGAGCGCGGCCGTGATTGTATCCCGATCACGCAAATCGCCTTTGATGGATTCCGCCTGTTCATTGATCCACGTCGGTCTTCCGTGGCGGTGGGTTTGCGGCTCTAAGTTGTCGAGGGTGCGCACTTGCCAACCCTCTCGTACGAGAAGATCGACAATGTGCGAGCCGATTAACCCTGCACCACCAGTGACTAACGCGCGTTTCATTTTGTTGCAAAGGCGTTTGTGTCAAACGCCTTTCCAACCTCGGCGCTTGGCACAAGCGCCGCTACAACAAATTCAGCCGTTGCCGGGCGACAAGTTCGCGCAGAAACTTTTGCGTGTGCGGCGCGATATCTGCTGGTGTTATGTCCGCCAGCAGTTCGTTGCACAATCGCCGTAAACTCGCCTCGTCATCGACATCGTATCCGGTGGGCAAGAGTTTGACTTCGAGCCAAATCTCTCGCGCACGTTGTCTTGTCTGATCGAGCACCCGTTCTGTGCTCCAGTCGATTCGCTCGAAGAGCTCCCGGTGCGGGTTTTTGAGCCCAATTAAGTAATAGCCGCCGTCCTCACTTGGACCAAGCACGACGCGATCCCCGGGTTTCATCAGTTCGACGACAGCGCGGGAAAAACTCACCGCGGAAACGGTCGGGCTGTCGGAATCAATCAGGCATACTGATTCAAACCCGCACTTGAATAAATCTCCCGTAGCGAAATAGAGACGCTCGCCAAATCCTTCGCCGCGTTGCGGCAACAAACTGAAAGTGGCTGGCAGAATATCGGAATAGGCCAGCTCGGAGCCAATCGGTGTGTAAACGGCGATTCCACGCACATCGCCACTGGTAGCCGCCCCCGAAATGGTAGTAGCTGTATCGCGCAGGAAACATTTGTTTAGCTCTGCGGCCTCCTTCGGCGTGAGCGGAGGGACGAGGCGCGTTTTAACCTGCCCTGCTCGTGGAGCTTTCGTCATCACGGCCAAAGCACACAGCCCGCGTGGCACTTGGGCGGCAAGAACTGGATCGAGAACAGGAAACGGGCTCACCTGTCAAAGAAAAACTTTTTCACAAACAATGATGAGAATTTGAGTTTTGCTTACTAATATTTCTTCTTCTAATTAGAGAGAATAATATGCGCGATTGTTCTTGCTCATCCCCATGATAAGGAGCTGTTGATAACATCTGTGCGCTGAGCCGACAAACGTTCGTTGCTCACAAGAGTCGCTAGTTATTGGAGCTTATTCGAACTTATTGGCACACATCGCTCGGAGACGCCTTTACGGCTGATCTAGTTCGTCAATAGCTTGATCTAATAAATGGTTGGTGCTCAAAATGTACGTTGCGTTTCGTGAAGCTTTCGGAGTGCGCTTTGCCATCTACCTGGTCGTAGAAATTGTGCTGGATCAGTTGACCGCGAGTCGCGGCAGGACCGAAGGTGGGCGCTGAGTCATGCACATCACTGACATTATGCGGGGTGATTCTCCCACGTTTTCCTTCGAGTTCTTTCCTCCGAAAACGCCGGAGGCGGCCGAGATCCTTTATCGAACAATTCGGGATCTCGAATCGTACACGCCGCACTTCGTCAGCGTGACTTATGGTGCTGGCGGCTCAACACGTGACCTAACTCACGATCTTGTGGAGCGCATTCGACACACAACGAAGCTCGATCCGATCCCACACCTCACATGCGTCTGCCACAATGAGGAGGAGATCGAAGCGATTCTCCTTCGATACGCCAATGCCTCCATTGGAAACATTCTCGCGCTCGGCGG
>Ga0137404_10001761_pt1 | contig 14256 bp, 9 predicted proteins | sample CZOMad2_1_16fung_FD_108285 | JGI IMG/M metagenome (GOLD analysis project Ga0137404, IMG submission 108285) | Vadose zone soil fungal communities from Angelo Coast Range Reserve, California, USA - CZOMad2_1_16fungal (Illumina Assembly) | ecosystem: Environmental > Terrestrial > Soil > Vadose zone...
GTCTTCAGTCTCACCGGGCCAACCCAATGTCGAAAAAGGCCATAACGCTGAGGAAAACCACGTGTCGAGCACGTCCGGATCCTGTGTCAGCTCATCAGTGCCGGCTTTCTGTTTGGCTTCTTCGAGAGAACGCGCGACGATAATCTGGCCGTCAGCGGTGTACCACGCCGGAATCTGATGCCCCCACCAAAGTTGGCGCGAGATAGTCCAGTCACGCAGATTCTCCAACCAGTCCGCATAGACTTTTTCGTAAGGCACCTGCGGCACAAAGCGCGGCGTCCCATCCTCACGCAACTTTGCCAGCGCGCGATCGCGCAAAGTATCCATGCGGCAAAACCATTGTGTCGAGGTCAGGGGCTCAAGCACCGTCTTGCAGCGCTCGCACTTAGAGATCGCGAACTCGTAATCAACGACCCTTTCGAGCAGGCCCAACTCTTCAAGTTTTTCAACCACCAACTCGCGTGCTTTGTAACGATCCAGGCCGGCGAATTCGGCGCCCGCAGCTTCCGTCATGCGCGCGAATTGATCGATGACGGTGATCTGCTCTAGGTTGTGGCGTACACCCATTTCGTAGTCATTCGGATCGTGTGCGGGCGTGACTTTGACCGCGCCAGTGCCGAATTCAGACTCGACAAAATCATCGGCCACAATCGGAATCTCGCGATTCATCAGCGGCAGAATCAAAGTCTGGCCGACCAACTCGCTGTATCTTTCGTCGCTGGGGTTCACGGCCACGGCGGTGTCGCCCAACATCGTCTCAGGCCGCGTCGTCGCGACGGTAATCGAGCCGCTGCCGTTCTTGAACGGATAACGAAGATAGTAAAGCTTCCCCTGCTGCGGTTCGCGCAGTACTTCGAGATCAGAAAGCACGGTCTGATCGTTCGGGCACCAGTTCACAATTCGATTGCCGCGATAGATCATGCCGTCGTCGTACAGCCGTACGAAGGCTTCTCGGACCGCGCGCGAAAGATCGTCATCCATAGTGAAACGCTCGCGCGACCAATCGACTGACGCGCCCTCGCGTCTGATTTGCTTGAGAATCTGTCCGCCGTACTCCTGCTTCCATTGCCAAACCCGCTCCACAAACTTTTCCCGGCCCAGGTCATGACGAGTCAGCCCTTCCTTCTTCAGTTGGCGCGTGACCATCAACTGCGTCGAGATGCCCGCGTGATCCATACCCGGCAACCACAGCGTGCGAAAGCCCGACATGCGTTTGTATCTAGTCAGCACGTCCATCATGGTGTGCTGCAGAGCGTGGCCCATATGCAGCGAACCGGTAACATTCGGCGGCGGAATGACAATCGAGAAAACGGGCGCCGACGGATCTCTGTTAATCTCAGGCGCGAAATAGCCGCGCTCTTCCCAACGCGCATAATGATTCCGCTCGGCTTCGGTTGGGTCGTAGGTTTTTGGGATATCGATCATTTCAATGTATCGCAAGTTGTTAACTTGCGCGCTTTACTCAACAAGTTGTGCTCCGAAGATTGTAAATCATGCGCCGCAGCTTTCATATCAGGCATGACGCCGGGTAGTGTCTCGGGTTTGAGAGCTTTGCGGGTTGCCGGGAAAAACGATCCACGAAGATACACGAAGAGGCACGAAGGAGAACTGCTTTTCTTCGTGCCTCTTCGTGAACTTAGTGGATCGTTCCTACTTCTGTTCTTCCAGCTTCTTCTTAATCAATAACTCAGCCAGCTCGGGAACGACTTCCCAGGCGATTTCGCGCACGACCTTTTCGGACATCTGGTCGACTACGCGGCGAGCGATCGCGTCAATGGTTTCAGGAGACAACTCTACCCGAGGATCGATTGAGCTTTGATCTTCCGTCGCACTCAGCGGCGACGACGCTTCCGCAGGGGCTTCGGCAAGAATTGCCCATTCCTGAGGCTCAACCACCGGCTGTTCTTCAGGCGGCTCTGGCGCGATCAGCTCCACGGCGGGGGCGGCTTCGAACGTCGCTTGCGGTTCGGTAACCGTTTCCAGAACAGTAACCTCCACAACGCTCACCGGTTCCTCGTAATCAAGATCCAAAATGAGATCTTCGGCCACCGCACCTTGCGCTGAAGTATCAAAGTCGCCTAGATCAAGAAGGGCGTCATTGAACACACCACTCGACGGTAACGGCGGAGTTTGGGCATTTTGTTCCTGGTTCATTTGGTTGACCCCAGTCGATCGTATTTGTTCTTCAGGTTCGGCACTCACCGGCGGTGAATCCAACCTCTCTTCGGTTTCAATTAGCGGCGCTAACTCCTTCGTATCGTCCTGGGCGTAACCAAAGGGTTCGACCGCTTCACTCCCGGGCTCATCATCAATGCGTACGAGTTGTTGGGTGTCCGCCGTCTGCAGGGAGACGTCAGCAACACACGTGCTGCCGGCCGCATCAAGTGCTTCCTCACTCTGTTCGGGTTCGGCCAGCGAGGCGGCCTCGACAAAAACCGGGATATTTGCGTCAGGCATCATTTCGTTATCAAGAACAGCCGGCGGAAGATCATCTGCGCGCCCCAATCCCAGTGTGGAATATTCGTGACCGGTGTCCTCAGTCTCCGCGGGCTCGCCGCCCAAAAGCGAACCCACGCGGTCGACGAGTTGGCGGATGGATTTGAATGGTTTCGTCACAACATCATCTGCGCCCACGCGCCGGGCCTCGGCCTGGTCGACCGGCTCGTGCGCCCCGACCAAAAGCATAACAGGAATCCGGCCGAACCGTTCACTCCGTTTGATAAGCCCGCACAGTTCATAACCACTGATGCCGGGCATGTAGGTGTTCGTGAGGATCACATCGGGGGTGGACTGCTCGAGTTGTTCCAGTGCGGCCTGGCCGTCGCTCACCGTGGTGACCTCCATTCCCTCATCGGTGAAGGTGAGACCAATCACGGTGCGGTAGTATGGCGAGTCGTCGGCGACTAAGAGCTTTTGTCCAGCAAACAAGGGCCAACCTTCATTCCCGGCTGTGCGGTTCGGATTCAATGTCCGACAAACGTTAGTTTGTCGCCGTTACCTGATTAGGAACCAACATCGACAAACCGAAAGTTTGTCGGACAATTCAGCCGTGAAAACGATCTGAGCAGGCACGAGGCCTGATTTGAACCTAGCACCCGCGCGAAAAGCGCGTCAAGATTTTTCTTCCTTACCTTGGGGGGGTGCGCTGACTTGTCAGAGCTTTCGACTGCGGAGACCCGTCGCCGCAAGTCCCGGGTTTCGATCTCACGAGCGGCAAGTTACGGGGCACTAGCCCGACCGTCAGGGAGGGCTCAGTTTGCTTTACTGCCGCACCCGAATGACCCCTCCCTGACGGTTCGAGCTAGTGCCTCCGTTTGCGACAGGTCGAGACCAGACTATGGCTTCGGAGTTGGCACACTGCCCGCCGGCTTCGCAGAACTATGAGTCGCGGCCCGATCGACAATGACTCGCGCGGCGCGATAGCCGGCCACGAAATCCGGGTTCGAGCGGCGGAACAGGTTCACCATTCGATCGATCTCATTGCGCAGAATGTTGTTGGCCTCACGAATTAGAGTCGCCAACGATTCCGTCTGCGCCATTCGCTCCGCCGTCGCTGTGCGGGGCTGCTCTTTCGCGTCGCTGAAGTTTTGCAACGCTTGGGTTAACTCATCGAGATTTGCCTGCGTTACATGCAACGCCGCCAGTTCCGTTTTCCTGGAGTTGGCTTCGCCGAGCACCGCGGTCGCACGACGGACCAACTCTTCGGTGCCCAGGTGGCCCAACTCGGAAGGACTCAACGCCGTCAACGCCAACAGGCCGTGATCATTGCTCGTGTGGCCGATCACGCCCAGCGCTTCGCAGGCGAGGAATAAGACGTCCTCCAGAGCATCGCGCGTCGCGGCCTTGTTGTCCGTAGCTCCGCTCGGCGTCTCCTGTTGTTGCGCCGCTGTATCGATGGCCGTGAGCTTCTCCTTAAGTCTCTGCACAGACGTCCCCATCGGAGCCATGCCGTTCCAGACTGCGTTCTGACCGTCCATGTAAACAGTCACCGTTTTCATCATCGTAATCCGATTTGTTTGATCAGTATTCACTGTGAGTCCTCCTTAGTTGGGAATGTTTCTATCACTAGAAACATGTTGGAAGTTGGTGGTTTGAGCCCAGCCCGTCCCGGCCTGAGCCAGTACGGGCGGCAGTATCCCTTGCATGAGCGACGCCGTCAAGGGTTTTCAGATGTCGGTAGGGTCCTAAATTGCCTCCGGCTTCCTCCTCGCTCGAAGGAAAACGATCCACGAAGTCACACGAAGTAGGATGGGTTTGTTCGTGCACTTCGTGTGACTTCGTGGATCGTCTTTGTTCTGGCTGATGCACTAACAAAAACGACTTAGGACACTTCCCAAATGTCTCGGATTGGGAGATTGATCCGACCGGTAGAGTAACTCATCCATTATCCGCCAACTCGGACGAGCGGCGCGGCCGGGAGACGGTGACCGGCGCGTAGCGGCGGGCAACCTCACTTGATTCGCGGATCCGCCAATTCCTTCCGCAAAACGGCCAACTGCATTCGCGATCATACCAGTCAGCCGCGCGACCTCCCGCGACGGCTTCACGACCTGCCGAGACGGCTCCGAGACCTTCCGAGCTGTCTTGGCCGGCCGCCGAGTTACCCTCGCGCCGAGCCGAGCCGACTTCGCCACCTGCTGAGACAGCTTCGGCAGGTTCCGAGCTGGCCTCGCGCCTTGCCGAGCTGGCTTCGCGACTTCACGAGCCCCTTTCGGGACCTTCCGAGCTGCCTTCGCGGCATCGAGAGATGGCTTCGCGGCCTCCTGAGTTGGCTTCGCGGCCTCCCGAGACGCGTTCGGGATATCGCAATCCTCAATAAATTCAATAGATAGCCGAATTTCGCCAGGAATGCATACAATCCGAACACAGCCACACAACGAGTCCGCGGAGCAGACGCCGCGCGACTAGCCCAATGGCTTTGCCGCTCCGATGCGCGGCAAGTCTTCGACTTGCCGGCACCGGCTCTTCTTCATTCGGGGTCTCCGACCCCGGTCATAGACCGGTAGAAATTAAGGAAGCCCACATCGGCAAGTCAGAGACTTGCCGCGCATCAGAGTGGCAAAGCCATTGGGTTGGTAGCCTCTTGAACTGAACTCGTGAATTGATTTAGAGACTTGCCGAATGAAGACGCCAGGGCCGCCGATTTTCTGGCTTTATGGCTCTGCCACTCCGATGCGCGGCAACCCCTGACGACCGAATGAGTCTCGATTGGAATCGCGCGACTAGCCCAATGGCTCTGCCACTCCGATGCGCGGCAAGTCTTCGACTTGCCGGCACCGGTTCTTCTTCATTCGGGGTCTCCGACCCCCGGTCATAGACCGGTAGAAATTAAGAGGACCCATCGGCAAGTCAGAGACTTGCCGCGCATCGGAGTGGCAAAGCCATTGGGTTTGGTAGCCTCTTGAACTGAACTCGTGAATTAATTTAGAGAGTTCCCGAATGAACACGACATGGGCCAGGGCCGCCGATTCTCTGGCTTTATGGCTCCGCCACTCTGATGCGCGGCAACCCCTGACGATCGAATGAGTCTCGATTGAAAGCGCGCGACTAGCCCAATGGCTTTGCCGCTCCGATGCGCGGCAAGTCTCTGACTTGCCGGCACCGGCTCTTCTTCATTCGGGGTCTCCGACCCCCGGTCATAGACCGGTAGAAATTAAGAGGACCCTTCGGCAAGTCAGAGACTTGCCGCGCATCGGAGTGGCGAAGCCATTGGGTTGGTAGCCGCGCTCTGAACCTTGCGGTTCATAAATGCAAGTGCTGGCTGAGGAAATCCTCGCCGCTTAGCGTCAAGCAAGAAACTGCAACTGATGGGGTCAGGCCTTGGATTCTGCGATTCTCAATCCTCGATGCCTCTTACTTAAAACGAAGTTAGTCCGGATTCTGAGAGCGAATGACTTCACCGCGAGAATCGCCGAATCGAAGTCCTGACCCTACTTGTTTTACTCATTGGAGTATTTGCGCTTGGGCCTTGTGTGGGGGTTCTCTTGCGGTGGAAATCTTACGAAGAATAATGCAATATAAACGGACCCTAGGATCGTCTTAGCCTTACCTGCTGAGAACAGCCAGATCGGACTGAATCTTCGAGGCAAAGCTTCGTACGTGTTCCCTCGCGGGTGTTTAGTCTGTCACCTGCCCGTTTGAAGGAGTTTTCTATGCCGATTAGTGTTCATAACCCCGACCAATATATGTCGAGCCTCCGGCAGATTATCGCGCAAGGACGAAAACGTATTGGGCTGTTAGTTGGTGCTGGTGCGCCAGCGAGCATTACCGCTCACGGTTCTAGTGAGCCGCTGATCCCAGTCGTCGCGGGTTTGACACAGATTGTGTTTGACGCGTTAGCGCCAACGTACCAGAGTACGCTTGACCCGATCCGTGCGGATATACCAAATGCGAATATTGAGGATGTGCTTTCGCGTGTTCGAAGTCTAGCAGCTGTCATAGGTAGTACCGTTGTCTACGGGTTAGATGGCGTGGGTCACAAACAGTTGAGTGAAAAGATTTGCGATGAGATCGGGAAGGTTGTTAATAAGAACTTGCCTGCCGGGTCCACTCCATATTCAGAATTCGTGACTTGGATAAGCGGAACCTCTAGAGAGCATCCTGTAGAGATATTCACCATAAACTATGATCTGCTATTTGAGCAGGCTCTCGAACGCGCGCGTGTTCCGTTCTTTGATGGATTTGCGGGGACGAGCGAGCCATTCTTTGATCCCTCGACCGTCTCAAACAATGACTTACCGTCACGTTGGACACGGATTTGGAAACTGCATGGGTCGCTAGGTTGGTCAGCCAATAGTCGTAATGAAATTGTTCGCATGGGCGGATCTTTGGCTACACATTTAGTCTTTCCCGAGCACCTGAAGTATGAGCAAACCAAAAAAGCTCCGTACTCTGCTCTGTTTGATCGGCTCGCAGCCTTTCTATTAACGCCGGACACCCTGCTGGTTGCAACAGGATTCTCTTTTGCGGATTCTCACATTTCCGCTCGCATCGACGAATGTCTCACCGGCAATCCATCTGCGAGTCTATTTGCATTTCAGTACAGACGGTTGGAAGAGGAAACATACGCGTCTGCCATTGCATTCCGTCGCGCGAATATGAGTTTGTACTCGCCTAATGGAGCAATCGTTAACGGAGTCGCCGCCGATTGGCTACCTGGCGATCCTCCAACGCGCGACTGGGGACCGATTCGCGCAGGCTACTGGGGCCCAAGGACTACAGGCGGCGGTGACGAGTTTCTGTTGGGGGACTATGTTCAGTTAGCTCGCTTCTTCGCTTCCTCCCACTCAGCTCAGACATTACCCGTTGCAGGATCAGGCACGACTGGTCCATGAGGAGGTGAACAGACACGAGATGAATGGGAAGCCAACATTATTAGGTCACGTCGGATCGGTTTCGGGTGCCGCAATCAGTGTTCGACTCTCGCCAACTGTCGCGTCCGGAATCGCCATTATTTCTGGAAAGAGCTATCGAACTGGTCAGGTAAGTAGCTTCGTAAGAATACCGCAAGGTTACCATGATCTCTACGGAATCGTCGGCGAAGTTGGTGCGAACGCTTCGCCAAAGACTCTCGACGGAGACGACGGGAATCAAAGGTGGATGACTATACAGTTGGTCGGCGAAATAGTCGGGGGCTCCTTCGAACGCGGAATTAGCCAATACCCCAATGTCAACGATGAAGTCCATATTGTCACTGAGGAAGACTTAGCGCTGATATATGGAAATGCTGACGCGGGTCAGATTGTGATTGGACGATTGGCGAACGTCGAGGGTGTTCCTGTACGCGTTGACCTGGACAAGCTCGTGACGCGTCACAGTGCAGTGCTAGGCTCGACGGGTTCTGGTAAATCTACGACCGTAGCAAGCCTCATGAGATCTGTTGTGCTGGGCGACACAGATTCGGGGCAGCCATTACCGAGTGCGCGCGTACTGCTTTTAGACATTCACGGTGAGTACGGCCGCGCTCTCGCCTCAATTGCCAAAGTATTCAAGGTGAATCCAAGCGCCGGCGAAGAACCGCTCTACATCCCTTTTTGGGCTCTCGATCCTCATGAGCTACTGAGTTTCTTGATGGGTAAGTTGGAGGACAAGCAACTGACCGGCATCCTTGAGCACATCTTCGAAATGAAAGTTGACAGAGTAACAGCCCACGCGATGGCTGGTGTTGAAGTTACGTCGATGACCGTCGATAGTCCAGTGCCTTACAGCTTGAAGCAACTATGGCTAGAACTGCTGGAGCCTGAAGTCAAAACGTGGGCGGACATGCAGAAGACGACGCCGGCATTAGTCCGTGCCGGTGCTGCAGAAACTTTGACCCCACCTCAATACCAACCGGCCAGTGCCGGAACCGCCGCTCCTTTCATCAACCAAGTAAACGTCTTAGGAATAAAAAGACCCTTAAATCAATTGCGGTCGCGCTTGTTGGATAGACAGTATGATTTTCTTCTTCACCCGGGTACCTGGGAGCCAGATTTGACTGGGGATGCGATCAAGGATCTGTCCGAATTATTAAGGGATTGGTTGGGCCACGATAAGCCATTAACGATTCTGGATCTGTCCGGAATTCCGAGCACGGTTGTTGCTCGCTTAATCGGAGCGATCCTTCGAATAATTTACGACGGCTTGTTTTGGGGACGTGAAAAAAGTGGAGGAGGGGTTGCTAGGCCGCTATTAGTAGTTATGGAAGAAGCCCATCGCTATCTGTCCAAAGAAGCTGACGGGCCGGCGCGCTCAATGATCCAACGAATTGTAAAGGAGGGTCGGAAGTTCGGAATCGGAGCGATGATTGTAAGCCAAAGGCCTACTGAAATCGATGAGACGATTTTGTCACAATGTGGCACCTTTATCGCATTACGGCTCTCGAACTCCGCTGATCGTAATAAGGTTCAGTCGTTGCTTTCCGATAATCTCGCAGGGGTGATTGAAAGCTTACCGGTGCTGCGTACCGGGGAGGCGATCATAATTGGTGAAGCAGCGCGACTACCGATCCGTTGTCGGATCGCATTACCGGAGGAGGCATATCGACCGAATAGCGAAGACCCTTTGGTAACCAAGCGCTGGCAGAACCCGAGGATCACGGAAGGTTATGACAGATTGGCTGCATCATGGCGCGCTCAAAATCCATTATGGGCCGAAAACCGCCCAATCCGCACAATGCTAGATGGACAGGAGGTTGAGAAGATGGAACGAGAGTTTGTGGCATCCTCAAACGTCTTATCGATTGGCTACGACGGTACCACGGAGACCCTGGAAGTGGAGTACACGAATCAGGCGGTCTATCAATACTACAATGTGCCAGAGCCTTTGTATCAACAGTTGATGACGTCTGACTCCAAAGGTCAGTTTCTTCATGTCTATATAAAGAATGCGTATCCGTCTTCGCGCGTCTAGCGATATGGAGCCAATCAGCCAACCGAAGCGTGCGAGCGCTGCGCATTGCTCGTCTGGCTCCGCTCCCGGTTCACTCCATACTTGAGAGACCGTCGTCAGGCGTGCGATTGATATGATTTCAGGATTTGAATAGCCCCGGTTACCGGGCGCGGCAACGATTGAGAACGGCAAAAGTCGCAAGCCTGACCCCGATTTCTAACCTTCGTGGCGGAACCTAGACTACGGTTGTGTAATCCGATACCAAGCTTGAGAATATATCTTTATTGGGGAATTCGATATGTTCGCGATTGAGATCATTACTAAGTTAGCAGAGTACACTTTAGGAGATTTAGGGAAGAAAATAATTTCCAGAGGTAGTGATCCTAAACGAAAATTCGCTAAAGACCTTCTTTCTTGCTATCAAGCTACCAAGGATTATAGGAGGCTCTGTAATGAGTTACTCGAAAGTCTAGAAAAGAGACGAAGAGAGCCCTTTAAATCTGAAAGGCGTCACGAAATTTATGAAGTCCAGAAGATATCTGATCGAATCGCAGAATCGGTTGAAGTCATAGTTGGAAAGTTCTCATTCCAAGGGTGGCATGAGTTATATGACGAAATCCTATATGGACAAGCATCCAACGAAAAGGCCAAGAAGAGATACGACATACTCGAAATATACGATCCTAATCTTGCTGCGCTCCTAAAACATGCCACGGCTTCTGATATATGGATAGCTGGAATTGCTTCTCAACTGAGCCGGGTTAAGGCAGATTGGTACACTCAGCAAATTATCATTCTGAATCCAGATACTACTAATATCTCTGAAGCTCTAGATGCTTACAATGAGGCCGTTAATATTGTTCGTTGGGGGAAAACGTTAGACGTCTCAAAATTCCCGAAATATCTTACCGTTCTAGGATTCAATGATAACGATGATTTAGTTTTGTTGATACAAACGCTTCGTCAAAACATATTCTTGATTGATAATCTAGTTGAGGCAATGGCCAAGTTTATGAAAAGTAATTTTGTATTCGAAGACCTTTTGTAAAAACAAAACCGGAGATGAGACACGCAAGGGCCAGAAGGTACCTTTTGCTGTCCCCCACCGCCCTTAACCCAATGACTACTCCGCTTCTCCCTGAACAGATCGAACTCCATCGCGACCGCATGTGGCACCGCGACGAAGAGCTCCGCCTTGAATCAGCTATTGACGCCGAACGTTTCATCGAAGACATGGGCTTTGCCAAGCTGCGCTCCCTCACCCCAGCCCTCTCCCACTGGGAGAGGGAGCCATACGCTGACAGATGCCCGTCGCGCCGGGCCATCGTTTCGGATATCGCGGTGTGCGGCCGGCGCGATGGTTAGTTTGCCCCGCAGCATCCAGAGTCAACGAGCTGCGAAGCAGCGGTCAGAGTTAAGCCCAAGGCGAGGCTTTGCGAGTCTTGGGTTAACGTTCCGAATAAATTCGTTTTGGAGCCGCGGAGCGGCGACCCATCGGACAATCGTTTTCGACGCCACCCAAGGCTCCCGAAGCCTCGCCCTGGGCTTAACTCTGGCCGCTGCTTCGCAGCTCGTTGGAGAATCGCAGGATTGCAGGGCGATTTACGATTCCTCATGCCCTAAGTGTTTGCGATCTGCGATCTAACTGGCTGGCCGGTCAAGTTCAACCAACACCTCTTCGTCTTCATTGTCGCCGCCGGTGTGGCAGCGAAAGGTGATCGGCTTTTCGCGCGGGTCGGGTGCTTCGGCCAGGCGCTTGAGGTTCGCAAATTGTGACAGGCGCAGGTAGTACTCCGACGAAAGCGGGGTGATGGAAATATCACAGTCGACAAAGCCTTCGTGTTGCGGGAACCACTTCTCCGCTTCCGTGCAGGCCTGGTCCGCGGCGCTGTCGATATCTTTCGCCTCAACCATGATCGGTACATGGACATAGAGGCTCTTTGGTTGATCGTCCTTATAGGTCCTGCTGACACCCAGAATGGAAACGAGATAGAGTTTGAGTTTCTTGCTCATATTTCATCCGTACTCTCAAATCGAGATTGATGGGGTCAGGCCTGCGATTGCGATTCTCAATCAGCAGCGAGTTAACTACACTAAGTGTTACCGAAGAATCGCAAATCGCAGGCCTGACCCCGATCTAATGATACTGCGGTCAAGGGGAGTTTGGATCGGGCTTTTTCGCCGCTTCCAATGCAGCCGCCTCTTCGCGGGCCTGAGCCTGATTCGGATTGAAAGTCAGCTCCAGTTTGAATTCCTTAAGCGCGCCGTCCAGGTTGCCCTTCTTTTTTAGGATGGTTCCGAGCGCATAGTGCTGGTTTGGCGCCTCTGGACGAAGATCAATTGCGCGTAGCAATGCAGGCTCAGCGTCATCAACTCGCCCCATCTCAAGCAGGGTGTAACCCAAAATGCGGTAACCGGCGGCATCCTTTGGATTGAGCTCAATTGCTTTTTTCAAATAGCGCTCTGCCTCGAGCAGATTTCCGACCCGGTAGTAAACATACCCAAGATTAAAGTGGGCCAGCCAGTATCCCGCTTTTCGATCCGTCACCTGACGAAATAGTGGAATGGCTGAATTGTAATCACCGCGCAGCGCTAATTCTTTCCCCAGATTATTCGCGGCGATAACATTGTGCGGCGCAATCGCAACTCCACGTGATGCCAGCGACAGATCAGAAGCCCAGATCGATTCCTGGCTCCAGGTCGCGAGGCCAAAAAAGCAGGCGAGGCCTAAGAAGACAAGCACCTGCGCAATGAGCATTCCATGAAAGCGCGTCGAGCCCAGCTTCAGACGCCGCACGGCGACGGCTAACAGAACGCAAAAACCGATTGAAGGGAGATACAGATATCGATCGTGCGCTATCTCGCCGTCTTTAAAAACCGAGACGTTCAGCAGCGGCAGGATTGGCAAGAGAATCCAGATAGAAAAGAACCCGACCAGGCGTGAACTCCGCGACCAGAAATAGAGAGTGGCAGCGATGATCCCGATCACCAGCACGGGCGCCACAAAGTCTCGAATGCTCAGAGAGGTAATATAAGGAGTATCGTAGAACGCACTGAGACCAATCGGCCAGACCAACAATCGCACGTAAAACATCCAGACCGACGGCCAGGTAAGAATCATCGTCTTTAGCGACAGGGGCGTGATGGCGTGGCCTAAGCCTTTCAGCGCCAGAAAGCGCGCCCCCAGATAGACCGCCGTCAATCCGAAGTAAGGTAACGCACTCGCGAGTGAGCCAAAGAGTCGTCCATGATCTTTCTTAGGCTCACCTTCCCTGCGTTCGTCATTTGCTTCGAACAGCCAGTTGTAAAAGAAAATCACTGCCGGCAGTGCGATTGCCGTCTCCTTCTCCAGTATCGCCACAACGTAAAGGCCGAGAGAGGCGCTCAGCCACCATCGTCGCCTGGAGGGCAAACCACGCTCGCGACTCCTGATGAAACAAAGAAAAGACGACAGGAAAAAGACTGCCAGGAGCGGCTCGGTTACCCCGGAGACCCATGCCACTGCTTCGATATGCACGGGATGAAGTCCAAACAGAAGTGCACTACCTCCGGCCAGCAATTCATCTCGCGAGAGCCGGAACGCAAGCAGATAAACCAGCAGAATCGCCAATAAATGCACTGATAACGAGGTTGCGTGCCACCACACCGGATTGAGCCCACCGATCTTATAGTTCACTAAAAGCCAAAGCAGAAACACGGGCCGGTAGAAATTCCCGACTTCGTCGGCATTGGCATGTGGCGAGACGTCGCTGGTGAAATAATGCGGAATCGAATTTGCAGAATGAACAGCCGCGTTATAAACAATCTGGTCCGGGTCGTCGAATACAAACTGATAACGCAGCGCGCTGATATATACGGCTAGAGGAGCGAGCAAAACGATGGAGAGAATTATAATGCGCAGGCGATAAGTTGTTTTTGACTCCATCGGCCCAAAGCCTGAAACAAATTGTCTGAGTGAGGGCACCAGACCCAGTCCGCTTAACGCGACCCGCCCGTCAAAATAACATCGTCGGTGGTGTTTGCTTTGCCATCGGGTCCAGTCGAGCGCAACGTGAACCTCTCGCGTTCGCCTTCGTACTCGTACGGGTTGTGCCAGGGGTCGACACGGATGACTCGCGCAAGATATTTCGGGTTCAGAGAATCGATCAGGGCGGCTTCGCTTTTGGATTCAAGATAGGATCCGCGTTCGCGGCGGAATGATTCGAGGGCGGTCGCAATCAGATCCAACTCGGCGCGCGCGCGGGCGGTCTTCTCAACATTCAGGGCCTTCATCAGGGTGTCGAGATCTTCCCATCGGCGATCGCCGGTTCTGATCTCGGCCACGCGCCATTTGCCTTTCTCGTCTTTCACGACGCGGAAAGCCGTCTCGACCTGGGCCACGACGACGCCGGTGTTGCCGGTGACTGAAATGTCTTTCACGCGGACCGCGTCCGAAGGGAGTTCGATGCCCGCCATGCGCGCGATTAACTTCCGGGCTTCTCTGGGTGAGAGATCACCGGCGGCGCCCGCGCGAGCGGCGACGAACAGAGTGCCGGAGGCCATCAGAGCCAACAGAGAAATAATCAACGGGTTTCGCCTGGTCATGATTGATACTCCTTTAGATGAGGAGGTCAGTACCGCCTGGTACGACCTCATGGGTGGTGTCCTAAATTGCATCCGGCTTCCTCCTCGCTCGAAGGAAAACGATCCACGAAGTCACACGAAGTAGGATTGGTTTGTTCGTGCACTTCGTGTGACTTCGTGGATCGTCTTTGTTCTGGCTGCACTAACAAAAACGAATTAGGACATCTATGAAGCGACGTTCGAAGTCAAGAGTTTTTGAGACAGACTTCGATTGAGACGCCGCAGCGCCTGCTGTGCTTGGTTTCGTTTGTTTGTTCTTTGACA
>Ga0137404_10001769_pt1 | contig 14216 bp, 9 predicted proteins | sample CZOMad2_1_16fung_FD_108285 | JGI IMG/M metagenome (GOLD analysis project Ga0137404, IMG submission 108285) | Vadose zone soil fungal communities from Angelo Coast Range Reserve, California, USA - CZOMad2_1_16fungal (Illumina Assembly) | ecosystem: Environmental > Terrestrial > Soil > Vadose zone...
CAGGAGGGAATTGGTCACCGAAGCGTAGCTGAAGCAGGTTCCGCGGTAAAAAAGGTTGTTCTTCAGGGTAATGCTTGTGTTAGCAGCCCCATCGAACTTGCTGGCGCCGCCCCAGACTTCGGAGTCCTGAAGCAGCAGCGTGCCGAATCCAAAACTGCCATCATAAAACTGAATGCCCCCGCCTGGCGAGCAGACGAACCGCGTGAAGCGAAAATTGCCCGTGGGCTCGGGAGTTCCGACATGGTACGTGTTCACGGACCAGCTTGCGGTACTGCCACCAAGGGCAATGGGCTGTTCCTGCACGCCTTGATAGCTCACCAGCCAGTTCGGCGCCAACGGCGTTCCGATGGAAGTGATGGAGCTGCCTTCGTGAATCTCGATGCCAGCCCGGTTGTAACAGGCAACGGCGGTTCCTGGACTCAGCGTTAGTGAGAGGTTGGTCAGAGAAACCAGATGCGTGATGGCGTCGATCGGGTCGTAAAGATATCCGCGGTCAGGGACACCCGTGTTGCGCTGGGCTTGAGGGGAAATCGTCATGTTGGTCAAAACGATAATGTTGGAAAAAATGATCGGCGGATAGCTGGTCTTTCGTTTTATTGCAGCCAGCAGATCTGAATTGATCATCGCCGTGCCCGCGCCACGATTAGTGCTGGATGGCGCGAGATAGTAGTTTCCGGCGCCAGCAGTTTGATAAAGGCCTGCTGAGCTGGAATTGGTCACGCAGTGATCGAAGAAGCTGGAAGCGAGATTGGTGACGCCAGTGAAAATGCTGTTGGTGAAGTTGCCGCCGCAGCCGCCACAGGTGAATAGAGCGCCCTCATCCACCGTCACGTGCTCTCCATTTACATTTCCGCCGTAGCTATTCATCGCTCCGCACTGGGCAAAGAGTGCGTTATGAATGCCGTAGAAGGCGCCACTGCAATCTTCGCACCAACTCATGGCGACACCGCAACGCACGAACTGGCAGTGCCAAACGTCGCTGCGGGAGTCATCTATCAGACCAAGCCCTTTGCCAGCATAAGCGAAACGCAGGTAGCGATAGCTGTTGGTATAGGTTGAGGAGCCGTATATGCTGGAGGCGATGTAAGTTGCGCCATTGAAATTCGTGGGCGACCCGCTTGAGCCTGACAAGGTTTCGCCGATCGAATCATCCGACCAGCAGGAGAGTGTGGCCATGCGATAGGGTCCGGTTTTGCAGAGCATTGGGCCATTGAGTATCAGACCGGCAGTGGGGCTGTTTGTGAACTTCAGGCAACTTCCGCCCTCGATGGTTAAGGCCGGCGCGCCACCCACGGAATTCACACTAACTGGGCCAGTGATAAAATAGGTGGAACTGGCGGCGGCCACGAAATTGGTCAAGCTGGTATTGATGGTTTGATAGTCGGCCACGACGCCCCGCTCACTCGGCCCCTGGCTGGCGCGGATGCTGGCGCTAAGGAGGGGCTTGGGTGTGCGCGAGAAACCTTTGGCGACCAATGTGGCGCGGTCGGGAAAGGTGGATTTGGCAGTCTCTGATTTGTTGGTCGAAGTGATGCTGGCCTGCAAGGTATCGAGCAGCGGCTTGAGCTTCAGGTAGCTGATGCTCTCAACTAAAAAATGTTTGTTATCGATTTCAAGCCAGGTCTTTTCCACTGGCACAGGATGGAGCTCCTGCGAGTCCTGGACATAGGCAGAGCCGCGAGCGAAACGAGTGACGCCAAAATCAAGTGTTTGGTCTGGACTGGCGCCGGAGGTGGTAATGACTGGCGCAGATGACTCCACCAGGAATTCTGTCCAGATTTCCAAAACAGTAGAATCCGGCGAAAAATTGAAGTCGGCCGGCGAGACCGGAAGCCGGCGATAGAAGGTTACGTCCTGGGCCATTCCAGATCTTGTGTAAGTATAACTTATGGCAGCCTTTAGTGAGTCAAATGCCGAAGGGAAGATAATCACGTTCGGCGTAGAAAATTCCCCGACGCAATTCGTGACGTAGGCGAGTACGGCGGATCGGTCGCTGGCGACGTCGTGAAAAACCAGCGCTCTGGGACTACTGAGCAGCCGCTGGCCATCGGGTCCGCGGAAGTCGATGACGCCGCCCGGCGTGGCGAGGTCCGGCGCGATGATTACTTTATTCTGTCCATTGGTCGCAATGGCGAAGCCATCTTGAGTGATTTGAAAAAGTTCACGGCTTGGCTGAAAGGTCGAGCTGGCTGGATCGTAAAAATTCAAACCAGTTGCCAGCTCAGTGTACGATTGGACATTCGTCAGGCCGTGATTATCGACGACCGTCCTCTGCCACAAATTTTGGTGCGGTCCGGCGCTGACGATTTGGAACTCAGTCGCTGGCTTCTGATCCGTACTGGAAGAGACCGTCTGAGCCCCCGCGCTGAGAGTAAGGAGAACGGCGACTGCCGCGATAAGGTTCCTGTTCATTTTGTATGGTTGATGGTTTCAGACAAGGCTCGCGCCGTTGCTTTCGAGGAACTTGGCGCGGAGAAACAGGGTGCTGTCTCGCGCTCCATTCGCTGCTCGCCTTGGTTTACGGCCCCATGATAGCGGCTCATCCAGTCGAGTCAATGATTATTAAAGAGATACTGACCCCCCGACGCTCTGCCGTTAATGAAGACCGGTTACCATCGCAACCGGTCAGTGACGGTGCTCTGGGCGCGCTTCCCAGGGTAGCTCGTTCCTCGCAACCTGGGCTGGGCTGAAGGACGCAATCCCTTTGGGATTGGGAAGGCGCTAAAGACATACAGGGCGGAATCTGCGCTCCGCTTGCCGTCTCACGGCCGAGCGCCCTTCATATGAGCGGCGACTTTCAGGATTAACATGATTGCGGTGATGCCGACGCATCCCCATCCGAACCAATCGCCGTACAAATTGTAAAAAGTGCGCGGCCGCTTTTGGTCAGAGGCCAATAGAGGAATTGCGGCAGTCATAACGCCGGCCCCATAAATGCTGCCAGACTTGTCGCGGCAAACCTGGCGCAGGCGGCCCTGAGCGTCTACCCAGCAGGTCAGGCCCGTATTAGTGCAACGCAGTAGCGGTAAACGGTTTTCGACCGCCCGAAAGAATGCGCTGGTCGCATGTTGCCAGGGCGCCGCGCTCTCTCCGAACCAACCATCATTGGTCATATTCACTAGAAAGTCCGTGTCCGGTTCTGCGCATTCGCGGACCAGCAGCGGAAAGACATCCTCAAAACAAATCAGAGGGGATATTTTGACCTTCAGCTCGGTCAGTTCAAAAGGTACCGGCCGATCGCCAGGCGTGAATCCTCCCGGGATGGGCGTCAGGAATTTCATGAAAGGCAGCCAACGTACCAATGGGATGTACTCACCAAAAATGACCAGGTTCCGCTTCTTGTAGCCATTGGCCAGCCTGCCTTCGGGATCAATGAGAAAACTGCTGTTGAAAAATTCAGCATCGTCGGGTTTGGTCGAATTGCGGCGCGGTTCGGCGTCATTCGAACCGACCATGAGCCACACGTGATGGCGGCGCGCCAAACTAGTCACGGCTTCAAAAATCTCTTTATCGTATCGAAGAAGCTTTGGAACACCTGCCTCCGGCCACAGCAACAGATCGGTCTTATTGGTCAGCGCCTGCTCGGAAAGCTGGATTAGGCGTCGAAACCGTTCGTCATCCTGAGTTGGATCCCAGATCAAAGTCTGGGGAATGCTCGGCTGAATGAAAGTCACGTTGAGCGTCCTGCTCGGTTCGTGGGCTTGTCGAAGCTGGCGTAATCCGAAATTGAATATGAGGGCAACCACAAGAATGGGAAGGAAGATTTCTGCGAGCCAAATTGAGCGCAGGCTTGGCCGACGCAAAAGCATCACCACGGCCGAGACCAACGACAGAGAGACCCAAACCAGCAAAAACGAAATGCCATACACGCCAGTAAATGACGCGATTTGGATGAGTGGCAGCATTTGGTATTGTGAAACTCCCAATAAATCCCAAGGGAACCCGGAGAATAACCGGGCCACGACCATTTCCAGAGCGACCCAGGCCGCCGCGCCGCAGAAGACCCATAGAGCTCGCCCTGCCCAAGTGTGTGGCAGAATTCCCGCCAATTGGGACGAAGGACCATGAAGTTCTTGCTTCGACGCTGGCACTCCGAGCCTTTCGACACTTTGGACTTTGGATACTGGACGAGAGATCAGCCACACCCAGAACGCCGGATACAAGGCGAGATAGGCACTCAATGCGAGCCAACCTGCCGCCGGACCAAGCGGAATTCCATGCCAGCGATAGGGAATGGCCAATAACCAATAGAGTCCGGCGAGGTAATATGCGAGGCCTCCAACATAAGCGATCCGGAAACCATCTCCACCGCCTCTGCCGAGCGCCGACGCCAGCAATAGTCCAGGGCCTACCCATGCCATGCCGGCGAGACCGATTTTTGGGAAGGCCGATGCCAGCACGAGACCCGCGAGAATCGCAAACGGGTAACGGTTGCCCAGGAGCGGGCTGGCCAAAGGATTCTTCACCCGCCGCAGCTTGCCTCAAAAACCTCGAAACGCAAGTGCGTCAATGGCGGGGCTTTAGAGCATGGTGGGAAATTACTAACAATTGAAGAGCAAACTTGAGGGCATGAGCCTTCTTTCCCGTGCCTCTGCATCCAAAGAGCAGAACACGCTCTTACGACCATTTCTTCAAAACCCAAAGCAGCCCCTCCCGCACAGGTCGTCGGTGAGCCGATCCGGCTTTTTCGGCTGCAAGTCGATCGTAATTTGAAATGAACCAGTCGTAGCTCTCACAAAACATTTCGTCGTTCGAGTAGTGCGGTTTCCAGCCTAGACTTAAAAGCTTCGAGGTGTCGAAGTAGAAAGGCTTGTGATAAGTGAGATAATGCCAGGGCGCCAACGGGCTCATTCCGAGGGCGTCCAGCAGACGCAGAGTTTGAATGGTTAGACCAGCCGGCAACGATTTTACTTTTGAAGCCGAATGCGCATAAGTGATTAAGTGTTCGAGGGCCTGGCGTACACTGCTGAACTGATCGGTGCCGGCGTTGTAGACGCCCGGTTCGCCATGATCGAGCGCTAGCATGTACGCATCTATCAAGTCGTGTGCATGAACAAATTGGAATAGGCCGTCGCCTCGACCGATCACGTAAACATTACGTCCCTCGCGAATCCATTCAAACAGGATCTGGAAAATACCCAAACGACCCTCACCAAGGATCGTGCGTGGCCGGATAACGATCAGTCGCAGCCCTGCCTTCTCACAAGCCGCCTTCACAGCTTGTTCGCCGGCGAGTTTGGCGCGACCATAAATTTCCACCGGACGCAAAGGAGTCGTTTCCGTAATCGGGCATTCCTGAGGCGCGCCAAAGATCGCGGAGGAACTCATGTGGACGAAAGCTCGCACGCCAGCCGCAGCCGCTTGCTCGGCGGCTATCCGGCTGCCTTCGACGTTTACTTGCCAGAATCTGGCGCCCGATTTTGTAAGTGGAACCAACGCAGCATTATGGTGGACAATATCGATGCCGCGCATTGCCTTTCCAACGCCATCGCGGTCGCAAATGTCGCAATTGATGAATTCAATTTCCCTGGGTCGTGATGGGTCTTCCCAAATGTCCAACACTTTGACGCGCTCACCTCGAGAATGCAGCCGCCGGGCAATCAAATTCCCCAGAAAGCCCGATCCGCCTGTGACCAGGTGCGTCATGGTATTCTATTCTGGTTGACCAGCATCAGAGATGAATTCCATTTGCCTGGCACCACGCCAATGATCGCCGCATTCCTTCCTCCAATTCAATCGCCGGTCGATAGCCCAACTCCCTCTCCGCTTTGGCCACCGAGCAAGAGATCGTCTTGTTCATTTCAGAAAGAACATGGATTTTTTGATGATAAAGACCAATAGCCTGAAGCGCCGTATCTGCCACGAATGCAATCGAACTGGCAGCCGACGGCAAGCGAAGGCGTTTATGAGCGCACTTCTGGCCGAACTCTGTCTCCAGCAACCTTTCGATCGTGTCGATAATTTCGTTCATCGAATAGGGACGGCGGTCCGCCAGCCAAAAGGTCTGTCCAGCCGCCTTCTCAACGGATGCCGCCAGGAGCAGGCCTTGGCAAAGATTATCAACATAGCTCATCGAGCGCAGATTTTCCCCGGATCCTACAATGGGCGCCTTGCCAGCGCGAACCATGCGGAAAAACTGGCTTTGGCGTGGTGGTTGATTCGGGCCATAAAACCATGGCGGCCGGATAATGACAGTCTCAATTTCACCACGTCGCTGGCGTTCCCGCACACCAAGTTCCATTTGCATCTTTGATCGGCCATAGTTCAAATAGGGATGATACGGTGAATTCTCGTCGAACAGATGGTCGGGATGCGGATTGCAACCGCAGGGGGAATTGGAGGAAACAATGACGGCGCGCCGAACCCCGGCTTTAACGGCGGCATCCAGCAGGTTGAGAGTGCCCGTCACGTTGATCGCGTAAAAGTCGGCGGTGCGACTGGGATGGATGACGCCGGCGGTGTGAAACAGGGAGGCTCCTTTTGCACCTTCGCAGAATCGTTGACAATCAGCGGCGTTGCGAAGATCGCCGATGACGATTTCCATTTGCGGCGATAACTTGCGAAGTGCGGTGGCATCGTGCCCAGGCAAAATCAGGCAACGAATACACAAGTCCGAGCGCGGTTCCTTCAAGGCGTCGTGCTCGGGCAAACCGCGGATGAGCGTCTCGACCAGACGTTTCCCAAGCCACCCGAGCGATCCAGTGATCAGAATCTTTTTGTTTTCAGCGCCGGGGATCATGGTTTCTGAGTCAGATAATGCAACGCGTTGCGTCGGGCCAGGGCCATAATCGTGCCTTGCGGGTTTACGCCCGGCGCAGAGCAAAGGATGCTGGCGTCCGCCACAAACAAATTCTTGAACCCATGCAGACGGCCAAAGGAATCCACGGCGCACTTTGACTTGTCCTCGCCCATCGGGCAGGATGAAAAGAGATGGATAGTCATCAGGTTGGCCAATCCGTTCGGCAGTTCAGTCGGAACTTTCTTCAAATCGTTACGCGTCAGCATTGGTTGCGTCCTGGCTAACGCTGGAGAAAGCTGTAACGCACCGGCTTCGAAAAGCAACTCGCTGAGCTTTTGCAGACCCTCGGCGAGATCACGCCGATCCTTTTTGGTCAGCCGATAGCGGACAAGCGCATCGCGGAATCCAGGCAGGGTACGAACTGTGCCGCGCCCTTCCGGAGTGATCATTGCATAATAATTCGCCATTCGTCGCCACTCTTCCCGCACCTCGGGCGACCGTTCCGGATGATCCAACATTCCAAGCGCCAAGTAAGGGGGCGAGCTGACCGAACAGCCAAAACTGAGTCGCGGCGCGAATTCCTTGACCTGATGCGTCGGCACGCCCACGTCCGTGGTGTTGACGGTTTCAGAGAACCTGGCAACAAGTTTGATCGTCGGGTGGACTTGGAGTGAGTCACCAATGTTTTGTGTGATGCCGCTGCGGCGAAGCAGGGCAGGGGATTGCACCGCCCCGCCGCAAACGAAAATAGCTTCCGATTGAATCCGCAACTCTCCGGTGGCGTGTCAGACCTGGAGCGACCATTTCTCGCCAGCGCGCGCGATTTTTCCGACGCGAGTGCCTGGCAACAAACGGCCGCCGGCTTTAAGGAATCGTGGAATGAAAGACCTGGTCATCGACTGGCGTGCGCCACGGTCATTATTGGGCCCGCTATAGCGGAACCAGCGCGGCACCTCCAGGCAGTTCCAGCCCAGGCGCATGGCCCCGGCTTGCAGTTTCAAGGAGGCCGCTGGCGGGGAATCTGGCAACAGCGAGACGGACAACTCTTGTTCGCAAGCCACAAAATGAGGATCAAGATCTTGATCGGTGAGCGCCTCGACTTGAAATCGATCCCGCCAGGACTCCAAAACGTCAGGTGGCGTGCGATGGTAAAGTCCGCTGTTGATTTCGCTGCCGCCTCCCACACAGCGGCCTTCAACATAAGCGATTTTGTTTTTGCCCAACGCGACTGTCTGGCCGCCATTACGGTATTTCTGGACCATTTCTTCGAGAGAAAAAGGCGCGCAACTCTCAAGCGAATGGAAAGGCCCTTCTTCGATCACCAGCACATCGCGTCCGGCCTCAGCCAAAAGGCAGGCGGTGATTGCGCCACCAGGATCGGACTCCACCACGGCAATTTCACAATGCAAAGCCGGCTCGGGATGCGATAGCACTTGCGCGGATTTTATTTCCTCAAGAACGGCAGGAAGTGGTTGGGTCGCGATGTTTGACTGTTGGCGACTGTAAAGAGCAAACGTGGCGAGGCTTTCGTAATAGCGGATGAAGTCTCGTTGGAAACCCCAATTCGAATTCTTCCAGGCGGCAATCTGGCAGGCGCGAATCGGCGCGGAGCGGCTGTGGAAGAGCCGGCCGGTTCGCAGGCAGCCAAGCAGATCGAATCCGAGAGTCGCCAGCTTAATCGGCGACCGTAAATAATCGGGCAACCGCGCCTGCTGCTGAAGAACGAAACGAGTTATGTCATTGTAGGGAGGATCAAGCGGGGGGCAATTCGGGCCGGCGTGTGCCGGGGCTGCTGAATGCACCAAACTGGAGACAATATCGTGTAACCAGGAAGAAGTAGAATCGGGCATGGCCAGGCATCAGCGGGATTAGCCAGTGGCCAGCCAAAGAACCAACAAGGTAAGGGCGCCGACGACATAACTGACTCGGTCCTTGAGCGCAAAGACGATTGGATCGCCGTGCATTCGGCCACGATGTGCCAGCATCCAAACGCGGCTGATCCAGTAGAGCAATAGCGGACAAATCAAGAGCAGGAGCATTGGATTTTTGTAGAGATCGCCGACTTCGGGGCTATGGACATACAACGCCAGTACCAGCACTGCAAGAAAGCCGCTGCTGGAGCCGAGTGTAGCCACAATTTCGAGATCATCTGCCGCATAGCCACGCCCCCGGATCTCCGGTTTACTCTGCTGGCGGATATACATCAACTCAATGAATCTTTTGACCAATGCGAGACTTAGAAAAATAAACATCGAAAACACCAGCAACCAGAAGGAGTACTTAACCTGCGCCGCCTCATGGCCGGCGATCAGGCGAACGGTATAAAGCGCGGCCAGGCAAAATACGTCGAGCAGCGGTATCTCTTTCAAACGCAAGGAATAGCTGGTCGTTAACAGAACATAAACTCCGAGCACCACTCGGAACCCTGTGGGTAGTTGCCAGGCAATTATCGCGCTGGCCCCGAAAAGAAGCGGGAACAAAATCAAACCAGCCGGCAAAGGCAGATCACCGGAGGCAAAAGGCCGCAGATGTTTCGTGGGATGATGGCGGTCTGCTTCCAGATCGAGTAGATCGTTTAAGACGTAAACTGCGGAAGCGCACAGACTGAATGCAACCACCGCCTGAAGGGCCTGCGCCAGAAAAGGCGCTTGGAGCAGTTTCTGGGCTGTTAGCAAGGGAACGAATACGATCAGGTTCTTGATCCATTGGTGCGGCCGCAAAACTCGAATGAGCGCAAGGAAGAAGGGCTGCCCCTGCTCGAAGACACGGCTAACCGTCGTCCGCTGGCCTGCCTGGGCTGCCAATCGCGGACCGCCGCTCACTACGATCGCCTGGCGTGCCGGTTCCCACACAGGCAGATCGACCGTAGAATTCCCGGCATAATCAAAGCCGCGCAACCCGAACTTCGCAGTTAAAAGTGCCGCTTTATTTTTTCCGCGCAGGTTTGTCTTTCCGTCGCTGGCCAGCACTTCATCGAACAACCCCAAGTGGTTTGCGATTCTCTGGGCCAGCAGAGAATCCGAAGCCGTGGCGAGGACAATTGTGCGGCTCTCTCGCTTTTCGGCCCGCAGAAAATCGATCAGTGGTTGGTTGTAGGGCAACGCGGTTACATCCACGTGAACTCGCGCGGCGATCTCCGATTTCAGGTGCGCCCGTCCATGTGTCCACCAGATTACCACCAGGAAAACATAAAACGGATTCTGCTTAAGCAAAAGCACGAGCGATTCCCAGACTAAATCGGTACGCAGGAGTGTGCCGTCGAGATCCACGCAAAGTGGCACGACAGCTTTCTGTTCGATAGCAGGAGGCGTATGCAATCCAGTTGTGGAATCATACAGAGACACAGGCTGGATGAACAGCGCGAATCGGACGACGTGGGTAAGCGACCGTTCGCGGTTGACAAATGATTCAACTTCAAAACACTTTGCCCGCCAGTGATCAAACGCGTTTTGGAATCCCCCAGCTCCTTCTTCGTTCTGGTGTTTGTTTGGAAGCTTGCGCTGTTGATTTCCTCTTTTCAACCCGTGCCCTCCAACGACGCTTTCTTTTATGACGGACCTGTCGTGAATTTCCTTCTGCACGGGAAGTACGCGAATCCATCACTTGCCCTGGCGTTGCCCATCTCTGGTGGAGAGGTGTTTTGCGCCTATCCTCCCCTATATCAACTTGGTTTGCTGGGATGGATGGGTGTCTTTGGCGTTTCAGCTGTTTCCGCAATGTCCTTTCACTTGGTTTTGTTTGGAATCTGTTTGCTCTTGCTGCTGGCCATTTTTCGACGGCTTGAGCTTCCCGCGTGGACGGTCCATATCGCGGCCATGTTCCTGCTCGTGATCACTTTCCAGGATCGTCCGGACAGCCTGGCGCATGTGTTCGGCCTCGCGGGTGTGTACGCGTGGATTAGGTCGCGTCATAGGGTCATGCCACGACGTGGTTGGACTTGGGCTATGGCAACATTCGTCATCCTTAGCCTGGCGACCGGACTCCAGATTGGTGGAGTTTATTTTTTGTTGGTTTGGATTGGTACGTTGGCGGCGACCTTCTTTGCAAAGGATGAATTACCTGTTGCGTCCCTGGCGGCATTGGTATTGGTTCCCATGGCGTTGGTTGCCCTCGTTGCTCTGGGTTTTCCGCATCTTTGGGCCGGCTTTTTGGAGCACGCCCGCCAAACCCCTTCACTAACTGGTTGGCGCATTCCCAGGCTGGCAGAAATTTTGAAGATGATCAGGACTCTGCCCGGAATTCTGGCCGTGGCCGTGCTCCTGCCGTGGTGGTTTCCGCGACGTGTCGAGTTCCGAGAGGCTGGGAAGGAGATGCTCTGGCTCCTGGCTCTGGCCTGCACCCTGGCGGCTATGGCTATTATCGTGGCTTCGATGTTCGTACTAACGCCCAACTCGGTTTTCTTCGCCAGCTATCTCCAGCCCGTGATCGTTGCTTCTTATTTGGCAATGATGCCCACTCTCACGTTGGCACGGGCAGGCAGCACGAGTCCTCGGCCCGCTGAGGACCGGCGCGCTCTGCCAGGGTTGGCGCGATTACAAGCATTCTGCTTCATCGCTTTGGCGGCCATCGGTGCCATTCGAACGATTGGGATGAGCACCTGGGGCCTGGCATGCTCCGCTGACGTCGGCTATCCGACAGCTATCGAAAGTGTCCGGGCTGAATTGAACAGTTCCCCTTCTAATTGTTTGGTGGTGCTCTCATCAGCTTATTTGTACGAAGCAGCACGTCACAACAATGTTCGCTGGGTCCACTCTGATTGGATGACGCCAGCCGAGCGCGGGGGAAGCAATAGAGATTTGGAGGCCCTCATTTCATTAAGACCCTCCAAGTTGATTTTGACTCAGTTCGATTTCTACCGCCGCTACGAACCAATCTTGACGCAATTGAAGTTGCGTCCCGAGGTGTCGGAATTCAGGCTGGCGAACTTAGCCCGAACTCCACCGCCAGATTCATTTAAGTCTCTACAAAAAGTGGTACAGCACATCTCGTGGGCCCCGGTTATTGTATCGTTGTCGTGGAAATAGTTCAGGAGCTCTTCGTCGCATGTCCGCTCGTGAAGATCGAACCTCAGTTTGGAGATTCGTAGAGCCCGATTATGTTTCCACCTGGATCGCGGAAACGCGCGGTGATCTCGGGGGCATCCGCACCGATCGGCTGCACGATCTCGCCTCCTGCCGCAACTACGGCGTCCACAGTTGCTGAGACGCTGTCGCACCAGATGTAGATCAATAGCCCTGGTGTAGCTGACGGCGGCCGTCCGATTACCCAAGTGCCGCTCACCGCGCCAGTGGCATCGTTAAAGGCTGTGGCGCCATCACCGCGCTGCCGGAGTTGCCACCCAAAGACTTTTTCGTAGAACCGGGATGATCGACCGATATCGAGGGCCGGTATCTCGACATAACAGATTTTTCCGTGTGGGTTTTTGTCGGGCATTTGATTCTTTGGCTAAGCTCTTTTGTGGATTAGACTTATTGTAATCGTCGAGACAAAAGAATAATCCTTCCAGTCGAGTGACTTGTCGATAAGAATTGCAGCCATGAGCGAGTCTCAGACAAAGAGTGCGGAGCCGAGGCCGCCGCTCGATGGAATTGGACCTGATCTTGATCAGTCCTTATCTTTCATTCTGGCTCATTTTCGCGCCCATCTCGGGACAATCCACACGCTGGGAGCGGACGGCTTGCTCCACATGCGCGCCCACTCGCAAGGCATACCCGAGCCGGTGCTGGCAGCAACCCGTGTCATTCCAATCGGCAAGGGTATGGCAGGGCTGGCGGTCGAGCGCTGTGCGCCGGTCAATGTGTGTAACTTGCAGAAGGATGAGAGCGGCGATGTCCGTCCCGGCGCCCAGGCCACGGGAGCCATGGGCTCACTCTGCGTGCCTATCCTCGCAGGCGATAAAGCCGTGGGAGCTCTTGGAATTGCATCGCTTGGCGAGCGGACTTTCACGGATGCAGAAGTAAACGAGCTTCTCGATTTCGGAAAGGTGCTCGCCGGCTGCCTGGCGAAACAGTAATGGTAGCCGCCGACGTGAGGAGGCGGACGGTTGCCGGACTATCCGTGAATCCGCCTCGTTACCTCGGCGGCTACTACTTTTCAGACGCGATCTTACCGCCGATACAAAACAAGTGTTTGTCGCCGCGCAAAAGAATCTGTCCCTGGCTTATTGCAGGCGATGCAAAACACCTTTCTCCGATCTCGTTCTGCGCCAGAGGAACAAACTCCGGCCCGGACTTTACGACGTTCATCACGCCTCGATCGTTGAGAAAATAAACGCGCCCCTCTGCGGATATGATCGAGGCATGTTCTTCGCCGAGACGTTCGGCCCAGGCCAGTTCGCCGGTCTTAGCATCAAAACAATGCGCTACCCCGGAGTCGGAAATGACCAGGAAATAGTTGCCCTCGAGGATCGGTGATGGCACGTACGCCGCCCCGCGAGTTGTGCGCCAAACGACGTGCGTCCGCGTTACATCGCCGGCACCGTTCGGGCGAATCGCCAGGATGTGATGCGCGGGAAAACCGGCAGTAATGTAAATCAAACCAGTTTTCTCGCTGTAAACAGGCGAGGCCACAAATTGTTCGGTCGGGCCGTCGATAATCCAATGACGGCTGCCATTATTCGGATCGTAACTGGCAACACACATGTTCCCGGACAGGACCATCTGTGTTCGGTCCGCCATCTCGCGAATAATCGGAGCACAATAACTGCGAGTACGATTTTCTCGCGCTGTTTTCCAAAGGGTATGTCCGTCAGTCCGATCCAAAGCGATGAGGTACGAGTCGCCATCGTGATCGCCATTCAGGATGACCTTATCTCGGTATAGGACAGGAGAACTGCAGAAGCCATGATGGCTGAAGAAGGGCCCGGGCCGGACGGCCCAACGTTGCGCACCGTGAAAATCATACGCGGCGACAAACATCTGATCTCGATCCAGAAAGGCCACATAAACAAGTGTGCCGTCGGTTGCCGGGGTGCTGGAGGCGAAGCTATTGAGCGTATGTTTATCCTCCAGCGGCGCAGTAAGAACCGTGCGCTGCCAGAGCATTTTGCCCGATTTTCGCCCGAGGCAAAGTAGAAGTCGGCTCTGAGTTTCATCCATCGCGCTGACGGTGAAGATATGGTCGCCATAAACGATGGGGGATGAGTGACCAAAACCGGGCAACTCCGTCTTCCAAAGCACGTTGCTTGTGGCGCTCCAATGAATGGGCACGTTCGTTTCGATGCTGGTGCCATCCTGCCGCGGGCCGCGCCAGCAGGGCCAGTTTTCCGAGCGAACGGAAGAGACAGGAGAGATTAAGATTAAGATTAAGAGACGCAGGCCAGGGGAGGTTTTGGTCAGCATGGTGGTAAGCAGAACAAGCAGCCGGTGCCAACGAAAAATCAGAGGCCGCGTTGGCATAGACATTGCCTCGATGTTAGTGATTAGGCTGCCGTAAGGCCAGACGGCGTTCTCGCACGGGCAGTAATGGGTCAGTGGCA
>Ga0137404_10001771_pt1 | contig 14213 bp, 15 predicted proteins | sample CZOMad2_1_16fung_FD_108285 | JGI IMG/M metagenome (GOLD analysis project Ga0137404, IMG submission 108285) | Vadose zone soil fungal communities from Angelo Coast Range Reserve, California, USA - CZOMad2_1_16fungal (Illumina Assembly) | ecosystem: Environmental > Terrestrial > Soil > Vadose...
CCGGACACCGACACGATGACTTCGCGCGGGTTGTCTCTCGGGCGCTCCGCGTTGGCGACGGGCAAGGTCACCTGCAGTTCGGTGAACTTGGAGTAGGTGGTCGACAGCATCAGGAAAATCAGCACGACCAGCAACACGTCGATGAACGGGATCAGGTTGATCTCGGGATCTTCCGGGTTGTGCTTGCGGAAGTTCATCGCGGGGCGATCGGCTCGGCAGGTAGTTTCTTCGGCACCGAAAAACGCATCAGATGCGGCAGCATGCGTTCGGCCGCTTGCTCCATTTCCAGCGTATAGGCCTCGACCTGGCCGCGAAAGTAGCGATAGAACATCAGCGAAGGAATGGCCACCATCAGGCCGAAAGCCGTGTTGTAGAGGGCCACGGAAATACCGTGCGCCAGCAGAGCGGGGTTGCTGCCGCCGGTAGGCGCCTGTGAACCGAAGATGTCGATCATGCCGATCACCGTGCCCAGCAGGCCGAGCAGCGGTGCGGCCGAGGCCACCGTGCCCAGAGTGTTCAGGTAGCGCTCCATCTTGTGCACCGCGGCGCGCCCGGCGGATTCAAACGAGCTGCGCAACACGTCGGCACTCAAGCGCGGATCGGCGATCACAGTGCGCAACCCGCTGGCCAGCACGCTGCCGAGAATGGAGTTGTCGGCGAGCTTGTTGACCACGTCAGCCGCGGGCAAATGCGCCCGCGTGACGGAGACGACTTCATCCAGCAGCCGTGGCGGCGCCACACGCGACGGACGCAGGCTCGACAAGCGTTCGATGATGAGCGTCAGTGCGACGACGGAACACAGGAGTAAGGGCCAAATGGGCCAGCCGGCCGCTTGTATGATCGAAAACAATCCGGTCCTCGTCGCAGAAGTTTGGGGCCTGGGTGGCTCCGTGCAGGAGGGGCGATTATGACCTCAAGCCCGCGTCCATCAACAACATCGCACCCTTGCTTGCGTCGCGCTGTTGTCAGCCGCTTCAGACCTTGTGCTGTTTGCCGGAAGCCCGCTTCAACGGCCGTCCACTGCATCTGTGGACAACATTGTGGGCAACTGCACTGGAGCCCCTCGCAAGCCGCGCAGATTCAAGGCCCACATCAGTTTGCTCAAACTTTAGGCACAAAAAACTCCTTGAAAATCAAGTACTTGGACGATTGTGAAAGAGTCATGACAGGTAAAACCGCTGGCATCGCTATGTGCGGCGCGCTTGTGGAGTTCTCGACCCGCGCCGTTGCTGGCTTAGCCCATGGTTGAGCCGTCTTCGCCACCTCCAGAGCGCCTGGTGTGGGGCGTCGCTGCATTGGTGCATGCGGTGTCCGACGCACTGGCTTCGCGTTTCGCGGCATGCACGATGCGTGGCGAGGTGTCGGGCTTTTCGCGTGCTGCCAGTGGGCACGCCTACCTGAGCCTGAAAGACGCCGACGGCGCCAATGCACTGATCCGTTGCGCGATGTTCCGGCGCGCGGCAAGTCTGCTCGACTTCGCGCCGGCCGACGGCCAGCTGGTGGAGGTGCGGGGTCGTCTTGGCGTGTACGAACCGCGCGGCGAATTGCAGTTCATCGTCGAATCCATGCAGCGCGCCGGGGCCGGCGCGTTGTTCGAGCAATTTCTGAAGCTCAAGGCACGGCTCGAGGCAGAAGGGCTGTTCGACCCGCAGCGCAAACGCGAGTTGCCGCCTTACCCGCGGCGTGTCGGCGTGGTGACGTCACTCGGCGCGGCCGCGTTGCGCGATGTGCTGGCGGCACTGGCGCGCCGCGTTCCGCATGTCGAAGTCGTCATCTATCCCACCTTGGTACAGGGAGCCGAAGCGCCGCCGGCTCTGGTGGAGGCGATTGCCATGGCGGGCAGGCGTTCGGAAGTTGACGTGCTGATCGTCTGCCGCGGCGGCGGATCGCTGGAAGATCTGTGGGCCTTCAACGACGAACGCGTGGTGCGGGCGATCGCCGCCTGTCCGCTGCCGGTGATCTGCGGCGTCGGCCATGAGACCGATGTCAGCTTGTCGGACTTTGCGGCCGATTTGCGCGCCACCACGCCCAGCGCCGCGGCCGAACTGGTATCGCTGAGCCAGCAAGAGTGCAGCGACATGCTCGAAGGCTTCGCCACGCTGATGGCCAGGCGGGTTCACCAGGTGGTCGATACCCAGGCGCAGCGGATCGATCGGGCTGCGCTGCGGCTGATGCGCCCTGCCGAAGGGCTGCGACGCCACAGCCATCAATTGGCCTGGTTGCAGCAGCGGCTGTCCGCAAGTGCATTGCGCATTCATGGGCTGCACGTTCAGCGCACAGCGGATCTGGGCAGTCGTTTGCGGCGCGCCGTCGCGGTCACGCTCGAAACCCGGCGGCAGCGCGGCTGGGCCCTTCAAGAACGTTTGCAGGGCCTGGATCCGCGCCGCGTGCTGTCCCGGGGCTATGCCTGGTTGACCGACGTGGACGGTCAACCCGTGAGTTCGGCCAGGGACCTGCAAGCGGGGCAGACCATTCTGGCGATCCTGGCCGACGGGCAGGCGACGGCAACGCTTGTCGATGTTGCGCTCGCGCCGCCCGAGGCCGCCTGAATTCGTTTTCAGCGCGCAGGGTCATTGACCAAGCTGCCTACAATCTCACAAAAAATCGCCCCCTCAACCAAGAAAAGGAATCTGTATGGAACACAAGCTGCCCCCTCTTCCGTATGCACAAGATGCATTGGCACCGCACCTCAGCAAGGAAACGCTCGAGTACCACTACGGCAAGCACCACAACGCCTATGTGGTGAACCTGAACAACCTGCAAAAGGGCACCGAGTTTGAAAACATGACTCTGGAAGACATCGTCAAGAAGTCGTCCGGTGGCGTCTACAACAACGCAGCGCAGATCTGGAACCACACCTTCTTCTGGAGCTGCATGAAGCCCGCTGGCGGCGCTGAGCCCCAAGGCGCGCTGGGCGCGGCCATCACGGCCAAGTTCGGCAGCTATGCCGGGTTCAAGGAAGCCTTCACGAAAAGCGCCGTCGGCAACTTCGGCTCTGGCTGGACCTGGCTCGTGAAGAAGTCAGACGGTTCGGTCGACATCGTCAACATGGGTGCTGCAGGCACACCACTGACCACCGGTGACAAGCCCTTGCTGACCATCGACGTGTGGGAACACGCCTACTACATCGACTACCGCAACCTGCGCCCGAAATTCGTCGAGACTTTCCTCACCTCGCTGGTGAACTGGGAGTTCGCGGAAAAGAACTTCGCCTGACGCTCGGTTTCAAAACGCAAACAGGCCGGTCCATGACCGGCCTGTTTGCGTTTTGCGTCTCGGGTTCAGTGAGCGGTTCAGTGAGAAAAGGGGCGCCCGCTCAGTTTGGCGCCCGCTTTGATGCCATGTTTGGCAAACCAGCCCTGGTTCATCTCCAGCACGAAACGCACAGGCCTCTTGGAGCAGTGCGAGTCCAGCGTCTGCGGCTTCATGTCTTCGACGTTGACGACCGTGCCGTCGTCTTCAACGAACGCGGCAGACAGCGGCAGGATCGTGTTCTTCATCCAGAAGCACTGCACGCCGCCCTGCTCGAACACGAAGAGCATGCCTTCGTTGCTGCCCATCGCCTTGCGATACATCAGGCCGGTCTGGAGTTCGCCGGGCGTTTGCGCCACCTGGGCCCGGATGTTGTAGATGCCGGCGTTCAGGGCAACGGTCGGCAGATTCTGTGCTTGTTCCTGGGCCGAGGCCGAAAGGCCCACACTCGATAAAGCACACAGGGTGAGCAACAAACGCTTCTTCATGGGATCTGTATCAGGAGAAAGGGCAGGTCGCTCATTATGGTGAGCGAGCAAGACCTCGGGACAACCGGGGTTCAGCCAGGCGCGTCGCGCAATGGCTTGCCAGAACGTAAAACGCCCGGCTCAAGGCCGGGCGTTCGTCGCGCCAAGGAGCGGCAAGGCCGCTGCCCCTGCCGCAAGTCAAGAAGAGCGGTCAGCCCTTCTTTTCTTCTTTCTTGACTTCCTTCTTGTCTTCCTTCTTCTCAACCTTCTTGGCAGCCGAAGCGGCCGAAGCAGCAGGCTTTGCAGCCTCAGCAGCAGGTTTTGCGTCGGCAGCGAAAGCGCCAACAGCGAAGAAAGAAGCGATCAGAGCAGCCAGAAGTTTGTTCATGTGGTTTACCTTTTGAAAGTGGAAACAACCGCCCATGCTTGAGCGGCCCCTCCGTAACGTGGCCTCAACCAGGTCGGTTGACAGAGGGGGTGACATAGAATTCGTAGCGATAAACCCTCATAGCCAATGCAGAGACCGGAGACATTCATGTATCAGCACATCAAGGTACCCACGGGCGGGCAGAAAATAAGCGTCAACGCCGACTTCTCACTCAGCGTGCCAGATCAGCCGATCATTCCGTTCATCGAAGGCGACGGAACGGGCGCCGACATCACCCCCGTGATGATCAAGGTGGTCGATGCCGCCGTGGCCAAGGCCTATGGAGGCAAGAAAAAGATTCACTGGATGGAGGTTTACGCCGGTGAAAAGTCGACCCGGATCTATGGACCCGATGTGTGGCTGCCGGAAGAAACGCTGGAAGCAGTTCGCGACTACGTCGTGTCGATCAAGGGACCGCTGACCACGCCGGTCGGCGGCGGCATTCGCTCACTGAACGTGGCCCTGCGCCAGCAACTCGATCTGTATGTCTGCTTGCGCCCGGTGCAGTATTTCAAAGGCGTTCCCTCGCCCTTGAAGGCACCCGAAAATACCAACATGGTGATCTTTCGCGAGAACTCGGAAGACATCTACGCCGGCATCGAATTCGAAGCCGAAAGCGCCAATGCCAAGAAGCTCATCAAGATCTTGCAGGATGAATTCGGCGTCAAGAAAATTCGCTTCCCCAACACCTCGGCCATTGGCATCAAGCCGGTGTCGCAAGAAGGCACCGAGCGTCTGGTTCGCAAGGCGCTCCAGTACGCCATCGACAACGACAAGCCCAGCGTCACCATCGTGCACAAGGGCAACATCATGAAGTTCACCGAGGGCGGATTCCGCGACTGGGCGTATGGCGTGGCACGCAAAGAGTTCGGCGCCGAGCTGATCGACGGCGGGCCTTGGAGCAAGTTCAAGAATCCGAAGACGGGCAAGCACATCATCGTCAACGACTCCATTGCAGATGCGTTCCTTCAGCAGATTCTGTTGCGCCCGGCTGAGTACTCGGTGATCGCGACGCTGAATCTCAACGGCGACTATGTGTCCGATGCATTGGCGGCCCAGGTCGGCGGCATCGGCATTGCGCCGGGCGCCAACATGAGCGACTCGGTGGCCATGTTCGAAGCGACGCACGGTACGGCACCCAAGTACGCCGGCAAGGACTATGTGAACCCGGGGTCGGAAATCCTGTCGGCCGAAATGATGCTGCGCCACATGGGTTGGGCGGCGGCTGCGGACTTGATCGTCAGCTCGATGGAAAAGTCGATCCTTTCCAAGAGGGTGACCTACGACTTTGCCCGGCTGATGGAAGGCGCAACCCAGGTTTCCTGTTCAGGCTTCGGGCAGGTTCTGATCGAGAACATGTGAACCGACCCAAGGGGTTCGCTCCCGCGAACCCCGGCTTTTAGCCCGGCAGCCCGTCAGGGTGCCACGCCAGCCACGAAAGCCGGGTTGCCCGTGGCCGCCATCAGCACACCAGCGTCGGCGTCCAGGCGGCAGATGTTTTGGGCCAGCATGCCCTTGGGGCCTTGCATCAATTCGTAGCTGACTCTGCCGCCCTGGTGAAGGGTCCGGAAGCCGTCCATCTGGATGGCGGAGTAATGCGCGAATACGTCGTCGCCTCCGCCTTGCGGCTCAATGAAGCCGAAACCCTTTGCATCGTTGAACCATTTCACCGTTCCGAATGCCATGATGGAGCTCCCCTTCCTTCCGACAGTGGCCGAATTCTCAGCGTGGCCCTGGGCACTGTCAAGACAGTTGTCCAGCCAAGTGGTGGACCCGGGGCCGGCCTCTCAGGGCATGAAATATGCGACCGTCGTGATGCATTTCTGCGCTTGCGCTTTGTCCAGATGGCTCAATATCCCAGACTATGCCCATCGGTATGTCAACTCGATAGAATGATTCCATGCCGGACGAGAAACCAAAGTTGCCCGAACAACCGCCCAGTCCGAAGCCGGACGACGGACAAGGCGCGGTTGTGGTTGAGCGCAAAACGGCCAAGACCGAACCGCCCCCCCTGTTCCAGGTTGTGCTCTTGAACGACGACTTCACTCCGATGGAATTTGTGGTGATGGTTCTGCAGGAATACTTCAAACGCGACCTCGAAACCGCGACGCAGATCATGCTCAAGGTCCACAAGGAGGGCCGAGGGATTTGCGGTGTCTATACCAAGGACGTCGCTGCGACGAAAGTCGAATTGGTGTTGACCGCCGCGCGTCGCGGTGGTCATCCGTTGCAATGCATTATGGAGGCCGCATGATTGCGCAAGAGCTTGAAGTCAGTTTGCACATGGCGTTCGTCGAAGCGCGACAGCAGCGTCACGAATTCATCACGGTCGAACACCTGTTGATGGCCCTGTTGGACAACCCGTCAGCGGCAGAAGTGCTGCGGGCGTGCTCGGCCAACATCGACGAGTTGCGAAAGAGCCTGGCGCAATTCATCAAGGAAAACACGCCGACCGTCGGAGGCGCCGACGAAGTCGACACCCAGCCGACCTTGGGTTTCCAACGCGTGATTCAGCGCGCGATCATGCACGTGCAATCCACCGGCAGCGGCAAGAAAGAGGTCACCGGCGCGAATGTGCTGGTGGCGATTTTCGGTGAGAAGGATTCCCACGCCGTCTACTATTTGCACCAACAAGGGGTTACGCGCCTCGATGTTGTGAATTTCATTGCGCACGGCATCAAGAAGTCCGACCCGCCCGAGCAACCCAAGGCGAACGAAAGTTCCGGCAGCGAAAGCGACAAGGAAGAGGTCGACGGCAAGGGCTCGCCACTGGATCAGTTCACTCAAAACCTGAACCAGTTGGCGCGCGAGGGCAAGATCGATCCGTTGATCGGCCGCGAGCATGAAGTCGAACGTGTCATCCAGATCCTGTGCCGTCGCCGCAAGAACAACCCCTTGCTGGTGGGCGAGGCCGGCGTCGGCAAGACCGCCATCGCGGAGGGCCTGGCCTGGCGTATCACTCAAAACGACGTGCCGGAAATCCTGGCCGACGCACAGGTGTATTCGCTCGACATGGGTGCGCTGCTGGCCGGTACCAAGTACCGCGGCGACTTCGAGCAGCGCCTGAAGAGCGTGCTCAAGCACCTGAAAGACCAACCGCACGCGGTGCTGTTCATCGATGAAATCCACACCTTGATCGGCGCGGGTGCGGCGTCAGGCGGAACGCTGGACGCCAGCAATCTGCTGAAACCGGCGCTGAGTTCCGGGGCGATGAAATGCATCGGTGCCACCACGTTCACCGAATACCGCGGCATCTTCGAGAAAGACGCGGCTCTGTCGCGCCGGTTCCAGAAGATCGACGTGGTCGAGCCTTCGGTTGAGCAGACGGTGGAAATCCTCAAAGGGCTGAAGTCGCGCTTCGAAGAGCACCACAGCGTGAAGTACGCCCTCGGCGCGTTGCAGGCTGCCGCGGAACTGTCCGCCAAATTCATCAACGACCGTCATCTTCCGGACAAGGCGATCGACGTGATCGATGAAGCCGGGGCTGCCCAACGCATTCTTCCGAAGAGCAAACAGAAGAAAACGATCACCCGCAACGAGGTCGAGGAGATCGTGGCGAAGATCGCTCGCATCCCACCGGCCAGCGTCTCCAACGACGACCGCTCCAAGCTGAGGACGATCGACCGCGATCTGAACAGCGTGGTGTTCGGCCAGGAGCCCGCCATCGAAGCGCTGTCTGCGGCGATCAAGATGGCCCGCTCCGGCTTGGGCAAACCCGACCGCCCGATCGGGTCGTTCCTGTTCAGCGGCCCGACCGGTGTCGGCAAGACCGAAGTCGCCAAGCAACTGGCCTTCATCCTGGGCATCGAGTTGATCCGCTTCGACATGAGCGAGTACATGGAGCGCCATGCGGTCAGCCGCTTGATCGGCGCGCCTCCGGGCTACGTCGGCTTCGACCAGGGCGGCTTGCTGACCGAGGTAATCACCAAGAAGCCGCACGCGGTGCTGCTGCTCGACGAAATCGAGAAGGCACACCCGGACGTGTTCAACGTGTTGCTGCAGGTGATGGACCACGGCTCGCTGACCGACAACAACGGGCGCAAGGCCGACTTCCGCAACGTCATCATCATCATGACGACGAATGCGGGCGCCGAGACGATGAACAAGGCCACCATCGGTTTCACCAACACGCGCGAGCAGGGTGACGAGATGGCCGACATCAAGCGGCTGTTCACGCCGGAGTTCCGCAACCGGCTCGATGCCACGGTGAGCTTCAAGGCGCTGGATGAAGAAATCATCATGCGCGTGGTCGACAAGTTCCTGCTGCAGCTCGAAGGGCAGTTGGCCGAGAAGAAGGTCGAGGTGACGTTCACCGACGCCTTGCGCAAGCACCTGGCCAAGAAGGGCTTCGACCCGCTGATGGGCGCGCGCCCGATGCAGCGTCTGATCCAGGACACGATCCGTCGCGCACTGGCCGACGAACTGCTGTTCGGCAGCTTGGTGGACGGCGGCCGTTTGACCGTCGACATCGATGCCGATGGCAAGACGGTGCTGGACATTCAGCCGCCGAAGAAAAGCGACAAACCCAAGGCAGAGCCGGCAACAGCCTGATCCTGTCTGCGGGTCAAACAAGAAAAGCGGGGCTGCGGCCCCGTTTTTCATGGGCGCTGCGGCGCCGGTTCTCGCGCTGCGGGATCCTGCCGGAAGAAGCGACTCAACAGCGTATACAGCTCCGAATGCGCCGCCTGAAAAAGCCGTGGCGCCACGAAGAACGCTTCGCAGCTCACCGCGAAGAATTCGCTCGGCGCTTGTGCAGCATAGGGGTCCAGTCAGGTCTCTTCTCCGGCATCGACCCGATCGCAAAAGGATTCGTAATGGGCTCTGAAGGTCTGCTGCCATTGACGGCGCAGCTCGCGCTCGGGCAGCGGCGGCATGCCGTCGGCGACGCCGTCGCGCATGTCCAGCACGTGGGCCAGTTCGTGGATCACGACGTTGTAGCCGGACGCGGCGCTTTCGCCGGCACAGGCCACGTCTTGCCATGACAAGGTGACCGGGCCGCGCTCGATCGCTTCACCCGACAAAGCTTCGTCGTATTGGTGGACGACGCCGTCGTTGTCGACGGACTCGCGCCTCGCCAGCATCTCGTCAGCATGCATCACGATGCCCACAAAGCCGTCGTACCAGTCGAGTCCCAGGTGCAGGATGGGCAGACAGGCTTGGGCAGCCACCGCCACCGCCATGGCGTCGGTGACCACCAGGCCGTGCGCTCCGCTGAATTGCTTGTGCGCCAGAAACAGCGTGCTCATCTCGCGCAAGCGCACAGAATCAGCGTCCCCGAGGCCGCCCAGGAACCGGAAACGTTCGAGCGTCTGATCCCACAAGGCATCCGGAATGGCGCGCCGCTGAAGCGTCCGTTCCGTGCGCCAACGCTGCAGCGCCTGCCAGGCAGAGACGATCACCGTGGGCGTCTCGCCGCTCCGACGAGATCCAGCCTGATAAAAGCGTCGGCGGTCATGCGCAGCACCTCGGCGCGATAGGGCGCTTCATCGAGGTTCCAGTCGGACAGCACATGCCGGGTGACACCTTCGGCCAGAGGCCCGCTGCCAGGCCGATGCGTGTGCCCGTGCACCAGGGTCGGCGCCTTGCAGCTGTGAAGCCAGCTTACCGCGGCAGCTGGGTCGACATCGGTCCAGGCCAAAGGCAAGGGGTTGTCTTGCTTGTGCGCTTCGCTCTGGTCGCGCAACCCGCGGGCGAAACGGCGGCGCTCGTCCAGCGGTTTGGCCAGAAAGTCTTGTTGCCATAGCGGGTTGCGAACGACGCCTCGGAAGCGCTGATAGTCGGTGTCCGCGAGGCACAGTGAATCCCCATGCGTCAGCAGCACACGCTGCCCCAGCGCCGTCAGCAGGGTCGGGTCGGCCAGACCGACAACGCCGCTGGCTTGCAGCATGTCGGCCCCCAGCAGGAAATCGCGATTGCCGGCCATGAAAGCCAGGCTGCGCCGCCGGGATGCATCGAGCAGCACCTGCGTGCAGTGCCGCTCGAATCCTTCATGCCGCGCGTCGTCACCCACCCAGGTCTCGAACAAATCGCCCAACATGAACACCGCGTCAGCTTCGGTGTCACGCAGGTAGCTTGCCCAGGCTTCGGTGGTGCGGGGTGTGGCCTCGCTCAGGTGGAGGTCGGAGATGAAATCGATGCAGCGCCAGCTTGCTGGCGCTTCGAATTCCGCCGGAGCGCCGAGCGGCGGGGCAGGCAAGCCGGTCGTCGTGGACGATGGCATGGCTTGCCTCGGCCGCAGCGGCTCAGACCACCGAGGCTTTTGTGATGACGACATCTTCCAGGGGAACGTCGCCGTGGCCGCCCTTGTTGCCGGTGCGGACTTTCTCGATGGCGTCCACGATCTCGGTGCCACCGATCACCCGGCCGAACACGGCATAGCCCCAGCCTTGCGCGGTTTCCGATTTGAAGTTCAAGAAATCGTTGTCGGTGGTGTTGATGAAGAACTGGGCCGTCGCCGAGTGCGGTGCACTGGTGCGTGCCATCGCCACGCTGTAGTGGTCGTTCTTCAGGCCGTTGGATGCCTCGTTCTGGATCTGGGCGTCGCTCGATTTCTGCTTCATGCCGGGCTCGAAGCCACCGCCTTGCACCATGAAGCCCTTGATGACGCGGTGAAACACCGTGCCGTCGTAGTGCCCCTTTTCGACATACGCCAGAAAGTTGCGCACGGACTCGGGCGCTTTCACGTCATCAAGCTCCAAACGAATGCTGCCGTGGTTGGTTTCAAGGTCGACAAGCTTGCTCATGTCATTTCTCCAGTGTGGCTTGTTTGATGATCACCGGGGTCACCGGGACATCGGTAAATGGGCCTTTTCTTCCGGTGGGCGTAGCGCGAATCTTGTCGACCACGTCCATGCCCGAGATGACTTTGCCGAAGACGGCGTAGCCATTGCCGTCCGGCGCCCGCGATGAATTCAGGAAATCGTTGTTCTTGACGTTGATGAAGAATTGCGACGTGGCGGAGTCCGGATTTGCCGTGCGCGCCATCGCCACGGTCCCGCGGTCATTGTTCAGGCCGTTGTGGCTCTCCAGCGGAATCGGCGGACGTGTGGTCTTCTCCGACATGTCTGCCGTCATGCCGCCGCCCTGGATCATGAAGTTCTCGATCACGCGATGAAAGACGGTGCCGTTGTAATGCCCCGCCTCGACGTACTGTACGAAGTTGGCCACCGACTTCGGCGCCTTCTCGGCGTTGAGCTGGATGACGATGTCACCCATCGAGGTGGCGAGCTTCACCTTCTGCGCATACGCCGCCACGCTGCTGCCCATGCCGATGCACACGGCCACACCCAGCGAGAACCACCCAAGCCTTCTGCTCATCCGATCACTCCTTCGAAAAAGATTTTCCATTGTCCACTTTCCTTGCCCCAATACTGGCGCTTGACCGGCCCCGAGCGCTGCCCTTTCAGCACTTCGCCAAAGGTCACGATCAACACCTCGCTGGCGTCCCGCCACGACAGGATGGAAAGGTCTTTCAGCTCGGATTCGTGGGCCCGCGTCTTCACCATTTCTTGGCCGAGCGCGCGCGACCATTGCTCGAAATCTGCACTGCCGCTGGAAAACTGCGCGGAATAAAACTCGAGCAGTTTCTTGGTGTCGCCACGGGACCGCGCCTGGTGCCATTGCTCGACCAGTTTGCGCGCGACAGAACGCTCCTGTTCGGCCTGCGCCGGGGTCAACCATTCGAGCTGAGGTGCAATCACGACCGGTGTGCGACGCAGCGGCATGTCGCGAAGCAGAGGCGCCAGGTCATCGTTGGCCAGCACCACGCAACCATCGGTGCTCTGAGGGCTGCGCGCAAAGTTTTGCGGCGGCACGCCATGCAGCCAGATCCCGCCACCGGTTTTGCCGCGGCGCCGGTCGTATTCGTTCGGGTAGTTCAGCGTCAACGCCCCGGGGCCGTAGAAATCCTTCAACTGCGTCCCGCCGAGACGGCTGGTGATGAAATAAACCCCCAAGGGCGTGCGCTGATCGCCTTGTTCTTTCTTGTCGACGCCCAACCGGCCCAAAGACACGTAGTGGTCGGCCAGCAGCTTCATGCCCTGGGCCGTGTTCTCGAAAACGTACAGGCGCGACCGGCTGGCGTCCACCGCGATGGCGTGGCGGGTGGTTGGCGGCAGGTCGACAAACTGCCGAGGGATCGCGCCTTGAGGGGGGCGCTCGGTCAAGGCGGCCAGACGCAGTGCAGCTTCTTGGCGCAACTGGCCCCATTGCATTGCCGACGACGCGGGCAGCTCGGGAGGCGCCATCTGCAGCGCGCTCAGCTGGCCATGCTGGGCCAGCAGCAGGTCGCCATACACCAGCTGCGCAAGCTGGAAATTGGGAACGTCGCGTGTCAGCGCCTCGGCCTGAATCAAGGCCTTGCGGGCTTGGCTGGCACCGACGAGGCGATAGATCTCGATCAATCGGGCTTCGGGCGATGCCTTGAGCACGGCCAGGGCCTTCGCCCGCTTCGGCGCGGCAGAGTGTGCGCACGGCGGCAAGGTCAACGCCAGACAGGCGCACAGCCAGGTTGCAGCCATGCGCCATCGGCGCATGGCGGGCAGCGCTTGCCCCGGCCGCGATCCCATCACGAGCCGGTGCTTTCCTTTTGAATCAGCCATTGACCTGACACACGCACCATCTCAAGGGTCTTGCGGCTCGACACCTTCAACGCGTCTGCAGCGTAACTCTGACGAAACTGGACCACCGCCGTGTCACCGCGAAACTTCACGTCGACGTCGGACAGCAGCACCGAAATGTTGCGTTTGCCGGTGATCCGCGCTGTCCGCTCCCGTTCCCAGGTCTTGCGCGACTTGCCGGCGGAATAACTGCCCGCGTAGGCGGCGAAATACGCGTTCATGTCCTTGCGGCTCCAGGCGTTGGCCCAGGCATTGGCCGCCGCCTGCACTGCCATGCTGTCGGCCGTCGACCCTGCGGCCGTGGCGGGCTGCACGCCTGGCTCGACGGCACTGGCCGGCACAGCGGCCACCACCACAGGCGGCGCAACGGTCTTGGCCGGCGCAGCCACGGCGGGTTTGGGCGCCGGCGCAGCAGCCGGCGCCGCGGCAACCCCAGTGGGAGCCTTTTGCGAGGTACTCGCCAAGGCCTTGCCCTGGGGTGCGAACAGCTCGCGAATCATCGCGAGCTTGGGGGTGAGCTTCGAGTTGCCGCCGTCGATCTGCAAGGCCTTGGAATAGGCTTGACTGGCCAGCTTGGCGTACACATCTCCGAGGTTCTCGTAGGCGGTGGCGTAGCTCGGGTTCGTCCGGATGGCCGACTCCAGCGCACGGCGCGCCTGGTCGTACTGGCCTTGCTTGCCGTAGAGAACCGCGAGGTTGTTGTAGGGCTCGGGCAAGTCCGGGAAATCTTCGGTCAGCTTGACGAACACCGCGATCGCGTCGGTGCTGCGGCTTTGCTCCGACAACACCAGGCCTTTGAGGAAACGCATTTTTGCGTCCCGCGGGTGCGAAGCAAGGTACTGGTCCGCCTTTTGAGAAGCCTCGGCGAGTTGGCCGGCCGCGAGCAGACGGTCCACTTCGGAGTAGTCGTCGGCGCGAACGCAAACCGACACGGTCATCAGACCCAGCGTTGCCAAACTCATGAGCGCAGTGCGTGTGCGAAACATCGACATCCTGAAGGTGTGTGGGTCTATCGTGGACGACACCCCGTAGAGGGCGCGCGGGGCACGGAACCGGGCCGCTATACTGCCAAAATTGTATCGCAGCCCTACTCACACGAGCCCCTCGATCAACCCTCCCTGTGTGCTCTTGTGCAACCGCACGGGCTCGGCGACCCACTGGCCGCCTACCGCTTCAGACCGCCGTTGAGCGACTCCATTCCTGCGACCCGACGATGAGCCTGCGCATCTTCAACACCTTGACCCGCCAGACCGAGGTGTTCGTTCCCATCGAGCCCAACCATGTACGCATGTATGTGTGCGGCATGACGCTCTACGACCTGTGCCATGTGGGCCACGCCCGCTTCATGATGGCCTTCGATGTGGCGGCACGCTGGATGCGCACGCTGGGCTACCACGTCAACTACGTGCGCAACATCACCGACATCGACGACAAGATCATCAAGCGGGC
>Ga0137404_10001773_pt1 | contig 14209 bp, 11 predicted proteins | sample CZOMad2_1_16fung_FD_108285 | JGI IMG/M metagenome (GOLD analysis project Ga0137404, IMG submission 108285) | Vadose zone soil fungal communities from Angelo Coast Range Reserve, California, USA - CZOMad2_1_16fungal (Illumina Assembly) | ecosystem: Environmental > Terrestrial > Soil > Vadose...
AGACAGCGGTGAACGCGCCGATCACCAGTACGACGCCGCCGGGGCTGATGGCGCCCGAAATACCGCGAAGCGCCACGAACACATAGGCAAGGCCGAGGATCGTGCCGGCGACGATCCCGCTCAGCATGTAAATGCGTTTGCTGGACGCGAAGATCTGTTCCCGCTGCCGGAAAAGGTCCTCGGATAGCTTGCGATATCTTCCCAGCAGATAGTCGCCCAGGACAAAGGCCCTGATCTCCTTGATAGTGCGGGGCTGTACGAACATGTCACCGATATACTGCCGTTCCCTTTCTTCCGGCGTTTCCTTGTAATAGTATTTATATAGTTTAGCCGTGACACGGCTTTCGATGGTCAGCGACAAAAAAGAGGCGGCCAGGGCCAGGACAACAAGCAACCAATGAAGACTCGCCAGGAGACCGGCCATCAGCACGATCGTTACGATATTGCCAGACAGACCCAGCACCGACCACGTGAGATCGCCGGGCCGCCAGGACACATCACGTTTGGCGCGGGCGAGGCGGTCGTACCAGTCTGAATTGTCGAAATGGCCCATGTCTATCGTCGCGGCCTTGGCCAACAGTCGTCGTTCAGCCTCTAATTCCACGCGACGCACATACAGGTTCCTGCTATAGCCAATGTAGGCGCCAAGCGCCCTTTGTATTACAATGGTGACCCACAAGCCGATGATGATCGGAAGGATTGCCTGGAATGTGGTCGCATGCTGATAAGCTTCGGCGATCTTATTGACCAGCCGCGCGCTCAGGTAGACGGATATCGGAGGCATAATGGCATTGAACATGCCCAGCGCGGTGAAACGGATGAGCAGACGCGGGGAGGCTGCCCAGGCAAGCTCCATGCCTTGCTGCAGATTTTTTCTTACTCTGTGGATGCGATTACCCGGTTTCAAGAATGGTGTTGTATGGTCTTGGAAAATTAGGTAAAAAACCTTAAATCCAACAACTCAATTGTTCGCCGACCATGGGGAATGAGCAACACTAATTCATTTTCACTTTTGCAGCTTCTTCGATCACCTTTGCAACAGCCGCTGGCTGCGACATAAAGATCACATGACTTCCCTTTACATCCGTAGTTTTTGTATTGGAGCGCTTGTACATTGCGCGCTGAATCTCCGGCGCAATACTCTTGTCTTCCGTCGCGATGCAGGCAAATGTCGGCTTATCCCTCCAGGCCGCATGGGTGATCGGCGTGGTGAATCCCTTCGCATAGAAAGCGCCCTGTGAGTCATACATGAATTCGGCCAGGTCCTTTGGAATGTCAGCACAGAATCCTGCATGATACTTTGCCTTGTCGTAGTACACGATACCTTTATCATCCGGGGGCAAAACACCGTTTTCAGGTGCCGGCGGCGCCGTTTGCAACCAATGCAAGGCAGATTCACCGTTGTCCGGCTGGAAAGCCGCTACATAAACAAGTGCTGCCACTTTGGGATGGTTGCCTGCCTCGGTAATGACGGCTCCACCCCAGGAGTGTCCCACCAGTATCGTCGGCCCGTCCTGGTTGTCCAATACGACTTTGGTAGCAGCCACGTCGTCTTCAAGTGAGGTCAGCGGATTTTGCACCACCGAAACGTGAAACCCCTTTTTGGTAAGGATTTCATAAAGCGCCCTCCAGCCGGAGCCATCGGCAAATGCGCCATGTACCAGTACGACGTTTTTGATCTGTTGCGCCTCGGCGCTAACAGCTCCCAGGAGGATTGCACAGATTGCCAGAGCAAACGCAAGACAGTTTCTTTTCGCTTTTTTGAAGGGATTTTTCATTGTGTTGATTTATTTGGTTAATTAAAAAAAACTACACCAAGCTGGATGCTATTTTGCTATTAATGTGCCTGATTGGCTAAAGGACAATAAATTGGCGAAAAAATATTATAAATTATTTATTATCAAACAACTACTCTTTATTCCATCCATGTTCGCCAGATGAGGGAAGAAATAAAAACTACGAGATTTCGGAGATAGTGGCGGCTGAAACCACGACATTTCGTAGTCGGCCCCCGATCTTCCCTCAGCTTTTCCCGCTTCAAAATGGCCGTTTCGCAAATGACTTAGTCCACTTACCCCAATTCATCCTTGGAGACCACCTGTTGCCGGGGATAATTTTGCGTTACAATTCAAAAACAGCAAAAAAGTTTTACAATGAAAAAGACCAAAAATATCCTTGCCGTTACGATGCTCAGCGGAGCAATGGCTTTGCAGGGTCCAGTCGTCGAAGCGCAGGATGGACCGAACGCCATCCGTCCTTTCAAGGTACACTTTTCGGACACGGACCTTAAGAATCTTCGCCAACGCATATTGGCAACAAAATGGCCCAAGAAGGAAACCGTCAACGATGGGTCGCAGGGTGTGCAGTTCGCTACGATGCAAAAATTGGCCACCTATTGGGCGACAAATTACGATTGGCGCAAGGTCGAGGCGAAACTGAACGCCCTGCCCCAGTTCATCACGAACATCGACGGGCTGGACATTCATTTTATCCATGTCCGGTCGAAACATCCCAATGCACTGCCGGTGATCATTACCCATGGTTGGCCCGGCTCGATCATCGAGCAGTTGAAGGTCATCGGACCACTTACGGATCCTACCGCCTACGGAGGAAAGCCTGAAGATGCGTTTGATGTTGTCATACCTTCGCTGCCCGGTCACGGTTTTTCAGGCAAGCCGACGACTACAGGATGGGATGTTGTCAAGATCGCACATGCCTGGATAGAACTGATGAATCGACTTGGATACAAAAGATATGTAGCACAAGGCGGAGATTGGGGAAATGCTGTTTCGGAGACAATGGCGTTGATCGCACCTCCGGAATTGCTTGGCATCCATACCAACATGCCTGCCACGGAACCGGCAGATATTTCAAAAGCGCTGGCAAGTGGCACAGTTCCGTCCGGTCTTTCGGCCGACGAAAAGAATGCCTATCAACAGCTGGACTTTTTCTTTAAGAAGGGTGTAGGCTATGCGAACGAGATGAGCCTCCGCCCGCAGACCCTTTATGGAATCGAGGATTCACCCATCGGACTCGCAGCCTGGATGCTGGACCATGATGTGCGGAGCTATGAGCTCATTGTACGCGTTTTCGATGGACAGAAAGAAGGTCTCACACGAGATGATATTCTGGACAATATTACCTTGTACTGGCTTACCAATACGGCAGTCTCTGCGGCTCGCCTCTATTGGGAGGCCTCTCAAAATGCAAAGGGTGGCTTTTTCGATCCACGAGGTGTCAAGATCCCGGTTGCCGTGAGCGTTTTTCCGGATGAAATTTACGCGGCTCCGAAAAACTGGGCAGAGCAGGCGTATTCCAAACTCATCTATTATAACAAGGTTGATAAGGGAGGCCACTTCGCGGCCTGGGAACAGCCTGAAAGTTTTACTAAAGAAATCCGCGCAGCTTTCAAATCATTCCGCTGATCCGGCAACACTACCTAACATAAAACATTCAATTTTTAAAGCAATGAAAAAGGGAAACAAAATCCTTGCCAGTACAGTGGTCACAGGAGCCCTTGTCCTGCAAGGTGCGCTCAGCAATGCGCAGACGGGTACTGCTAAGGAAGTATCCATCGAAACGATCCGCCCTTATAAGATACATATTCCGCAAGCCGACCTCGACGAATTACGTCGCCGCGTTTTGGCCACCAGGTGGCCCGATCGCGAAACCGTTAACGATCAATCCCAGGGGGTGCAACTGGCGAAGCTCCAGGAACTCGTCCGGTATTGGGGGACAGGCTACGACTGGCGTAAGACAGAAGCAAAGCTCAATGCCTTGCCCCAATTCATGACGAACATCGATGGCATCGACATTCACTTCATTCACGTCAAGTCCCGTAATCCGAACGCACTGCCTCTTCTGATCATACACGGCTGGCCTGGCTCAGTGATCGAGCAACTCAAGATCATCGGTCCACTCACCGATCCAACGGCATTCGGCGGACGGGCAGAGGACGCTTTCGACGTCGTGATTCCGTCCTTGCCGGGGTACGGCTTCTCGTCAAGGCCGACAGAGACGGGCTGGGGAGCGGACCGCATGGGCCGTGCCTGGGATGTCCTCATGAAGCGGCTGGGATACACGCGCTATGTTACACAGGGCGGCGATTGGGGCTCGGTAGTTGCTGAAACAATGGGACGGCAGGCGCCGGCAGGATTGCTCGGCATCCACATCAACTTGCCGGCGACACTCCCTCCGGAGATCGACAAAGCGCTCAACGACGGCGGGCCTGCACCGGCGGGGATTTCCGAGCAAGAACGGGCCATGTTCGACGCATTAAGCACATATCGCAAATCAGGAGCTGCGGCCTATGGCGTGATAATGGCCGCCCGACCGCAGGCCGTGGGGTACGGCCTCACGGACTCCCCCTCCGGGCTCGCAGCGTTTCTGCTCGTGCATCCAGGTTTCGCGAAGTGGACGTACGGCAGCGATCCCCAGCAGTCCCCGACGAAAGACGACGTGCTGGACGACTTCACGTTATACTGGCTGACGAACAGCGCGACCTCCTCAGCGAGGCTCTACTGGGAGAACATGGGGCGAGCCGTTATTAGTGCGACCGCGCAGAAGACCGCCGACGTCTCGGTCCCTGTGGCGATCACGGTATTTCCGGACGACGTCTACCGAGCCCCGGAGACATGGGCCCGACGCGCCTTTCCCAAGCTGACCTACTTCCATGAGGTGGATAAGGGCGGACACTTCGCGGCCTGGGAACAGCCGCAACTATTCACGGAAGAACTACGCGCTGCATTTAAGTCACTGCGCTAGTTCTAAGGAAGAGCAGCGCGACATTCATGTGTTACCCTACATACTTTAAAATTTGACTGGTAAAAATGAAAAAGAACGTCCTCGCCAGTGCAGTTATCACTATTGGGCTGGCAGCCCTGACCATCCCTGGCTCGGCCCTGGCTCAGCAGGCTGGATCCGGGCGAACCGAGCTTCAGCGGCACGACCTCAGTACTCCGGGACGCGAGGTCGTCCAGGTGCGTGTCGACATCGGCCTGGGAGCGGTCTATCCCAGGCACACGCACCCGGGCGAAGAGATCGTCTATGTTCTCGAAGGTATACTGGAGTACCAGGTTGAGGGCAAAGCGCCAGTAACGCTAAAGCCCGGCGAGGTCTTATTCATCCCGGCTGGAACGATCCACACAGTGAAGAACGTTGGCAGTGTCAAGGGAAGTGAACTCGCCACTTATGTAGTCGAAAAAGGAAAGCCTCTCGTCTCGATCGTCAAGTGAACTCTTTTACTTGTCAAGGTAATTCGGAGGATAGACTATTTGCCCATGCTTCTCTACAAGAGACTTGGATAAGTCCGATATGGTAACCTCTATTATCTTATCGGTAAATCGAATATAAATATCTCGAATTTATGAGGAAATGGGTTCCATTGGGAGATTTATTTTCAGGTTATGGTCCTCGAAGCCACTTAATTCGATAACATGAAAAAGAAAGTTCCACCGCCAACAGAATCGCCTCTAAAAACATCCTCCGGCAACATTGAAGTCTCCACGCCCCAAAGGTTTAAGGATGCGTCCGATAATCAATGATGGTGGGGTAACTGACGCTAACGATCGGTTCAAGCGTGATGGTTTCCTGTTTTTGCCAATTGGAAAAATTGACAGCTTTCCAGTCCATGGGTTGCTTATCCAAGGGTTTTGAGAGATCATCATAGAGGAAGGCCATCGGAATAATAACCTGCACCGTATGCCCGGTATGGTTGATCCAGTTCCCCTGGGATTTCTTCATCCATTCAAAGATCAGCGGCTCAATATCCCATACCGCCGTGGACACGATGGAGAGGTTATCCCCCATTTTTCCGGCGCTGTCCAGAGAGAATTCAACAGCATAATACCGGTTGGTTCGTACCTCCGGATGACCCGAATCCAACATATCCCCCGTTGTGGTACGGCTAAGTAGTTTATCCAATGCGTGTTGGCCACCGCGATATTCAACGGGAAAAGGGGTTTGTGAAAAACAAGGCCCACAGGCCAGCATACCTAAAACAATTGCGATTTTTTTCATATATAACGATTTAATTAAAACAAGCTGATATACCGGCATTTCCGCTTTGATAATTCCCCGCCGTCGTATTGACATCGGTAATGGCTAAATTGTAATGGGCCAATACGGCATTAAAGGTCGCGCTATCGAACATCTGAACATTCCCAAAACCTTGCAAAATGAGGCACAACCCGTCGTGACTGGTCAGGTTGGGAAACAACTCCTGTAGGGAGGCCAGTTCGCAATCGACATAGGAATTGATCATTTGCTCGTGTTGGCCTAATTCATCACGTACCGTCGTATTATAATCTAAATAGGCATGTATCGCCTCATGAAATATGGTTTCTGTAATAAATTCCTTACTGGAGTTGATCAGTGCTTGCTTATTGAGGTAGGTTTGCGCGGCAAAAACATTACCATTCTTCCCCCAGGTGGTTATTGCCGCCACAGCGGTTCCACCCGGCAAAAATGGTTTCTCCCCAACATGTAAATCAACCGTATCATTGGAATTAAACACATTCATGATCAGGTTCGTCAGCTCCCCTTTCAATCCACCGGCAATCATGGAGTTCAATACGGCTGAAAAGCAAGCGGTGGTCAGTTCGTTCATGATGCTGTCCGGAGCGGGCTGGGCACTGTTGACGGCTACGCCATAGTCATGATAGGTGATGGTAGTTACATTGCCTCCTCCAGAGATGGAGGTGCAACCCAAAAATTCTGTGTACTGAAAGGTGCAGCCCGAGGTGCCACAGAGGTACCAGTCAATATAATTACAAATCGCATTGTATTGCGGGTTATCTGTCGGTGTGATCGTACTACTGGTTTGCGGTTTGGCGATCATGGACAAGTCCCTTGCCTGATTGTGGTCGATTAAAAATCCTCTGATGAAGTCTCCATTAAAATTCTGGACGTGGATAACACCGGAAAAATTGGCCGGGTTATCGATTAAATCTTTAAATCCGGAGACCACTTCGGCATGTACATTGTCAACGGAATCCCGGTAGATGATCAGTTTAGACAAACTGTTGATCGGATCTTTTTTGGTATTGCCACCAATATTCGTCTGGACCGATAAGGGTTCCTTGAAATACAGCGGGACCACCACGATGTCGTGGCCGGATACCCGAATAGAATAGGCCTTATCCCACCGGCTTATTTTTTCCAGCGATTTGATGTGGTTAAACCCTTTCCCTCCGGTGGTCTGTGTTGTCAAGCTGCCGGGTTCAGTGCTGAGGTTTTTGTAAAAGGCGCGCTTGGCGGCAATGATCTGCGCTAACTGAGGATTCCCGTTGCCCATAACAGCGCCGCGAAAACTGGTTCCTCCTTTTTGACAACTATTGAATGTAATGGCTAAAATTACGATGGATAATAAAAACCGACATTTTTTCATTCTTTAAATTTTGAGGGTTACTTAATATAAAAAGGGGTTGGTTAAAACAATTTCGAATAATGCTCCTCAATACCATTTATTCGGTTATAATTGTCCAGGTTCAATCTTTAGTTAGCGTAAATTTTCCACTCAAATTTATCTACTTCAGGATCTTTCCCTCCTTTTTCAAAATCGTCTTCAAAGATTGGGAATATCTGTTTTGCATTTTCATCCATATATTTGAATTTAGCTACTAAAATAACCCTATAAAGAATCACCGCAACGGGTGTTTTCACCCATGTCGTTTAGTTAATACACCGATGATTCATAAATCCTTGTAAGTCATATGATAATTTCGCGGAGGCTTTTTCTTTCTGGGGCATTTGCGTCCTGGTCGTTCCAGTTCTTTATTAGCTTCCACCTGCCGGTCAAAAACAGACAGCGCCGTACTGATGATCTTTTTAATAAACATGCCGATCAATATCCCTTTGGTCGCCCAGTAGGCATATGTCCGGTTTATTTTCTGGCCGTGCTTTACCACTCCTTTTTTCTTCGCTGATTCATATTCTTTCGTGACGCGGTCCTCTATGGGAAAAGCCAGAGCAGCACACAGGCTCATCATCATGATCTTCGCATAGATATCCTGTTTAACGGCGGTAGCCGTCTTTCCGGTAAATGCCTCCACCTGGACGCGGGCTTTAAACATCTTGTATCCTTCCTCAATTCCCCACCGCAGCCGGTACAGATCACTCAGGTCAGATCGCGTATATTTCTCCAGACTGCTGGCGGTTAACGATATCGAATACGAAATCCCGGGCTTTCCCTTCGTCCGAACCGATACGGTCCTCTACGACAGGTATAGTAACCCCTTGTCCTTCATCCATAATTCTTATCAATATGATTACACTCGTCGGGCAAGACAACAATTCTATTACGACGACTTCATGGAGTTCGACAGGTTCTTCTATTTGCTGCAATACCTTGGCTTCTTTCCAGAAGTCACCAGCCCGACCCATATCCGGACCCAGGTGGTAAACGTGGATGTGGCCGGAGGCGAAGCTGTAACCAACCTCCAGTTCGACCAGGAGGGAAAACTGATCAGCTATGGCACACTTTTCGGAACGAGTACGATCTCCTGGAATTGCCGGTAATTTTTTTAGTACTTTTATAGGGCGAAGCGGGTCACCCCTGATTTATCGGTAAAAAAGCTGGATTTGTTTAGCCCAAGGCATAAAAAAAGCCTCCAACCTGATCAGCTGGAGGCTAGTATTTTATATGCCGAATAACCTATTTGTTAAAAATCCCCTACAACTTGCCTAGACAGGAATACCTTATATCTGCATCGACATATTCATACCTCGTGTGAGCAGCAGCGGCAAAGCTTCCCGCTGTCCCCTCAAAAGGTACGATTCTCGTCGGCAGCCCGAAATCATTATATTCATAGGTAGCAATGACAGGGTTGTTCACACTATAGTCCCTGTCGATGAACATCCATACTCTATTCGTACGATGATAATTGATCTTGTCATCATAATCATGCCCCGCCAGGTTGCCGTCCGCATTGTATGAATAGGAATTCACCAAACTAAAGCCGGGCGAAAAAACAACGGTTTGCTTGCTGACCCGGTTTTTTGTGTCATATTCGTAGGTGATAATTTCCACAGAAGTCAAGAGCCGACTGTCTATCGTGGGATTGCCATTTACGATACCCGGAAAAAAATAAGCAGAATCTTTGACGATCCGCCCTCTTCCGTCATAAAAATATCTATCCCAACTCTCCACCCCCCGATCAAAGGTAGTTTGGCCAAATCCCCCGATCAGATCGGTGAATCGGCCACGCTGGTCATACCTGAAAAAAAAGTTTGGGTTTCCTGTGCCCGGATGTACCCGGATGCCCGTCACTGGGTCTCCTGCTGAATTATAAGTGAAAGTCACAGTATCCGTCCCAAATAACCCGGTGTAACCGAACTGAGCTATCCGGCATGGACAAAAGGCGGCAGTAGGATTATCCTCCAGGAAATCAATGGCCTTTCTACAACCTGGCAATAGGCTAATGACCAATGCTATTACCGCAGTAATAGAATGATAGTTATACTTTTTCATAAATGATTAGGTTTTGTATTCGAGTTACAACATCAAATAAAAGGGGTGAAAACACAATAATGTCATTTTCGCCCCTCCCCAACGGCCATACAGGCCCTATGCACATTGGCATTAATAGCTTCAATAGTCCTTTTTTCCGGGATCACAGGCATATTCTATACTCAGATTGAAAAGGTCAGCCTCATCGAATAAATATAAACCTCCCTGGTATTGCAGGGGAAGCCCAACAGCATTGAAATCGGTTATCTGGAGCGGACTCTTAATGAGATCCAGAGAAGGATTGTTCATACTGTAATCCTGGTTGATGAACCTCCAGACCGGATTTGTCCGGTAAGGGTTGATCTTGTCGTCGTATACTACCCCGTCCCTGATCAGATTACCTCTGTTATCATAGCGGTAATCAGCAATAAGCGCCCCAGACGCATCCTGGGATCTGGTGATCCGGCCTTTTTCATCCAGCAAATAAACAGTGACCCGAGCGAAACTATTGGGGTCGGGACCAGGGTCGGTGATCAACTGACTGCCATAGAAAAATGCAGAATCGATAGCTATTCTTTCAGATGGGTAAGCATATCTATGCCAGGTCAGTGCACCCTGGTTGCCGGGAAAACTTCCAAGGTAGTCGGTCAACCTGTTCCGATGGTCATAACGGAATCGAAAATCCAGGATAAACGATGAATGCGCTCCCACAGTCAGCATGCTCACCGGGTTGCCAGCTGAATTATAGGTTACATCCAACTCCATAATACGGACCGGGATAGCATCAGGTTGAATAACAGCTTGAAATTTTTGGATGGGGCAAAATTTCGAGTCTTCATCGGGGAGTTTCCTGATATCCAGCTTTTTTACACAGCCCGTCATAAAAAAGAACATAATAACGGCCAGCATGGCCGGAACGAAAAGGAGTTGCCGTTTCATAAACAATGGGTTTAGTGAAAATTAAGAGATTATCCGGGGATTGGACTTCAAGGCAGATTGATGGGGATGGAGATTGTTTTATCAAAGATAGTATTCCAGTGGACAGGATCGCTGGGTAAGATCACCAAATATAAACAGGTGTTCTTAACAAAACGATAGGGGTGTTTTCACCCAGTCATTAAGTTCCAGGTTCCCAGGTTTACTGCTGAAATTATTGGATATCGGCAGCCCTGTTCTGGATAGATATGAACAAAAATTGACAGCTAAGGGGAGAATCAATAAGCCCCCAACCTGATCGGCTGGAGGCTTATCAATATGCTAAGGAACTTCCTGACATGAATGCCAGGGAGGTACTAATCAGATACGATGACCGATTAAACCTTATCCTCTAGTAGCCGAAAATACACCTATTTAGAAATATAGAAAAATCTTTATATGGTATTTTTATGGTCTAAGTTTATTTTCGCCCCGTGCAGACATTTTCAATTCCCATTAATTGACTCAGTTAAACTAAAGCAAGTAAGCTAATCATGCCGCTGAAAGATACTTTTTCAACACGCCTTCTATTTCCTCCAGCCGAAAGGGCTTGGAGATGAAACTATTCATGCCCGCCTGCAGACAGCGTTCCCTGTCTTCGGTCATGACATCGGCGGTAAGCGCGATAATAGGGATATCGTTTTGCAGCCCTGAAGAGGCTCGAATAGCTTGCGTGGCTTCCAGGCCGTCCATTTCCGGCATGTTAATATCCATGAAGATCATCTGGGGATGATGTTTGTTCAACAAATCGATAGCTTCCCTGCCATTGCTGGCCTTTAAGACGGTAAACCCCATTTTAGTCAGGACCTCGGATATCAGTAACATATTTATCGGTTCATCTTCCGCAACAAGCACCGTGGCATTTTCCGTCAGCCTGGCAATCCCTGGTTTATCCGCTTTCCTATTTTCAACCGGTTCATTCTTTTCGAAAATGGATTGAAGGATGTTATTAAGTTCATGCAATTTTACAGGCTTCGATAAGAACATATCTATCCCTACCTTTTCTGCGTCCGCAATGCACATACTTCTTTCCAGGGATGAAAGCATGAGTATGAACGGTTGAGGGCGCGTTCTCATTAGCTTTTTAATTTCCTTTACCAGGGTAATTCCATCCATTACAGGCATTTGGTGATCTGTGATAATGAGATCGAACATCTGATCGCCTGTAATCGCCTGAACCAGTACCTCCAATGCATCCATCCCGCTGCTGCATATAGTGCATTCGGTGCCCAGGTAGCTAAATATATCCTTCATCAGGTGACAATTGGTGAGATTGTCATCTACTACCAGGACACGACGTAAGGCCGGCCTCAATATGAGAGGTCCGGACTCCTCACGCACGGCTTCCAGGACGATCTCTAAAGTAAAGGTGCTGCCTTTACCTGGTTCACTATCCGCGTTCAATGAACCGCCCATCATTTCTGCCAGGTTCCTGGCAATGGTCAACCCTAATCCTGTGCCCCCGTACCTCCGCGTTGTCGACGCATCCGCCTGGGTAAAACTTTCGAAAATTCTGATGATCTTTTCCGGCGGGATCCCGATGCCAGTATCTCTTACGCAAATAATAAAGGGCTTGTATTGCTGGCCACTTTCACCAAAAGTGACGGGGCCAGCCTTAAGAGATAGGACAATTTCCCCTTTCTCCGTGAATTTGATGGCATTGCCAAGAAGATTGACCAGAATTTGTTGCAATCTGCCCGGATCACCCAGCACCTGACCGGAAAGGGAAGGATCCACTTCGCATATGAGTTCAATGTTCTTTTCGAAAGCCTTTATGCCCAGCATATCGGCCGTTTCTTCTATCAGCCGGTCCAGAGAGAAGGCAATATTGTCAATAACCAGCTTACCGGCCTCGATCTTTGAAAAGTCCAGGATATCATTGATAATACCCAGGAGGTTATAGCCAGATCGGTGCACATTTTCAAGGTACACACGCTGAGGTCGGTCAATATCGGTTGTCAATACCAGGTCTGTAAATCCGATGATCGCATTCATAGGCGTTCGGAGTTCATGGCTCATATTGGCCATGAATTCGCTTTTCGCCTTGTTTGCGTGTTCGGCCTCTTCCCTCGCCTTGTGTTCTTCATCCCTGGAAAGGGCAAGCAGGCTGGTGCGGTGTTCCACCACTTCCTCCAGTCTCTTTTTCTGGGTTTGAATGGCATGCAGGCGTATCCGATGAACGACAATCACCATCACGATAACTGTCATGGACGCAAGCAGCCTGAACCACCATGTTTGCCAAAAAGGGGGCAGTACGGTCAATCCAATGCTGGCAATGGCGGGAGACCAGTTACCGTCATTATCCCATCCTTTTACCTTAAAGGTGTACTGCCCGGGGTCCAGGTTGGTATAGGTGGCGGTACGTTTGGTGCCGATATCGTTCCAGGTTTTGTCGAAGCCCTCCAACATGTAGGCATAGTGTTTTTTTGCGGGGAGGGTATAGTTCAGGGAAGCAAACTCAAATGAAATGACAGAGCTTTTATAAGAGATCTTTATTTCTTTGGTTTCGGCAATATCTTTTTTAAGCGGAGAGTTATCTTTATTATCGTCGGCGATGGGCACTTCTTTATTAAAAATCTCGAAGCGTGTGATCAGCAGCGGAGGATCGAAAGGGTTGTCCCTGATACTATCGGGAAAAAAGGCATTGAATCCGTTGACGCCGCCAAAATACAAGGCCCCTGAACGGCCTTTGAAACAGGAATGGGCTTTCCATTCATGAAATTGCAGTCCGTCCGCCACCGAAAAATTTTTGAATGTCCCGGTCCGCGGATCTATCCTGGACAAACCGATATTTGAGCTGGCCCAAATGTCCCCTTTATTATCCTCCAAGATACCGAAAATGACGGCATTCGATAGCTGACGTTTAAGTAAAACGTCGTTAAAATGCCCCGTCTCCGGATCCAGGCAATTCAGGCCTACAGTGGTGCACACCCAGATGTGCCCGTGGCTGTCTTCATAGACATCATTGATTGTATTATTACTCAGGCTGTTTTTCCCGGCTTCATGGACAAAATGCGTGAAAGTACCCGAGCCTATGTCGAGCCGGTCCAGTCCTCCGCCGAATGTGCCGATCCATAGAATACCCTTGCTGTCGACAAGCAACGAGCTGATATCGTCGCTGCCGGGGCTATTGGGATTTCCGTCGTCATGCTTATACCGTAAGAATATTTTCTTTTTGCTGTCATATTTGCTGAGGCCGCCGCCAAAGGTGCCCACCCAGAAATTCCTGTCCTTGTCTTCAACGATATAATAAACATTATTTCCGCCCAGGGTGGTGGCGTCCGTCGGATCGTTTCTAAATTTTTTAATCACTTTTCCTTCTCTGTTGACAACGGTTATTCCATCACCCCAGGTCCCCGCCCAGATATTGCCTTCATGGTCCTCACATAGGGCCAGTACATAATTGCCGCAGATACTGCTCTTGTCCGTAATGCTATGCGTGAAATGAGTGAACCTGCCCGTTCTCCCATCGACCCGGTCGAGACCCCCGCCGTCTGTGCCTATCCAAAGATTGTCCCTGCCGTCCTCCAGAATGTCCAGCACATTGTTGTTGCCCAGGCTTTCAGGGGAGGAGTTGTGTTTATAGTGGGTAAATTTATTAGCTGACTTGTTAAATAGATTGACACCGCCATTATACGTGCCCACCCACATATTTCCCTGCGGGTCCCTGTAGAGGGAGTAAATGGAATTATTGGCCAGACTGGTGTTGTCAATATCGTCATGGGAATAATTGCGGAATTTTTTTATGTGGGAGTCCAAAATGCTTATCCCGCCATTTTCCGTTCC
>Ga0137404_10001775_pt1 | contig 14206 bp, 11 predicted proteins | sample CZOMad2_1_16fung_FD_108285 | JGI IMG/M metagenome (GOLD analysis project Ga0137404, IMG submission 108285) | Vadose zone soil fungal communities from Angelo Coast Range Reserve, California, USA - CZOMad2_1_16fungal (Illumina Assembly) | ecosystem: Environmental > Terrestrial > Soil > Vadose...
ACGGATTTTCATTCCTACTGCAAACTGTTCCGGCGCTGGTCATTCACAAACCAGGACCTCGCTAAACTCCCGATCGAGGAGGATGACTTTATCTATGCCGATCCTCCGTATGACGTGGAATTCACGACCTACAGCGCGGGCGGATTTACGTGGGACGATCAGGTTCGGACGGCTGAGTTGCTGGCAAGGCATCGCGGTCCGGTTGTGCTTTCGAATCAGGCGACGAAGCGGATCGTCGATCTCTATCGAAGACTGAAGTTTGATTTAAGATTTCTGGAGGCGCCAAGACGAATCAGTAGCAACGGCAATCGTGACTCTGCGCGCGAGGTGCTGGCCAGCAGGAATCTAGGTTGAGTCCGCAGTAGAGGATTATTCGCCCAGGTAGGCTTCCCTAATCCGCGGGTCGTTGGCGAGATCTTTCGAAGGGCCTTGCATCGTAATCGATCCAGTTTCGAGCACGTAGGCTCGGTCGGAATGGTGTAAGGCGGCGTGGGCGTTCTGTTCGACCAGCAGGATGGTTGTGCCCTCGCTTCTTATGTTGTCGATCGCTTCAAAGATAGTGTGCACGACCAGCGGCGCGAGGCCGAGCGAAGGTTCATCGAGCAGCAGCAGCCGCGGCTGCGACATCAGGGCGCGGCCCATGGCCAGCATTTGCTGTTCACCTCCTGAGAGCGTTCCGGCTTTCTGATTCTCGCGTTCCTTCAAACGCGGAAACATTTCAAACACGCGTTTCATGTCAGCGGCGATTTTGGCGCGGTTCTTTTGCAGGTAGGCGCCCATCTGAAGATTTTCGCGGACGGAAAGATTGGCGAACACGCCACGGCCTTCGGGCGACATCGAAATCCCGCGCGCGACCAACTTGTGGGTCGCCTTGCCGCTGATGTCTTCGCCTTCGTAAGTAACGCGACCCTCGCGCGGTTCCAGCAGGCCCGTGATCGTGCGCAACGTAGTCGTTTTGCCGGCGCCGTTGGCGCCAATCAGCGTGACGACTTCGCCTTTCTCGACACGCATCGAGACGCCGCGCAGCGCTTCAATCGCGCCGTAGTTAACTGAGACGTTTTCTAATACAAGCATAATGACTGGTCTTTGATCTTCGGACTTTGGTCTTTGAGTCTCTGTTTATAGCTGAGCTTCCAACGAAAAGCGCCAAAGGCCAAAGACCGAAGTCCAAAAATCAATCTCCAAGATACGCTTCGATCACTTTCGGATCGTTCTTAATTTCATCGGGCACGCCGAGCGCGATCGACTTGCCATAGTCGACCACCTGTATTCGTTCACACACGCCCATGACCACTTTCATGTTGTGCTCGACCAATAGAATCGTCAGACCAAAGCGATCGCGGATCTGCTGAATCAGGCTCATCAAATCTTCCTGCTCCGAAGGGTTCAGTCCCGCCGCCGGTTCGTCCAGTAACAAAAGTTTAGGTCGTGTGGCCAGCGCGCGGACAATCTCTAAACGTCTCTGCTTGCCATAGGGAAGACTGGTTCCGCCCTCGGCCTGCGAACTGGCGAGGTCGAAAATCTCCAGCAGCTCCAGAGCAAACTCGCGATGTTCGCGTTCATCTCGGTGAAAGCGGGGCAAGCGCAACACCGCGTCCAGCAAACTCTGGCGCGCGTGAATATGGCACGCGGTCATCACGTTCTCCAAGACGTTCATTCCTGGAAAGAGACGAATGTTCTGGAAGGTACGCGACACGCCGCGCCGCGAGATTTGATACGGTCGCTGGCCGTCAATGCGTTGGCCTTCAAAGTAAATCTCGCCCGAAGTTGGTTCGTAAACTCCAGTCAGCAGATTGAAAATCGTGGTCTTGCCGGCGCCGTTGGGTCCGATCAATCCGTAAATCTCTCCACGCCGAACGTCCATATCCAGCGCATTAACGGCCACCAGACCGCCGAAACGAATGGTGGCCTTTTTAGTCGTTAGAACTGCCATCTCACCAAAACGGATGGTGGCTTTTTCAGTCTTCAGAACTGCAGCGCCGTTTTCGCCCATCATGCCTTGTCCTTTTTGACCGGGGCCGAAGTTACGGCCGCGGTGTCCTTTGTGGCTGGCATCACTTCGGTTTCGCCTTCGCGTCTGGCTCTGCGCCCTCTTCGCCACTTCTTAAAGAGATCGGTTTGTCCCAGCAAGCCCTGAGGCCGCGTAATCATCAGGATGATCAGCAGCAGCGAGTAGATCACCATGCGATACTGCGCAAAGCCGCGCAGCGCCTCGGGCAAAATAGTAAGCAGGATCGCGCCGAGTACCGAGCCCACGATCGAACCCAGGCCTCCGAGAATGATCATGATCAAAATCTCAAACGACTTGATGAACTCGAACGACTTAGGGTTGAGATAGCCATCAAAGTGCGCCAGCAACACGCCGCCCGCGCCCGCCAGCGCGGAAGAGATAACAAAGGCCATGACTTTGTAACGCGTCGTATTGACGCCCATCGCTTCGGCCGCTATTTCGTCTTTGCGGATCGAAATCAATGCGCGTCCGAATGCGGAGTTTACGATGTTGTAGACAATCACAATCGTCAAAATGGCGATCAGGAAGATCCAGAAGAAACTTTTGACGATCGGAATCCCGGAATATCCGCGAGCGCCGCCGATCGCGTCGATATTGTTCAGGAAAACCACGATGATCTGGCCAAAACCCAGCGTCACGATTGCCAGATAATCGCCCTTCAAACGGAGGGACGGAACGCCGACGACCAATCCTGCCACCGCGGCGCAGGCCGCGCCGATCAAAGTGGCAGCCAGCAAAGCCACGACCCAACCCAAGGTGCCATCGCCCAGTGCCGCGGCCAGCCGGACGCCGTAGTTAACTGAAAAATAGGCAGATGAGTAAGCGCCCACAGCCATAAAGCCCGCATGCCCGATTGAAAACTGGCCGGTGAAGCCATTGATGAGGTTAAGCGAGACCGCCAACGTAATCGCGATGCCCGACAACATCAGGATGCGGCTAAAGTACGGACTGATCATACGGCCGCCGAAAACAAAGTTCAGGCCGTAAAGGACGGCGAGCACGGCCAGCGCGATTATCAGATTGCGGACGTAACGAGACATAAGAAACAAGAGGTCGGAGATCTGAAGTCAGAGATCAGAAAAAGAAATTGTATTGTCTGCTCTCCGGCTGCTGACCTTTGACCTTCTGTCTTTCAGACTTTTTCCTGCACGGTTGATCCCATCAAACCAGAGGGCCGGAACAGCAGGATCACAATCAAGATGGCGAAAGCAACTGCGTCTTTGTAAGTCGAGGACAGATAGCCGGCCACCATCGTTTCAGTGATGCCGATTAAAAGACCACCGAGCACCGCGCCCGGGATATTTCCAATTCCACCCAGCACAGCCGCAACGAAAGCCTTCAATCCAACGAGAATTCCCATCAACGGATCCAGGCGCGGGATGCGAATGGCCACCAGTACTCCCGCCGCCGCGGCCATTGCCGAGCCCAGCGCGAAAGTGAAGGCAATGATGCGATCCGTGTTGATGCCCATCAACTTGGCTGAGTTTAGGTTGAACGAAACGGCGCGCATCGCCCGGCCCGTCTTAGTACGATAAACGATCAGTTGCAGCAATATCATCAGCCCGAATGCGATTACCAGCACGGCGATGTCGGCCGTGTTGATACTGGCTCCGCCCAGGAGGTTGATGTTTCGTTTAGTGAATAACTCGGGAAAGAACTTTGGATCGGCGCCAAAGACGACCTGGCCGCCGTTCTCCAACAGCAGGGACACGCCTATGGCGGTGATCAAAGCCGTCAGCCGGGAATACTTGCGCACCGGGCGATAGGCGAATCGTTCGATGATCACGCCGAGCGCAGCACAGATCGCCATCGCCAGCAGCATTACTACCAGTGCAGTTATGAGAGAAGGTTGGAGGACTCCGCCGCCCAGCACCCCATGAGCCAGCACTCGACCGAAGGCGTTGCCTTCAGGATCGCCCATCAACATCTGTGCGCCGCGAATGCCGATGCCGCCAGCAATGTAATAGCCCATGAAAGCCCCGACCATGTACACATCCCCGTGGGCGAAGTTGATCAGGCGGAGAATGCCATAGACCATCGTGTAGCCGAGCGCGATCAGTGCATAGATCGCGCCCAGCGAGATGCCGTTAATCAATTGTTGGAGAAAGGTGCTCATTCAGTTGAGCTGGTTCGCAACGCACCGGCCTCCGCGGCCTACTTGGGGGTCGCCGACGCTTTCGCGGATGCCGCCGGTTTTGCGGATGGCTTGGCCGATGCAGCCGGGCTGGCCGGCGCTGCCGCCGGGGTGCTCGCGGCCGCCGGTGTGGCAGTCAACACGGGCATCGCCGCGCCTTCAACCATGACCCGTTCCTTCACCGCATAGATACCGCCGTCTTTGACCTCGATCATAACGATCGGTTTGACGGCGTCACGGTTCTCGTTAAAAGTGACCTTGCCCGTTACTCCGGGATACTCCTTTGTCGCCGCCAGCGCATCACGAATGGCTTTGCCATCCAGCGAGTTGGCCCGCTTGATAGCGTCAAACATGATCTTGGCAGCATCGTAAGCGGTCGCCGCCAGCGCATCCGGTATTTGGTTGTAGCGCGCTTTGTAATCGGTAACGAACTTTTGCACGGCTGGATCGGTGTCGTATGGCGAGTAGTGGTTGCTGAAGAAAGAGCCGACTACGGCCTTGCCACCGATTTCGTAGAGTTGTTTTGCATCCCACCCGTCTCCGCCCACAAAAGGTACAGTAATCCCTTTGTCGCGTGCTTGTTTCGCAATCAGAGCCACGTCGCCGTAATAGCCAGGCACGAAAATTACCTCAGGGTTCGCACCTTTGATCGAAGTCAACTGTGCGTTGAAATCCTGATCGCCCGCCTGGTACGACTGAGTAACTACGATTTGTCCACCCAGTTTGGTGAAAGTCTGACTGATGAACTTCTCGAGACCGGTCGAGTAATCGTTCTTGCGATCAACCATGATCCCGGCCCGCTTGGCATTGAGCGTACGGGCCGCGAATTGCGCGATGGCCGCGCCCTGTACGGGATCGATAAAGCAACTACGGAAAATATAGTCGCCTTTGCGGGTCACTTCCGGATTAGTCGAAGAAGGTGTGAGCATCGGGATTTTGGCATTCTGCGCGATCGGCGCGGCGGCGATCGAACGGGAACTGGCCACCTCGCCGAGTATGGCGTGCACGCTGTCCTGCGTCACAAACTTGGTGACAATGGTGGCGGCCTCCGAAGGATCGGAGCGATCGTCCTGGACATCCAGTTCAATCTGCTTGCCGTTAATTCCTCCGGCGGCGTTCACTTCATCCGCGGCCATCTTGATTCCGTTTGTAGACGAGATGCCGAAGTTGGCGGTGTCGCCAGTCATCGACATAAACACGCCAATCTTAACTTTGTCGCCGGCGCCTCCCCCACTGCAGGCGAGTGCCGTTAGCAAGCTGGCTATCGTAATTGAGCTTAGAAGGATGCGCTTCATAGTGTTCCTCACAAAGTTTAAGTTTTCGAACCTGGACGCGGTCACTTTGATTTAGTGGACAGCATAATAGCGGCGAGGCTTGGAATTAAGCAAATTATAGGGGGAGATTTGGCCGAGCTCGGGCATTATAACTATTTGATTAATGATGTCGAGAGTGTCCTGAAGCCGGCGTGCTCAAGCCGATTAGAGTGATGCGGAGCGCGGACATCCTGTCCGCCAGCGGACGCAGCCCGCTCAGACTTCGGTAGACGAATCTCTTAAAGAGATTTCGCGCTGCGCGCTCAGGCGGACAGGATGTCCGGGCTCCGATCCCCGGTGTGGCTAGCACCTGATCCGATTGTGGCGAACCGCGTGTCGCGTTCAGGCTGCAAAGCCGTCTAATTGATCAAGATGAAGACAAACTCCAAAGCCTTGTTAGTAACAGCCACGCTCGTCTTACTTTTGTCAGCTTGCCAGCGACGGACCGCGCCGCCTCAGGCCATTGTGACCGCAAGTCCATCCCCGGCCATCGGGCAAGCCGAAACGATTCCGATTACGCTGCCGGTGCTCGATGCACTGCTCGCCGACCAGGCGTTCAAGGCGGATCTAAAGTCGAAGCTGCAGCTTACCGATGAGCAGATCGCCGCGCTGGGAAAAATCTCGAGCGAAGCGGTGACCAAGCTTCGTCATGCTAACGCTGAGAACCACTCAGGCAGGGCGGAGACCGCCAGGCAAAGCGCTATCGCAGCGATATGCGGCATTATCGGCGCGGAAAAGTCTGCGCAGCCCCTGGCGGTGGTGTGCGACCGTTGGAACAAAGGCAGCGAAGAGCTGGAGGCGACCGCAGCAAAGGACACTGAGCCGACAATGCTGAAAGGTCCGAACGCGGTTCCGAAAGACACTCGGGTAGTCGTCAACATCCCCGCTTTCCGCCTGGACGTTTTCCAGAACGGCTCGCTCATCAAGTCCTACAAAGTGGGCATTGGTTACCCGGAGTTTCCTCTGCCGCAGGGCTTGCGCAAGGCGCAAATGATTATTTTCAATCCCACCTGGACGCCGCCGGATTCGCCCTGGGTAAATTCGATGGCCGTAACTCCGGGCGAAGTAATCGCAGCGGGCAGCAAACAAAATCCGCTGGGCCCGATCAAAATTCCAATTGGTAGTCCTTCGCTGATTCACGGCGGCAAACCGCCGGCGAAGATCGGGACCTTCGCTTCGCACGGCTGTGTGGGTATGACCAACGCTCAGGTGAAGGATTTTGCGAAAGTGCTGGCCCAGGCCTCGAATACGGAGTTACCGGACCAGACCGTAGCGGCCTATCTGAAGAACCGGACAAAGACCAGAGTGGTCAAGCTGTCGAATCTGGTGCCGGTGGAACTCCGCTATGAAACGATTGTGGTTGAGGATGGCAAGGTGCACGTCTCTCGCGACGTCTACGATCAGAACACAAACACCGAAGAGAACCTGCGCGCGGTGTTAGAGGCGAACGGCATCAGTCTTGAAGATTTGAGCGCTGAAGAGAAAGCCAGGGTACTGGACGCTTTGAATGCGATGTCGCGCCGGCCAAAGAAACAACCAACCCCGAAGCCAACCATTGAGGGAAATCAGAATTCAGCGGACAGGATTGCCCGCGCGAACGAAAGAAAGGCCGAAGCCGAACGCCAGAAAAAGTTGCGCAACCAAAAAGAGATAGTGATTGAAATATCGCTGCTGAGTGGTAAGGGCTATCCGGCGCCCGCGAATCTGGATAGTGGAACGGCAACGCCGGTCACTGCGCTCGCGAATTCGCTACCGCCTGCTACCACGCGGCCTTAATCCGCAAAATGAAACCCCACCGACCGGGTTTCTCGATTGATCACTTTCTTGCTCTCACCGCATTAGTTATTTCGTCCACATTGCCGGATGCCACCATCTTCCCGAGGCGTCCTTCTTCAATACCTGCAATGCGACCCAGAATCATTCTCGCGTCCGAAGCATGGTTCGGGTCTCGCCAACGCGCCATTTCTATCAGAGAGTCCAGTGCTTCTGATCGCAGGAGACGAAGTAGCCGAGGATCGCGACCGCGGCTGAGTGCGCCCAGAAGCAGGCCGGCCTTGTTGCGATCCTCCCAAACGCCGGAGTTCAGCATGCGCGTAAAAGTTTCTGCCGGGATCCAGGCTGAAACCTTTTCACTGGACAACCCGAGAATTCCCAGCGCCCGCACCGCATTATTCCGCACGGTCTTATCTTCATCGCGGCTGGCCTGAACGAGCGCTGAAATCTGGGCCCTCGATTGCCGTGCATATCCGAGTGCATGCGCGGCCACTTGGCGCTGCTTGGGTTCAGCTGACGATCTTAGTACCCGGCGAATCAGGAGTTCGCTATGAATCGCGAATTCCCGGATTGCCATTTGTGTTTCGCGTAAAGGGCGATAGGCTGACAATCCATAACCTCTGGAACTATCTTCCCCTTGTTGTTTCTGCACTGCTTCCATGGTTAGGTCCATCTCTCGATCGTAAAGATCCAAAATGCGCTGCGGAAGTTGCGCTGACCCCCTGGGCGAAGGATTGTATGGAAAGCTCCGGCTTGAATCGCCGGGCAGCCCGATATAAATCATCAGGTTCGTGCGGTTGTCACAGCAAGTGAAAGAGACGTCCGTTGCCTCGCGACCGACTTCGCGCTTGACCGATTGCATGATCTTTTCTCTAGTGGCGGGAAAGTCTCGAATCGCTATCACGTCCCCTTCATGGAGCGGTAACGCAGCCTTGATTCGATCAAGCCGAAGGTGAGAGTAGCCGTAGAATTCGATTTCGCCGACCACAAAAGACTTGTCCTGAGCGAGAGCGGAAGTTATGAAAAGCGTTAGAGATAATGCGGCAAGAGCTTTCATAAAAGAGGTGAGCAAGAAACGCCCTGCAGTGCAGGGTGGTGTCCCATTTTCGAGAGAAGTGCCGCTCTTCACATAACACGATCCACGAAGCAAAATGCTTTTGTTTGCCGTTTCGTGTGATTTCGTGGACTGTTTTTGCCTGAGCGTGAAAACAAACCAAAAATAGGGCCAAAATCATTGGGGAGAAGTTCAGGACGCTTGCGAACTACGATGATTCAAGCCGCGACGCTGGCCGCGTCACACGAATCCAATTCCGGAGCTTCGATGATTTCCGCGGGCTTCCCGGCTTCACCAAAGTACTGACGTCCCGCTGAGATGGTTTCGAAGTACGCGGAAATCCGATCGAGAATTTCATCGACTGAATGTGAGTGGTAAAGCGCGGTGCGAAACAGCGCGCCGCCGTGCAGCCCGCGGGTGAACTGTCCGGCGAGTTGCTTCATGCGCCCGATCGCTGCCAACTGGGGCATGTCTTCGCGCAGCATATCGAAATATTCCAAAAGCACTGCACGCTTGTCCTCCAGGGTTGGCTGGAAGGGTTCGCGGCCGTTCATGGTGTCTTCGATCTGGCGGAAAATCCATGGATTAGCCATCGCGCCGCGTCCAATCAGCACGCCGTCACATCCAGTGTCACGAAAGCGATCAAACGCCTGTTGAATCGTGGTGATGTCACCGCTGCCGGAAACCGGCACGCTCACAGTTTCTTTGATTTGCTTCACCAGTTCCCAATTCGCCTGACCCCGGTAGCCCTGTTCTTTGGTCCTGCCGTGGAGGGCGATGTGCTCAGCTCCGCAGGCTTCGGCCAGCCTGGCGGTTTCGACGGCATTGATGGTGTGGTCATAAAAGCCGGCGCGAATCTTTACGGTCATCGGGATCGATATGGCTTTCTTGATCTCCTTCAGGATTTCTTCGAGCCGTGGATGGTCCTTCAGTAAGCCCGACCCGCCGCCATGCTTCACAACTTTGGGCGCCGGACAGCCGCAATTCACGTCCAGAATATCGGCGCCGACTTCTTCCGCCATCTCGGCCGCCATGCGCATGCGTTCAGGCTGAGCTCCAAAAACCTGAACCGCGAAGGGACGCTCGTTTTCATAAAAACGCATTTGCCGTTTCGACTTTGGATTGTTACGCGTCAGGCCTTCGACTGAGATGAATTCGGAAACAGTCAGGCCAATGCCGCCGCGTTGCTTGAGCAAGCGTCGAAACGAAACATCCGTCACGCCCGCCATGGGCGAAAGCACCAGCGGCGGATTAATTTCGATGTTGCGAATCTTGAATGGCTTGACCTCGTTCACAATAAAAGCCACAGAGGATTCTACCTCATGTGGCGGGATGTCCGACAATCTTGAGCTTGTCGAGGCCTGAGCTTACAAACTGAAGGAACCTCTGATTAAGTTGATTTTCGTTCTCGGTTCCCTCTCCCAAAGGAAGAGGGAGCAGAAACGTGCCCGCGTCACCAATTCACGACCAGCTTCTCAGCGTCTTCCCATGCGGGAACATCGAGTCTGAGGGACGCGCGTTGCAGCTTTTCGGGTTCGGCCAGCAATCTCCCCGCGCCCAAAGCTACGGTTGTTAAGGGATCGTCCGGCATAGTTACCCGCAGGCTCAGATCACTTTGCAGGCGATCAGCCATTCCGCTTAAAAGTGCGCCTCCGCCCGTCAGAATCACGCCCGAGTAGTGGATGTCTGCAGTGACTTCCGGTTTCGATTCTTCGATCACACGGCGGACCGTAGAAATTATTTCGGAAACCACCGGCTCAAGCGCGCTGCGCACTTCCCGGGCCTCGATGGTAACCGGCAAAGCACAACCGTTCGCCAGTTGCTTGCCGACAATTTCCATCTGCTGATCAGATTCCAGGTCGCTTGCCGAGCCCAGCTCTCTTTTCACGCGTTCAGCCGTTCGCTCGCCAAGCTGAAGCGCGTAGCGCACGCGCAGGTAATCTCTGATAGCTTCATCCATCGCATTGCCGGCCGCCGGCACACTCACGGAACTGATGACACCGCCGGATGCGAGAATGGCGACGTTGGTCGTGCCGCCGCCAATGTCCACCACCAGGCGGGCCTGTTCATCTTCAAAGTCCACGCCGGCTCCCAGCGCCGCGGCCAATCCCTCGTCGATCAAATCCACGCGACCCGCTTTTGCGTCGCGGGCTGCAACCTTGACAGAGTGTCGCTCGAGCGGCGTCGAAGATCCCGGCACGCCAATCACCAAATGACTGCGCTTGGGATGATCCTTGTGTTGCACGCGACTAATCACTGCGCGCAGGAATTCTTGAGAGATTTCAAAATTGTCGATGGCGCCACGACGGATCGGACGGTGAACTTCAGTGTCATTGGGTTCGCGCCCGAGCAGCTTCAGTGCTTGTGACCCAACGGACAGAACTTCACCGTTGTACTTATTCAGCGCGATCACCGAAGGCTCATTGAATACAACTCCCTCAGTTGGCGTGTACACGATTGTATTTACGGTGCCCAAATCGATCGCCAAATCTTCGCCGAAAAAACCACTTAGAATATTCATAGTTGTTTACCTCGTCTGGATTGACTCAGTCTCTCACGAGGCTATAGCAACCAATATGCCAGTGGACGGGAAGACAATCCCGGAGGTGGAAGTTTGGTTTTCCTGACCTTGAGAGTCCGTCCCGCCAGTCAGATTGACAGTCAACTTTCAATTCGAACGGTTGTTACCGCTCGATAACCGAACGGCCAAGGGAATGATTTACAGGGTCGAGAGCCAGGGTACCGGTTCAGATGACGTAGGTGTGTCAGAGTTAGGAAAGAGCAGCTTCCTATAGCCGGATCACTGTTCGATGGTGACGGGCGTGCCTACGTTTACCGCATTGAATAGCTCGCGAATGTCTTCATTCTCCAGGGCCACACAGCCCCAGATCCAATCGCTCCCGGCTCCGTGGCCGTGAATGTAGATATCGCCGCCCAGACGGGTGTTCTGCGGCGGAGTCTTTTTCGCTCGCAGGGCCCTCAGGATCGTTTCGTATTGGGTGCGACTGATTAAGCCATCGCGCAGACCGCGCTCAGCGTGCGGAGCGTTAGGATAGCTCAAACCAAGAGAGAGATAGAAGGCACTCTTGTCATTCTTAATGAAGATGTAAAAGTCGCCTTCCGGAGTGCGGCGGTCGCCGGCGCGCACCTTGTCGCCCACCGGGCTGAGTCCCAGGCCCACATGATAGGTGCGCATCAGTTTGTCGCTTGAATACAGCAGCAGCTCTCGACGGCCTTTCTTAACTACTATCTTTGGTTTGATGAGGGGCAATTTGAGCAGTATTCGGTCAGCGGATACTGCGTGCGGTTCAGCACAGGTGCGCGACGCTGAGTCGACCTGAGGGGTTCCAGACAGTAGCACTAAGAAGCCCAGAGCAAAGATCTTCGGCAGCGATTTCATCTTTGAAAGCACGGCGGGGACTTTCCAACTCAACCAAGTCTGCGAACCAAAGCGGTTTCAATTATTCTAACTGATCGAGTTCCCGATCACTCAGAACCTCGACCAATTCGCTCGCGTCGCGCCGAGAAACATTCGCGCCCGCCGGAACAATCAGCACTCGCGCAACTGTTGCTCGCCGGCGACGGCAAACGGTTATCTCGTCTCCGGCTTTGACGGCGTGCGCGGATTTTGCCGGCCGACCGTTAAGCAAAACAAGGCCCGCGTCACAAAGCTCCTGGGCTATCGTGCGGCGCGGGCAGAGGCGGCTCAGCTTCAAAAATAGATCGAGACGCACGGAAGTTTCGAGTTGCGAGTTTCGGGTTTCGAGTTAGTCGATTGGCGAATCAAAGGTCCGAACTCGAAACTCTAACCCGAAACTCGAAACTAAAAGTTATGGCTTGCTGCTCTTGTCTTTCTTGTCCTTCTTCGAAGGTCGCTTGGTCGCGGCCGCGGGTGGCACGATCTTGAGGAAAGGCTCGACCGCGTCGCGATAAGTGTCGGCGATTTTGACGTAGGCATCATTGCGCAGGTCCTGCATATAGTCTTCACGCGCTTTGGGCGAGCGCTCTCTGGTTATTGCCTCGCGGACCTGGTTTTCGTTAAAGGTCGGAGAGTTGCTGCCGGCGGTGCGCTCGTCGACCCGCAAAATCTGATAGCCCTCGTCTGAACGCAGCGGATCGCTGATCCCGCCGGCTTTCAGGTTCTTGATCGCGGTAGCAATATCGGGACGCAGATCAGGTACTTGAAAGAGGCCTACCTTGCCCCCTTGTGCAGCACCGCGTTCGGAATACGCTTTAGCCAAAGTCACAAAGTCAGCTCCTCCGCGCAACTGAGTTACCAATTGCGCCGCCCGGGCTTTCACGTCGGCCTCTGGTTTACCGGCAAGGTTAAGAAATATTTCTGAGAGTTCCACAGTTTCAGGTTTGAGAAAGATGTCTTTGTGGGCATCAAAGTAGCGATGGAGTTCCTCGATAGTCAGACCGAAAAACAATTTCGAATCTACTTCACCCTCCAGGACGGCCTGCTTCATTATTTCAGCCCGCATCGTTTGGCGAATGGCTACGGGGTCTAGTCCAGCCTGGCGCATGGCTTCATCCAGCTTGTCGATTGAGGTGATGCGGTTCTCTTTGGCCACCTCGAGCATGCGTTTGTTAACCTCTGCCTCCACTTTGTCGGTCAGATCGAGTTCTTTTCCTTTCTGGAGCAGTAACTGTTCATTGACCAGAGTAGCAATCAACTCGGCTTTGTGTTTTTCGACTTCGCTGTTCGCCTGTTGCTCGCTCATTCCATTTTGTTTCAAAGTCTCGACGCGCTCTTTCATCTCCCGCTTCAACTGCGAGAGCGTGACCACACCGTCGTTGACTTGCGCGATTACTTCATCGACGACCACCGGCTCACCTTCCTGAGCTCGGGCCAGCGACGGAGAGATAAGGAAAGCGCCCGTTAGCAGTAGCGCGGCAATTACAAATTTAGATTTCACTTGATACTCCTTAAATAAAGCTCCAGAGGGCGGAATGTTTATAGATGGCGTTTACCAGCAGAAGCTTGAGCTCCTTAAGAGCGCAAGGTCTCGCTCCTAAAGGAGCTACTGTAGATCACCAAACGCGGAAACTATAAACATCTCGCACCTACCGTGCGGTTGTTTGCACGCCCGATTCTAACCGTCGGCCCTGATTTGCAGCAACATGCGGCGAGCGACCGCGAGCACTTGGTCCTTCTCTTGTTCATCAAGCTCCAGCCGCAAAACACCACTGGGCGCAAAGCTTGCGCCTTCCCGCTTGCTAATTAACTCCAGCAGTTTTTCCGGCGCCACGCGTGCCTTTTCCGCGAGCTTAATAGCAATTCCTTCGCGGGTGCGGTCGATGGAAACGACCCCGACGGTTTCCGCCGTCTGCCGCAATCGCGCATAGTCGAAAAGGTCCTCGACCGGCTCTGGAATCCGACCATAACGGTCTTCAGTTTCGGTACGTATCGCAGCCAGCACCTCTTCGTCGCGCGCCGACGAAACTCGTTTGTAGGTTCGCAGCCGCTGGCCCATGTCGGCAATATAGCCTTCCGGAATCGCCACATCGACAGCCAGATTGATCGAAACCGTGGTTTCGTCTTCGATCTGCTCGCCGCGCAATTCGGCCACGGTGCGCTCGAGCATCTGTGTGTAAAGATCAAAGCCCAGCGCGTCCATGTGCCCCGACTGCTCTCCGCCCAGCATATTGCCGGCGCCGCGCAATTCCAAATCGAGCGCCGCAATGCGAAAGCCTGCGCCGAGATCCGAAAACTCTCTGATGGCTGCCAGCCGCCGCCTGGCTATGGGTGACAATTCCTGTTCGGCGGGAATCAACAGATAAGCATAAGCTCGTCGATTCGAGCGGCCGACGCGCCCGCGCAATTGATAGAGTTGAGAAAGACCGTAATTGTCGGCGCGATTTATGATGATGGTGTTCGCGCGGGGGATGTCTATTCCATTCTCGATTATCGTAGTGGC
>Ga0137404_10001777_pt1 | contig 14200 bp, 13 predicted proteins | sample CZOMad2_1_16fung_FD_108285 | JGI IMG/M metagenome (GOLD analysis project Ga0137404, IMG submission 108285) | Vadose zone soil fungal communities from Angelo Coast Range Reserve, California, USA - CZOMad2_1_16fungal (Illumina Assembly) | ecosystem: Environmental > Terrestrial > Soil > Vadose...
CTGCGGGCTCCGGCGGTGACGCCGCGCGATGAAGAGATGAGGCCGAGCGGCACGTTGACCTCGCCCACCACCGGGTCGATTGCGACGCTGATGGAAGAAACCGCGCGCGAAGAGGCGGTGATCGCAGCGCGCCGCATCCCGAAGGATGTCACCCTGCAACTGCCCGATGCGCCGGTGACTTACGAGCCGGTTAACACCGTAGCCGCCGATCAGTCGAGCCCAAATGCAAGTAAGACGAGCGACACGTCTGCCGCACAGATCGTGTCCGTTTCGCAGACCAACACCACAACGCCGCCACCGACACAGGCCGCGTTAACCGCGCCGGCCAAACAGGGCGGAGCTGCGAATGGATCGACGGAGGCGGCCATGCCACAGCCAAAAGCACCGGCCGTGACTTCGCAAAGTGAGCCGCCCGTATCGCCGAAGATGGATGTCGCGGGTGCGGTCAAGAGCATCGTCTCGCCCACGACTGGCGTGTCCGGAACTGCGGCCAGTGCTAAGCAGGACGCTAACGTGCGCCCCGTCGTTGAAGAGCTGGCGCCCAAAAGCGAGAAGACCGAAACCAGCGCCAGGTCGAATGAGTTCGCCGCCGGCCTGGTCGAGTTGAGTCTCTCCGCCGAGCAAAGCGACATGCGCGTGGGCGAAAAGCGCCAACTCGCGCTGGCAGTCAGAACGGGTGCACCATTGGGGCTCGCCATAATTACTTTGCGCTTCGATCCGCGCGTTATTAAAGTCAGCGCAGTTTCTGCCGGCAGCATCTTTGCCAATTCGACTGCGCCGACTCTGACCCAGTCCGTTGACGAGCACGGCATGCTTCTGGTGTCGCTCACGCCGGCCGCGGGCTCAGCACTAACCGGCGAGGGCAAGCTGCTCAATCTCGAGGTCGAGGCCACCGGGGTCGGAGATGCGGCGCTGGCTTTCGATCTTTCCAACGTCCATATCGTGGCGAAAGATGGCCGGCCCACCACGCTTCAGATCGAGCAAGGCCGCCTGGCCGTGAAACCGGCGGACCTTCCAACTGAGCAGCCGGCGCCTAAGAAAAATTCTGAAGAGATGAGCCAGACCGTACCGCCGGTCAAATCAGAAAACGCGACTGGCGCCAGCGCGATTGCCGCACCGAGCGTCAACGGCGAGCCTGCCGCCGCGACGGCCACAGTCGCAGTCAACAACAACACGCCGGCGGAAGCTGCAAAGCCTAAGACCTATGTGGTGCAAAAGAGAGACAACCTCTGGAAGATTGCGACTGAGCACGGAGTAACTGTCGCCGCTTTGCGTCAGGCCAATCCAAAATTACGCGGCGGCGTGCTGACGGTCGGGAACGAGTTGGTAATTCCGTAACATGCGCACTGGATCTAAACCACGAATCTCTCCCGCTCGTCGCACCGGTGGCTTCTCGCTGATCGAGTTGGTGATCACGATCACCGTGATGACCATCTTGACTCTCGGCGTAGTTCCACTCGCTCAGGTAGCCAGCAAGCGTCAGAAAGAACAGGATCTGCACGAGGCTTTGCGCACAATGCGCGAGGCCATCGATCAGTTTCATCGAGAGGCGCTGGCCGGTGCCCAGTTGCAGGTTAATCAACAGCAGGGCGGCAATCCGAATCCAAATCCCACTCCAAATCCAAACCCGCAGCCGCCGAATATCTTCGCCGACCCGCGTGTGCGGGTGGCTATCACCGACCAGACCATCTTTACGACCGACAATCCGGATCGCTACCCGCCGGATCTCGATACGCTGGTTAAAGGAGTGGACGTGATTCCGCTTGCCGCGACCCAGCAACAGCAGTTGGGAGGTGGCGGATTGGGTGGCAGGAAGAGTGCCACCGAGCAGGGCGACGCGCTCATTCCAAAGAACAAGGTCTACCTGCGCCGGATTCCGGTAGATCCGATGAGCGGGAAAGCCGACTGGGACTTTCGCTCGTGCTACGATGCTGCGGACGCGAACTCCTGGGGCGGGGAAAATATTTTCGACGTTCACTCGAAATCCACCGGAACGGCGCTGAATGGAGAGAAGTATCGTGACTGGTAAGAGCAGTAAGCAGAAGGCAGTAAGCAGTAAGCAGTTAGTAGCGAGCATCGCGAAGAAGCGCGGACTGCTCACTGCTCACCGCTCACTGCTCACTGCCGGCTTTACCCTGCTCGAGCTGATGATCGTCATCTCGATCATCATCATTCTGGCGTCGGTCGCGTTGCCGCAATATCAAAAGACAATCATGCACGCGCGCGAGACGGTCCTGCACGATGACCTTACCCGGATGCGTTCGCTGCTCGACCAGTATGCGGCCGACAAAGGAAAACTGCCGCAATCGCTCGATGATCTGGTCACTGAGCATTACCTGCGCGAAGTGCCGAAGGATCCGATCACCGACAATAAGGATTGGAATGTGGTGACCGGTGAAGATCCTTATTCAACCGAAGGGTCGAGCGGAATTACGGACGTGCACAGCTCATCAGGCGACGTCTCGACTGAAGGCACGCCTTATAGTGAGTGGTAGAGTGAATTGAAACGTCCAGGCTTTCATTCATTTTCCATCTGTCACTTCTCATTTTTCATTTTGCCATTCTCATTCATGGTTCATAGTCGCAAACGAAAATGGTAAATGAAAAATGAGAAATGACGAATGGAAAATGATCAAAGTACCTAATGCCGGCTAATCCCCTCGACAAACTTCTGAAGCCGCGTTTCCCGTCCTGCGCTGTCGGTATTGATAGCGGCGCCGCAGCGGTGGTGCAACTAGATCGCGCTCGCGGCGGGTTTACGGTTAAGCGCGCGGCCTCGATCAATCTGCCGGCGGATTTGGTGCGCGCGAGCTTCGATGAAAGTAACATCGACGATCCGGCAGAGTTGAGCAGAGCTCTTTCAGATCTGCTCGCCGGGGCCGGCCTGCTGCGCCAGCGCAAATGGTCGGTGACCTTGCCGGAGATTTCAACGCGCGCCGCGGTGCTGGCATTGGAGACCGCGCCCGGTTCACGCCGCGAGTTGGAAGAAGTGCTCGAGTGGAAAATCGAACGCGGCTTTGGCGCGCCCTTGTCTGAGTTGCGCGTCTCACGCGAGCAACTGGCAGCTGACGCTCAAAGACAGTCGCGTTATCTGGTCACGGCCGTGCGGCGCTCAGTGCTGGCAGAGTATGAAGCGGTTTTTGCATCTCTCGGATGGCAAGCCGGCCTGATCCTGCCGCGTCACGCGGGTGAAGAGCAATGGTTGCGCAACGGCCACAAAGGCGACGGCTTGTTGCTCACCGCGCATGCCGAAGGGTTCACGGCTGTGTTGATGCGTAACAATCAGCCGATAACTTTGCGGTCAGTTTTTTGCGATGCTGACGAGTGTGACGACGAACTTCATCGCGTGCTATTGTTTTACCGCGAACGTTCCGGGGCTGTTGGTTCAAGCGATGGTGCTTCCGTCGACCGTTTGTTGGTCGTTGGGAACTGGTTGGACAAACAAAGGGTCGTGGCTATCGCGCATGAGACGCTGGGAGTTAGCTTGAAACCCTTGAAGGCCGCGGATGTGGGCCTGGTTATTCCCGCGGGTGACCTGGCGTTCGACGCGATTGCGGCGCCGGCGGGTTTGGCGAGACTGGCGTGGTAAGAAAGAACATCGGACTGATAGGACCCACATGGCCTTTAGGGCCTATTCACTGGTTGAAACTTTAGGGTTGCCGGTAACGTAAAACCGGGGCAATTGCAAAGATGAGCGCAGCGATTTCTATAGCAAAACCGGGCATCCTGGCTGATGGCGAGTTAGTGCAGAGCGCAATCGCCGGACGTGAAACTTCGTTTGAAGAACTGGTGCGCCGGTATCAGCGTCCGATCGCGGCTTACGTGTATCGCATGGTCGGCGACTATGATGCCGCGCTCGATTTGACCCAGGAAGTCTTTATCAAGGTTTATAACTCGCTCACGCGCTATCGCTCCGAGTTCAAGTTCTCAACCTGGATCTACAAGATTGCGCATAACGCTGCAATCGATCACCTGCGCCGTCACGCGGTGCGCGAGCAATCTCTGACTATAGGAATTGACGGCGAGCGCCGCGAGATTTCGATCGAGAGCCGCCGGCTGACGCCTGAGCAGGAAAGTGAACGAAAAGAAAAACGATCTGAAATCGAATCCGTGGTGCAATTGCTGCCGGCTGGTTATCGTGAACTGATCGTGCTGAGACATTCGCAGGATTTGAGTTACGACGAAATTGCGGAAGTAACGGGCCTTCCGCTGGGCACGGTCAAGAACCGTTTGTTCCGCGCGCGTGAAGCGATGCGCGATCACTTACTCCAGCGAGGCATAAGTAGTCCGTAGAATTTCCGACAAACTAAAAAGTTTGTCGGACAACGTGAGTGAAGATAACTCTATGAAAGCCCCCATCATTGAGCAACAGGGATGTCAGCTCGAAGACGTCGCCGCCTACCTGGACGGCGAGTTGGAGGGGGTTGCCCTGGACACTTTCGAAGCGCACTTAAAGACGTGCCTGAATTGTGACACGGAAGTGAGGGTCCAGCGTCAATTGCTTTGCACGCTCGACTTCGCCTTTAACAAGTCGGGCCCTTTTGACGTGCCGCATGATTTTACTCGGGTGGTGACCGCGCATGCCGAGAGTGATTTGAGGGGCATGCGCAAAAAAGGCGAGCGCCGCCGCGCGATTCAATTATGCGCAATTCTCGCCCTGACTTCTTTCGCCTTACTGGGCGCGGCTTCGCGCACGTTGGTCTTTGATCCAGTTCGATCTTTCCTTCGGGTCACCGGCAGCTTGCTCGGACTTTTGTGGCAGACGCTCTACGATGCCGGGACCGGTATAGCAGTTATCATTCGCGTGGTCGGGCGGGCGGCCGTATTCGGTTCGCATGGCCGGGCACTTTTTCTCGTCCTTGCTTTCATCATCTCGATTTCCCTGCTACCGCTACTAATCGCCAAATATCATCGCGCGCGGATCATTGAATAGGAGACCAACATTCTATTCACAATGACGGCGAACCGTCTCTCTCAAGAGAATCACATCAGCGCCTGCGCCGTGCAGGCTTTTTGCAAAACAATCGCCCTCCTCGGAGCAATTCTGATCGGCATAGTTGTGGCTCAGGCCCAACCACCGCCGGACGAACATCCCGGCGATCCGCAGGCAAAAGTGATCGAAGGTGTTGTCAACAACACTGTGTTCGGCCTGGGACAGTCCATCAGAATCACGGGCACGGTTAAGGAAGGGGCCATAGCTTTTGGCGGCGACGTGATTGTCGAAGGCTCGGTTGACGGAGACGTAGCGGCCATCGGCGGTTCAGTGATCCAGCGCGAGGGCTCGCGGATCGGCGGCGACGTGATCGTGCTCGGCGGGATCTATCATCATGGCAAGGCTGCGCCCGGACGCGATCCGAAAAGCGTTACCATCATGTACGCGGGCTATGAAGATGAGCTGCGAAAGGTGATGCGCGACCCGTTTAGTCTCTTGCGCCCGCAATTGACCGCTGCATTTTTTGGAACTCGGTTGCTCGCCGTGCTGGTTTGGTTCATCATTTCGCTGGCCTTGACTGCGGTGATGCCGAACACTGTCGGCAGAGCAGTGGCTCGTTTGCAGTTGAGCAGTTTACGCGTGGCCATCATCTCTCTGATTGGATCGATCGTGATTGGATTGGGGGTGCCGCTGCTCCTACTGGTGCTGCCTTCGATTATTGGCGCGCCCATTTTGATCCTGACGCTGCTGTTGGTGCTGGTTTCGAGTTTGTTTGGCCGCGTCGTGATCTTCGCGGCCACCGGGAATTGGTTGCGCCGCCGTTTCCTTTCGAGGGTGCAATCAGATTCGATAGCGCTCCTGGTGGGCGTGCTGTTCTGGGTGGCGCTCGAGTCGCTGCCGTACGTTTGGCCGTTCGTCATGGCTGGTTTGATCGTGGTCAGTCTAGGTCTGGCGTTGACGGCGCGGTACCGGATCAGTTGGAAGAAGCCGCGATCTCTGGAAAATTGAAATCGCGGACCTGATCGCATTTCCTCGTCGTGTAGGGAATTGGTAGACGCTTGTGCCTTCATTCGCAGAGTGGACAGATGACGCGCTGGTCGCAGCTGCCGGCGCCGACGAAGCAGCTTTCGAGCAGCTATTCGAACGTCACCGTCGCCAGGTAGCTCGCATTGCGGGCCGCTTCTTCTCTCAACGCGACCAGATCGAAGACATCATCCAGGACAGCTTTACCAAGGCCTATTTTGCGCTCAATACTTATCACGGAACACATGAGGCATCTTTCAGAGCGTGGCTGACGCAGATCGCGGTCAACACCTGTTACGACCAACTGCGGCGCACGCGCCGCCGGCCCGAACACGCGGTTGAGGATTTCGACGATCATGAAGCGCATGAATTTTCCGGGCAGCTTCGCGCCGCTGCCAGCGATGTCGAAAGCGCCCTGGTCTCGCGAGATTTGGCGGGAAAGCTGCTGGCGCGGCTGAGCGCCGATGACAGGTTAGTGCTGACCCTGCTGGATGTTGAGGGTTTTTCGGTGGCTGAGATCGCGGAAATGATCAACTGGTCGGTGTCGAAAGTTAAGGTGCGCGCTCACCGGGCGCGCATACATTTGCGCCGGGTGCTGCAGCGGTTCTTGTAGCCGGCGACGGCGTCGGTATTCGCGTGACTCCGGGGAAGAATTCTTGTAACTTCAAAGGGCTTCAGGTCGTCTTTGTTGAGGAAGGCGCGAAAACAGGAGGCGCCGGTGGATCGCACAATGTTCAAAGCAAATCGGCAAAATGAAGAGCAATCCGACCGCGCGGGCCGTTTAGTGTTGCTCGCCGCGGCCCGGAATGATGATGAGATTGAGGCGGCCGCGACTTCGCCGTTTCTGTACACGCGATTGCGGGCGCGGATAGCAGAGGAGCAGCGCCGGCGAGAAGAAGCCGGTGGCTGGTTGTCTTTGCTTTTCGTAGCGCGTCGCGCGATTCCCGCGATGGCTCTGGTCGCCATCCTGGCTGCGATACTGACGGTCTGGTCGATCGGCCCCAGTGCGCCGGCCGCCGGCTATGGACTGGACGACGAAGCCCTGACTGATACGCGTGATCCGGGAGTGGAACAGACGATACTCACTCGGAACGCGCTGTCGCGTGATGAAGTATTCACGATCGTGGTTGATCGTAATGCACGTTGATCTAAACGAGCGAGAGAGGCGATAGATGACTTTGACGGGTCGCACAACTCTGAAAATCTGGCTGGTGTTGCTGGTGGTATTCCTGCTTGGTAGCGTGACCGGCGCGGCGCTGACTGGTTTGTACCGATCGCGCGCGGGCGGCGGCGGTGCTGAAGCGCGTGACCGCGCCATGCACGAGCGCTTCGAAAAGATGCGCAACGAATTGAAGCTCACTGACCAGCAGACCACCTCCGTCCGAACAATCCTCGATGAGACGCGCAACGAGTATCGAACTCTGCGCACAGAATTAAGGCCACGCTTCGAAGAACCGCGAATGAAGGCGCGAGCCAGAATCCGCGCTTTGCTGACCCCAGAACAGCAGCAGAAATTTGACGCGCTGGTGGCGCAACAGGATGCGCAACACGACGAAGGCCAGAAATCGCGTCGTTGAAAGATTTTCTCCCAGCTTCCTGGTTCTGGCATCCAGTCTATTGCATCCGAATATACAGATTTGGAGCTTGGTTCCAAAACTTTTGCAACTATCAGACTTTGTGAGGCGTAAATAATGGATAACTTCCGATCGAACGAGAGAAACTTTGTGAACAGACTATCAATCTTCATGTTAGCGGTTGTTTCCCTGCTGAGCCTGGGCCTTAGCGTCTTTGGACAAACGCCGAGTGCTTCTCCCGCACCCGCGGTTTCCGGCGTGATTGGGGAAGTAAAAAATATCGACGCCGCGGCCAACCAGGTGATTGTCAGAACCGACGGCGGCGTACTCGTAACCGTTAATCTCAGCGACAAGACGCAATACAAACGGATGGCCCTGGGCGCTAAGACTCTGGAAAACGCCGCGAACATTACTTTGGCGGATGTGGGCCAGGGAGATCGCGTCTGGGCGCGCTGGAGAGCCGGCGTGGATCAAAAGACGACGCCAACGCCCCAGCTTATCGTGATGAGCAAGGCGGATGTGGCGAAGAAGCAGGAGCAGGAACGTGGTGAGTGGCGCCGCCGCGGAGTGAGCGGCATCGTTGCTTCGGTCAATCCTTCAACTCAGGAGATCACGGTCTCGAGCCGCACGATGGCCGGCGCTCCGCAGTCAGTGATCATTCCGGTTAACGACAAGGTAATGATGCGTCGCTATCCGCCGGACACGATTCCAAAATACAGCGAAGCCAAACCCAGCAAACTTGAAGAGGTCAAAGTTGGCGATCAATTACGCGCTCTTGGCGACAAGTCTACGGACGGTACTCATTTGGCGGCCGAGGAAGTAGTGTTCGGAACTTTTAAGATTGCCGGCGGAACTGTGACCTCGATCGATGCCGCGACCAATCAAATCAAGATCAGTGATCTGCAAACCAAGAAACCTTTAACGATTGTCCTGAAACCGGAATCGGTACTGCGGCGCTTCCCGGCGGGCGGCGGCATGTTCGGCATGGGAGCCGGCGGAACAGGTGGCCCGGGTGCTGCCGGCGGCGCGCCAGGCCAGGGACAGCCGCAACAGCGTCCGCAAGGCGCCGGACCCGCCGGGCCGCAAGGTGGAGGACCCGGTAGAGGCGCCGGCATGAACATGGCGGACCTGCTTGAGAGATTGCCGATTATTTCGATCACGGATTTGAAAGTCGGCGATACGATCATCATGTCGAGTCTTCAGGGCTCTGATCCAACTCAATTGACCGCGATCTCACTGGTAACGGGAGTCGAGCCGCTGCTGGCAATGATGGCCGCAAGACAGCCGGCCGGTGGCCAGGGCGGGCGACCTCAAGGTGTTGATCTCAATGGCAGTTTTGGCGGCATGTTCGGTGGCGTCGGCGCACCGTAACCTAACTCTCTGATCTCGCAGTTCTGACGTCAGAGCCAACCGCGAACAGCGAAGGATTCCATCCCGATCGCGCGCGGTTGATTTTCTAATAAGAAGAGTTCAATGATGAATATTCGAAGACTACTAACCTGTCTGGCGTCTATTGTTCTGGTTGCAGTTTTTTCAACCGCCGCGTTTGCTCAAGCTCGAGCAACTCTGCGCGGTCAGATTTCCGACGAATTTGGCGCGTCCATCGTCGGCGCCGCCGTAACCTTGACGGATGCATCGGGCGCAAAGAAGACAGCCACGACAAATGCTGACGGCGGTTATTCCTTCAACGGGCTGGCGCCGGGTAAATACAAACTTCACGCGACCGCCGCAGGCTTCGCGACTTCCGAAGACGCCGACGTAGAGGTCGGCGCCGCGCGCCGTGATCCCTTCAACGTTAGTTTGAAAATTGCGGCCATCGAATCGCAGGTCAAGGTGAACGCCGATGTGCCGTTGAGCACCGATTCCTCAAACAATGCGAACCAGACAGTAATCTCTGGCCGGGATCTTGATGCGTTGCCGGACGATCCCACGGAGTTGGCCGCTGCCTTGCAGGCGTTGGCCGGACCTTCGATTGGACCGAATGGCGGGCAGATATTCATCGATGGGTTCTCAGGCGGCAACATGCCGCCCAAGGAATCAATTCGCGAGATTCGCATCAATCAAAATCCCTTTGCGGCCGAGAACGACCAGCCTTCCGCGCGAATTGAGATTCTGACTCGTCCGGGATCGGACAAGTTTCGCGGCAGCGCTTCGCTTAATTTCGACGACGAGAGTTTGAATTCGCGTAATCCTTTCCAGATTAACTCGAGCAAGCGCACGCCGTTTCAGGTGCGCCAGATGGGCGGTAATCTTAGCGGTCCGCTAAAGAAGGGAAAGGCTTCGTTTTTTCTGGAGTTGAACCGAAACGAAGTCGACGACAACGGCATAGTCAGAGCTACGCTCCTCGATCCGTCTTACAACGTTGTTCAGATCGGACAGGGCGTCGTTTTGCCGACGCGCTTCATGAATTTTAGCCCGCGCATCGATTACGCCATAAATCCCAGCAACACCCTGGTATCGAGGTACAGTTTCAATCACAGCGTGTCAAAGAACAGCGGCGTGAATGGCTTTTCGCTGCCCGAGCGCGCTTTCGACTCCAGCTTCACCGCGCACGTCTTTCAAGTTACTGAAACGGCGGTGCTCAACGCGACTACGATCAACGAAACCCGATTTCAGTTTTCTCATAACCGCTCGGAACAGTTGGGGAACAGCACGATACCAATACTGAATGTCAGCGGCGCGTTCGTTGGCGGCAGCTCGGGCATTGGCCATGTGACCAATACCTCCACCCGCTGGGAGCTACAGAATTTCACGCAAATCCAGCACGGCATGCACTCCATCAAGTTTGGCGGCCGCATTCGCGACGTAAGTATTACTGAGAACAATCCGAATAACTTTGGCGGGACCTGGACCTTTGCCGGCGGCGCCACGGGGCTGACAAGCATTCAGCGCTATCAGCGAACGCTGCAGTTGCTGAAAGCGGGCCAGACACCGGCGGCGATTCGTGCGGCCGGCGGCGGCGCGGCGCAGTTCAGCATCTATACCGGCAATCCGCTGGCGAGTGTCAGCCAATTTGATATTGAGCCTTACGTGCAGGACGATTGGCGCTACAAACCCAATCTGACTTTCAGCTTCGGCCTGCGGTATGAAATCCAAAGCAATGCCGGCAGCAAGTTTGGTTTCGCCCCGCGGTTTGCTTTGGCCTGGTCGCCGGGAGCGGCAAACAGCACGCATCCACCGAAGACGGTGATTCGCGCGGGCGCGGGAGTTTTCTACAATCGCTTCAGTGAAAGCCAGACGTTGACCGCCAACCGCAACAACGGTACGGGCGTACAACAATTCATCTTTGCCGAGTCGGCGAATCCGCTTGTGCCTACTGATCCGGCAACGCTGACGTTACTGAACTCGTACGGTTGCGCGAATGGATCGTTTACACCGGACTGTATTAGCAAAGTTCCGTCGGTGGCCGGGGCCTCCCCGTTGCAGCAGAGTATTTGGCGGGTCCAACCTAATCTGCGCGTTCCCACGGTCTATGTGGCCGGATCTCAGGTCGAACGCCAGTTGCCGCACAATTTCACCGTGAGTGTGGGCGCTTATGCGATTCGTATCCTGCACGTGATCCGTGTGCGTGACATCAACGCGCCCATACCCGGAACGTTCACGGCGGCGACTCCAAACGGCATTCGGCCAAACGCCGGTGGTGAAATCAATCAGTTCGAAGGGACGGGCCGCTATCATCAGGAACAAGTGTTCGTAGGATTCAATAGCCGGCTCAATCCGCAGTTCTCGGTCAGTGGCAGTTACGTTTGGAGCATGTCCAAAAACGACACCGATGGCCAGGGCAGTGGAGCGTTTCCGATGAATTCATATGACACGAGCACTGAGTGGGGCCGTGGAGGCAATGATGTGCGTCATCGGTTCTCAGTCTTTGGTACTTACAACAACCCAAAGTTATGGAAGCTGACGTTTAGTCCCTTCGTCGTCGCCAGTTCAGCTCCACCTTTCAATATCACGACCGGCATCGACTCAAATCTGGATCGGCAGTATGCCGATCGTCCCAGCTTTGCCGGCGCGACTGCTAATTGCGCGTCGCCGTTTATCAAATGCACTCGCTTTGGCAACTTCAATTTATTGCCTTTGCCCGGTGAGACAATCATCCCGCGCAACTATGGTAAGGCGACTGGTTCATTCACCGCGAACTTGAGAATTAGTCGGAGCTTTGGCTTTGGCGATGTGCATAAGGCCTCGGCCGCGACCCAAAAGAGTGCGCCAGGAACCCCGACCGCAGGCGGTGACAAACGCGGCGCTGGTGGACCGAGTGCTCGCGGTCCGGCGATTATGGCCGGCGGCGGCGGTGAAATGAGAGGTGGTCCCGGCGGCGGCGGCGGAATGATGGGCATGGGCGGTGGTGGCGGCGCAGCATCTGAAAAGAAATACAACCTGACGGTGTCGCTGTTTTTTCAGAACATTTTGAATAATGTTAATTACGCAGCGCCGATCGGCAATCTCTCATCCCCGCAGTTTGGGCAGCCGCAGAGCGTTGCCGGCAGCTTCGGAGGCTTTGGCGGCGGCGGTGGTGGGAGCGCCAACGCCGGCAACCGGCGTATCTACCTGAATATGAGACTTAATTTCTGAACCTTGGCAGCGTCGTGGCGTATAAGAGAGGGACCCCAGTCTCGATCTTAGTTCTCGGAAGGAAGCCTACATGAAGAGATACGCACCGACGCTTGTCCTGCTCCTGATCAGTTCTGCGGCCATCGCGCAGGAACCCAACTCGGCAAAATCCAACGGCGCCGCTGCTGCTTCTACCAGCACAATTCCGGCTCCTCCGGCTATCACCGCTAATACCACACCGATCGAACTGGCGCGCGCGGCCCTGGCGGCGCAGGGCGGCGACAAATTCAAGCATCTGAAGAGCATGATGCTGATTGGTTCGGCCGATCTCTTTGCGCCGAACAGCGCCGCATCAATTCCGGGTAAGTTTGTCATCGTCACTGCTGGCGACAAGGTGCGCATTGAAATTGATGCGAGGCCGATGTTCAGCTTTAAGCAACTTTATGATGGTCAGCGATCGTCTTCGTCAATGCCGGGAGTTGAGCTACCGCCGCCGAGCAAGTTCGGCTTGGCAGTGCTGGCAAAATTCGATCAACCCGGCTATACGGTCTCTGCTCTGCCGGACAAAAAGAAACTGCGCGGCTTTCGCATAGTTGATGCTGAGGGGAACACGACAGACTTTTTTGTCGACCCGGCGACCGCCAGAGTTATGCAGTACCTGACTCCTTACAACGGGTACACCTTCGGAACCGAGAATTCCAAGTTCAAGGAAGTCGACGGCGTACTAGTGCCGATCAACTTTTCACAACGCCTGGAAATGCAGCAGGGAGCTTTCTTTGCCGAGTATAAAGTTAAAGAAGTTAAGCTTAACCAGCCTATCGGTGATGATGTGTTCGTGATTGAGTAGAGCGATTGAGATTTCGAGAAATGAGGAAGGCCGCTTCGATAACGAGGCGGCCTCTTTTATTTTGTAGCGATTGGCCTCCAGCACATCGCCCCACGTGGGTTTATAAGAACTCGTGTCTTCGGTCTGACGCTTCACACTCGGAGGAGGCGAGATATCGTGGACGGCAGTTCATTAACCTGGTCCGGCTTCTTCAAAAACGCATCGACGCCGGCGCGCCAGGCATCAGTCTCGCAGTCATTGCCGGAGAGCATGACGATAGGCAGGCGGCGGCGATGGGTCATCTTGCGGACGCGCTTCACCAGATCCAGGCCGCTCAGTCCTGGAAGTTCGTTGTCAACCAGCAGCAGATCAACGCGCTCGTCGCTGGTCAGCTTCCTCAAGGCGCTGTCTCCGTCCATACAGAGTTCGACCTGCCATGCCTCGGCGGCCAACATTTCATTGACTAGGTTGGCAATGGGTTTGTTGTCTTCGGCGTGGAGAATTGAAACCTGGGTCGAGCCGGGCGCTTGCCGACTGACCGGCACGTACTTAATCTTCCGCGGCTTCGAAAAAATGTGCCGCCGCCGTTTGCGCACCGCGGTGCGGGTCTTGAGCAATTCTTTGTGCCGGCTGTTGATTAATGAGATAAGGCTCTGATGATGTCGGAAGCCGAGCAGTCGCGCGGCGCGGGTAACCGAGCCATTAGCGTCTCTCAGGGCGCGCTCGATCAGCGCCCGCTCGCATTCGAGAATCTTTTCTTTGAACGAAAAACCTTCCCAGGAGTGCTCCGGCATATCCTGATGCTCGGCTTCAGAGTTCGCCAGTGCCTCGATCACCTTTCTGGCGCAGACGATTAACCTCTTGCTGACCGAAGGATCCTGAGAGCGCTGCAGCAGATCGGCAGCGGATTGATAAAGCGAAGCCAGTTCCGTAGCGGATGTCTGGTCGCCCATCTCTTCAATCAGGCTCAACTGCGCCCGGCCCGCCCCCTCAAGGTCACCTGCAGTTTCAGCCACTTCCTTCGCCCGTTGAAGTAATACCCTCGATCGCGGGTGAATACCCAAACGCGCCAATGCGATAGCGTGCGTAGTCAACGCTTCGGCAAGCAACGCCTGCTCGTCACCCTTCTCGAGCGTGCTCACCGCCGAACGTGCGAACCGTTCCGCCTCGCGCAAGTTACCTTCGGCTAGAAATGTACGTGCGCGGGTGTCGTTCACTTGGGCAAGGTGAACGTCGTCATTGATCTCTACGAACAAGTTCCGTGCGCGATCCAGATGTTTGTGAGCCTCC
>Ga0137404_10001781_pt1 | contig 14189 bp, 10 predicted proteins | sample CZOMad2_1_16fung_FD_108285 | JGI IMG/M metagenome (GOLD analysis project Ga0137404, IMG submission 108285) | Vadose zone soil fungal communities from Angelo Coast Range Reserve, California, USA - CZOMad2_1_16fungal (Illumina Assembly) | ecosystem: Environmental > Terrestrial > Soil > Vadose...
ACTTCCTCTGCGTGGGGCGTAATGGAGGCATCGATCAGGAACGTGGCTGATCGCGGCGTGCTTTGCTGCATGTGCGGCGCCTTCTCGGATAAATGGTTCGATGTTGCAAAGCGCTGCGGAAAAAAGGCTGAGCCGCTCCAGGTCGATTGGGGAAAACATATCGATCCCGCGGCTGTGGATCGAGCGTTGGCCACCGGCAAATTCGACACCGTCACATTGACCCACAGTGAAACGTCGACCGGTGTCATGAATCCGCTGGAAGAGATTTGCTCTGTTCTGGCCAAGTATCCCGAAGCTGCACTAGTCGTCGACACCGTTTCGTCATTCTCCGCGATGCAAATCGACATGGACGCGCTCGGTATTGACGTAATGCTCACCGGCGCGCAAAAAGCGCTGGCGCTTCCCCCGGGGTTTTCGTTGTTCTCTGTTTCGGAAAAAGGATTTGAGCGTGCTAAAGGAAATCGCAACCGCGGATTCTATTTCGATTTCCTCGAGCTCAAGAAAGAACAGGCTGAATGGATGACGCCGAGCACGCCAAGTATTGCTCACATACACGCGCTGCAATCGAAACTCGACGAAATTTACGAGGAAGGATTGGAAGCACGTTTTGCTCGACACGGGCGCACGAACGCGCTCGTGCACGAGTGGGTGCGCCGCGCCGGGTTCGATTTCTTCGCTGAGGAAGGATTCCGATCGAAGACGCTCACTTGCGTGAAAAACAACAAGGATATCGACGTACTGGACTTCGCGAGAAAACTTCGCGAGAAACATCATCTAGTGATTGATCCGGGTTACGGCAAAATTCGTGGCCAAACTTTTCGCCTCTCGAACATGGGAGATGAAACGGAGGAGACCGTGTCGCATTTGCTCGCGTGCATTGACGACGTTCTATAGGGGAAGCTGACAGCTTCCCCTGGACCGGAGGTGCCCCTCACCTCAGTCCTCTCCCCGCAAATGGGGAGAGGCGGAGCCTGAGCTCATCTTGCGAAAACTCGCGCGCCGCTGCCATGATTGATCGTCTCTCCCTTCAGGGAAGGGAGAGGATTAAGGTGAGGGATTGTTTTCGACACGCATCGGGGAACACGTCGATTGGATCAGCCGAGAAATCTCACGCGGTTGGGTCGCGTGATTTTGCTCACGCAGCATGACCAGCTAGCTTCATTGGAGGGCTTATGCCTGCAATTGAGGCTCACAACTTAACCAAAGTCTATCGCACGTACCGAAAAGAGCGTGGGCTCTGGGGTTCCGTCAAAGGACTGTTAAAGCGGCGGTACGACGAGACGCGAGCAGCAGACCAGGTCTCGTTCCAAATCGAGGACGGTGAGTTTGTCGGGTTTCTCGGTCCGAACGGGGCGGGGAAAACTACTGTCCTCAAAATGCTTTCGGGATTGCTGAACCCGACTTCGGGTGATGCCCGCGTGCTCGGTTTTGTTCCATGGGAAAGGCGCAACGAGATGAAGCGCCAGTTTAGTTTGCTCATGGGACAAAAGAATGCGCTCTGGTGGGATCTGCCCGCGCAGGAATCGCTTGAACTCAACCGCGCGATCTACGGAATAGACCGCAACCGGTTCGAAAAAGTTGTGGATGGATTATCGGACCTGTTGGAAGTGCGCGACAAAATGAACGTGATGGTGCGCGAACTCTCCTTGGGCGAGCGAATGAAAATGGAATTGATCGCTGCGCTCATTCATCAGCCGCGTGTGCTTTTCCTCGACGAACCGACAATCGGGCTGGATGTGGTCAGCCAAAAACGTGTGCGTGAGTTTCTGCGCATCTATAATGAGGAACATCACATTGTCACGCTGCTAACCAGCCATTACATGCAGGACATCGAGGAGCTGTGTCACCGAGTTCTGGTGATTGATCACGGCAAAATCTTCTTCGATGGACCGCTGGCAGAGATCGTCGATCGGTTTTCCGGGTACAAAATCCTGAGTCTTACCTTTGAAAAAGAAGCGGCGCGGGATCTTTCTCGCTTCGGTGAAATAACGGAACAGACGCCGGTTTCGGTGCAGCTCAAAGTTCCACGCGCAAAAGTCACTGAGACCTGCCGGCGTCTGCTGGAGGCTTGCGATGTTAGCGACATCAATGTCCAGGAGGTGCCTGTGGAAGAGGTGATTCGCCAGCTTTTCGGCGAACGACGCGAAAATCATCACGCCGCTGCTCTCGCAGCCACTGAAGCTGCGCGTGTCGGTTAGCGCAGCCGCGCAGTTTGTCATTCTGAACGAAGCGAAGAATCCAGCTACTTCGACTACTCGCGAAGTCAAGTTAAGGTGACAAATCTTCAGTCGCTTTTCCGCCAAACCAGTATCCGTAATGAACTGAAGTAGCTGGATGTTTCGCTTCGCTCAACATGACAGGTCAGGAATGACGTTCGCGAAGCTTGGCAAGACACTTCTTTCCATCCCCTCCGCATATGTTGGATACTGCGGAACCCAGCCCAGGCGACGTAGCTTAGCATTGCTCACGCGTTTGTTGCTGTCCCCGCGTTTACGTTGCTGCGTTGACCCACCGGTCGGCGGTAGCGGTCGATTCAGCCTCTGTGCCAGCCATCGGTAGCATTCGCTTTGCAGAATCGGTTGATCGTCAACGACGTTGTAAATCTGAGCGGGCTTCGCTTCTCGGCTCAACAATAAATAAAGAGCCGCCGCGATGTCGTCCCGATGCACTTGGTTAACGAAGCGATCATTTTCCAGATCGATAACCGCTGTGCCCGCAAGGAATTTCTTCAACAAAGCAGACCGCTCCGGTCCATAGATTCCAGCGAGCCGTGCCACGATCCCGCCGCTGCCGAGCAGCACTCTTTCCGTTTCCAATAGGATACGGCTCGTTTCTCGCACTGGTTTTGTCTCGCTCTCTTCGGTGACCCACGAACCATCGCGTTGCGCATAAACGCTGGTGCTGCTCGTAAAGAGCAGTTTTGATCCCGGAAATATTTCGACGAGATTGCGTGCGCCATCGAGATAAACTTTCCGATACATATCGGCATCGCCACCGCTCGAACTGGCGCAGTGGATCACTGCATCGAACATTCCTGCGCGTTCAGCAACCTCAGCACGGCGGGAGATATCGGCTTGGCGTACCGGATACGGCTTAGCTAAGAGCGTCGCTGCGGATTTGGCAGAACTAGTCCAGCCTTCTACCCCCCAGCCGGCAGCATGGAATAAATCAGCCGCCGCCTGCCCGACATAACCACACCCGGCGATTAAAATCCGCCGCATGTTGTTGTAGCCGCCTCGCTGTGTCGAGGCGCTCCTCCGCATTGCGCGCGACACAGCGACGCAGCGCCGTGGCTACAGCCGACCCGCGTATTATCGGTCTTCACGTTGCAGCGGCCGCGATCTCAATGTCTTCAAAAATGTTTTTCTGCACGGCGCGGACTTGTTTGAGACGAATCAACTCTAGAAGCGCGAGAAAAGTCACCACCACTTCCAGACGCGATGCGACAGCTCCAAACAAATCAGAAAAACGGACCGGGGTACCAGTCGCAACGCGTTGCAAAATCGCGTCGATCTTCTCCGAAACGCTAAAACGCTCGCCAGGGATTTCCTGTACATCCTGTCGCGCTTCGATCCTTTTGATCACCGTTTGGAAAGCGTTGATGAGTTGAAAAATTCCGACTTCGCCCAGACGCAGCGGTTCTTGCAGCGCTAATGATGGTGCACCTTCGCGCGCGAAAATCCTCTCCTGTTCCAACTCCCGGAGATGTAATTCGGCTGCCGCTTCTTTGAACTTTTTGTACTCAATCAGTTGTCGAATTAACTCCCAGCGGGGATCATCCTCCCCGGCATCTTCCTCCGGTGACTGCTGGTCGACAGGCAAAAGGCTGCGGCTTTTCAGGTAAATCAAATTTGCTGCCATCACCACAAATTCGCCGGCTAACTCGATATTCAGTTCTTTGAAAGCTTGAAGATATTCGAGGTACTGGCTGGTGATGCGTTCAAGCGAGATATCGTAGATGTCGATCTCGTCCTGTTTGATCAGGTAAAGGAGCAGATCCAGCGGCCCTTCGAAAATGTCCAGCTTGACCTTGTAATCGGCTTCCATGTGTTGCGGCGGATTGTAGGCAAGCGCAGGTCAAAGTAAATCGCGGCGAAGAGCTAGTAACCGGAGACCGGGCGTGCCCTCGCCACGGCGAGCAGGCTCTGGTCGCGCCCTGCGGCTTTGGTCAGGCTGGGATCTTCCGGTGGATCCAAACGCTGTTCACGAGTCCGAGGCCAAACATGATCATTAACACAAAAGAACCGCTGTAACTGATCAAGGGCAGCGGCACACCCGTGATTGGGAGCATCGCTATCGTCATTCCCATATTTTGAAAGATGTGCGTAAAGATCAGGGCTGTAATCCCCACGGCCAGGAGCAAACCCAAGTGATCACCAGCAAAAAACGCGACAAAAAGACACGTCATCAGGAGAAAGCCGAAACCACCGATGAGAAACATGCCACCGATAAACCCCCATTGCTCTCCGATAGCGGAGAAAATGTAGTCATTGTGCACAGCAGTAGCGGGAAGGAACCCAAGCTCGATTTGTGTATTTGGCGCTTTGAATCCCTTTCCGGACCAACCGCCTGAACCGATGGCAATCAGAGATTGATTGATTGCCCACGCAGAACCCTGTTTGTCGATGTCCGGGTGGGTAAAGGCGGTAATCCGCTGTTGCTGATATGGCTTAAGCCCGAAATGGATCGCGATCGGCACAAAAGCGATTCCGATGAGAATGACGCAAAGCAAATAGCGCAGCGGCAATCCGGCGACGAACCACAGCGCCAAGAGCACCGGAATCCAAATGATTACCTCGCCCAGATCGGGCTGCAGCAGGATGAGCAGGCAAGGCGCTCCTGCAATCGCTGCTGAGAGTAGCAACCGCAGCATCGGATGCATTTCGCGAAACTGAGTTAGAAAAATGGCCAAAACCATAATCCCGGCGACAACGGCAAGCTGCGCCGGTTGAAAATTGATCGGACCCAAATGCAGCCAGCTACGCGCGCCATACACTTTGGTACCGATAAACTTTGTCAGGATCAGAAAGACGATGCCGGCCAAATACATCGGCAACGCCCCCCACCGAATCCAGCGGTAGTGGACCAAACTCGTCACCATGAATGCAAAGACGCCGACAGCCACCCAATTCGCCTGTTTTCGCCAGAAATCCGCTGCGTACGCATCGCTGCGCGTGGAAGTCGCGCTGTAGATGGCTACAACACCAAAAACGGCAAGCGCGAGCATCGTCGCCAACAGCAGCCAGTTTTGGCCGAGAAATTTTCGCAGAAACGGCGTCATGTTATTGTGATCGGCTAAACCTCTGGTGCGTCCACCAGCAGATCAAAACGATTATACGCAAGTTGCGATTTTGGCAAAACGTCCTGACGTCCATCGCTTGCTTCGGCTAAAGCCGCGCAGGCAAATATTCGAGACGCAAAAGGAAGCTTTCCGCCCGCAACTCACGCTGAAAACACAGGGTTCCTGTAGCAGATAAGGAGCTGCAGATAAGTAGCTTACAACAATTTTCTCACAAAACTGCCGCTTTGCTTGTCACTATATTGGGCCACCACTAAAGTAATCTCCCCGCTTGCTCGTTTTAGAGAATTCCCCATGGCTAAGAAGAAGACCAAACGAAAGCTTGCTCATCCGAAGCTGCCGATGCAGCGCCACTTGAATTTGCGTCACGAGGGAACGCATTTCGATCTGCGCGCCATCTTTGGCGATTTGAACGAACGCTACTTTCGTGGGCGTCTTCGGGGTTACAAGATTGTGTGGGGCCGACGGCGAAAGCACCGCCCAAGAGAGCATTTCATCTTTGGCACGATTCAAGAGGAAGATCGCCTGATTCGCATCAATCCTGCGCTGGATCAGCCGTTCGTGCCGCTGTGGTTTTTGCGCTACGTGCTTTATCACGAGATGCTGCATTCGGTCGTGCCGGATCAAACGCTTTCGGCAAACCGCCGGCGGGTTCACACCAAAGAATTCAACCGACGAGAACGCGAATTTCCTCATTACCGGCGGGCGCGACGCTGGGAGGAAGAAAATCTGTCGCGTTTTTTGCGCTAACCCGCATTTTTCGGTTCCCCGGCGAAAAATGCGCCGAAGGGCAGCTACTTCCTCTGAAGTTGCTGAGTAGCCCAGCCCTTTTCCAACGAGCGAGCCGCACCGATCAAATGTAACTCGAACAACCCCGAAAGCTTTCGGGGCTCAGCTTCCCGCTGAGCGGATATGAAATCCGGGCTAAATCGCGCCGTTAACGCGTTTCGGTAGCTGGCACTTGCGACACCCTTTCAGACGACGAGGGCATCGTCGCTACGTTCTTTTTGATGAGGTACCAGAGCGTTGTCGCGAGTAGGAGGGAGATCAACTTCGCGCGCCAGTTGTTCAGAATCAGGCTCTTCATATTTAGTGTGCAACAAAATTTCTGCGATCCGTTGGCGGAATGTTTCGGGCGTGAAATTGCGCTCGATTCGGCGCCGATGGCAAATGGAAATACTGCCGGTCTCTTCGGATACCACCACCGCCACCGCGTCCGATTCCTCGGTTATCCCGAGCCCGGCGCGGTGACGTAGTCCCAGACTGCGGTCCAACGTTTCCCGCTGACTCACAGGAAAAATGCAAGCTGCAGCTGCAATTCGTCCATTACGAATAATCACCCCCCCGTCGTGCAACGCGGCCTTTGGATGAAAGATTGTCAGGATCAACTCGACAGAAAACTCGCCGTCAATGACGACGCCTGTTTCTTCGTAAACGCGAATCGATGTGTCGCGCTCGATGGCGATGAGGGCGCCGTACTGTTTGTTTGCCAGTTGGGTCACCGCCTCCGCCAGATCATGAACGGTTTCTCTTTTCTCGCTCGTCAACGAGAAAATCGGATGGCCACCGAGCGCAGCGAGGCCACGCCGCAGTTCCGGCTGAAAAATGACGACCAGCGCGACTGCGAGGAAAACCGAGAAGCTTCGCACGATCCAGCCGATCACAACTAAGTTGAGCAGCGTGGAAATTAGAGTCAGCGTCAAAAAAACGATCGCCAGCCCGGTCAGTACTTTCGCGCCCCGTGTCCCGCGAAAGTATAGATAGCCGTAGTAGATCGCCACGCTCAGCAGAATGATTTCGATCAGGCTGCGCCATCCTCTGAACCAGAGATCTATGACTTGATGGATCATGTCGCTTTTTGATGAATTGCTTCCGTTACACGTAAGGCGCTCACATTTTCTTTAACATCATGAACGCGGAACACGTCCGCGCCGCGGACCCGCAAGAGCGAGGTTAACGCGACGGCGCCCGCTAGCCGGTCGCCGATCTCCGGCGAATCGATCAGCTTCCCTAGGAACGATTTACGGGAAACGCCAACCACGAGTGGTCGATCATGCACTCGAAGCTGCTCAAGCTGCGCGAGCAACTCCAGGTTATGATCGAACGCTTTCCCGAAACCAATGCCCGGATCAAACGCAATCGCCATGGGATCAATACTACAACCTATGGCGCGCGTATATTGTTGTCGAAAAAAATCAGCAATTTCTGAAACTACATCCGAATATCGCGGCTGGTTCTGCATCGTCCGCGGAGTGCCTTGCATATGCATGATAATGCAGGCCGATCTGGTTTCCGCAACGAGCGGCAGCATTGCCTCATCGCCTCGCCCGCCGGTGATGTCGTTTACAATCGCAGCGCCTGCCCGAATCGCCGCGCGTGCGACATCGGATTTCGAGGTGTCGATTGAAATAGGAACATCGATTTTTGCTCGCAATTTCTCGATCACCGGAATTACGCGACGTAATTCCTCGTCAGCCGCGATCGGTTCAGCGCCTGGTCGCGTCGATTCACCGCCGACGTCAATGATGTCCGCGCCCTCTGCTGCCATTTGCACGCCGTGCTCTATTGCTTTCTCAAGCGCAAGAAAGTTGCCGCCGTCGGAGAACGAATCGGGAGTGACATTCAATACGCCCATTATTAATCCCCGTCGGGAAACGTTGAAAACGCGCTCCCCGATTTTCCAAATCCTCTCGCGCATCACGACTGAGACTAATTCAAACGCGCGATTATTCGAACTGTAGTCGCTTCATTCTGCGGAGTGCGGCAAAAACCGCGATCCATTCTGCGGTCGATCCCCTTCGCCAAGCTCCGGCCGCCAAGCAGCCGGCCACTACAGTTATTTTTTTCGGGAATAGCGACCCATCAATTCGCCCTGTGCAATCACATGACCTTTTATCGCCGAATCCAGCTGGCTCCGCTTCGCGCCGACAGGTAAATCTAACTCCCGATCCAGCGCGAAAACCTTGAAGTAATAACGATGCGTGCCAGAGGGCGGACACGGTCCGCCGTAACCAGATTTTCCGAAGTCGTTTGTTCCGTGTACTCCTTTTGGCGTGGTTCCTTCCCCAATCGTAGGGGTCTGCGGAGAGATGTTCCAAACCGCCCAATGCGTGAACAGTCCGCTGGGCGCGTCCGGATCATCAACGATCAAGACAAGGCTTTTCGCTTCGGTAGGAACATCCGAAATCTGCAAAGGCGGACTAGTGTTCGGGCCGTCGCAAGAAAACTTTGATGGAATGTTCGCACCTTGTTGGAAAGCAGAACTCATGATCTTCATCCTGGCTCCTCCTGCAGCAAACGAAGCGATCGCCGCTACTAAGATCGCCGACGTCGCAGCAATAATCGCCTTTCGCATAGTTAGACCTCCGGTTGAAATCGCGTTAACTCGATAAACCTGACCATATTGGTTTCGCCGAGATGACTGCAAACGGACGTAAGATTCGAGAACAAGTTCTGGTGCTCCTGGCACGGAAAGATTACCGGCCGCTTAACAAGGTCGACATCGCTCGCAAACTTGACCTCACGGGAGTGAGAGGAGTTGCATTGCGGAAAACACTGCGTGAGCTCGAGCGCGCGGGCGAGATCGCGCGCATCCGCAAGAATCGATACGTTCTTCCGGCCGAGGCGGACCTCGTAGCCGGCAAATTGTCGATTCATCCGGCCGGCTACGGCTTTCTCTCACCCGAAACATCGGGCGAACCGGATGTTTTCATCGCTGCCGAGAACATCGGAACAGCCATGCACGGCGACCGCGTGGTTGCGCGTGTATTGCGCGATACGCCGTCTGACCGCATCAAAGGACGGCGCGAAGGGCGTGTGATTCGAATCCTGGAACGCGCGCACGATACGATTGTCGGTACACTGCAGCGGTCCCGGAATTTTTACTATGTTGTGCCCGATGATCCGCGCTTTGTGCACGACGTCTACGTGCGCCCTGAGCGAGATCAGCGGCCAGGGCCCTCAGCGAATGTCGGCGACAAAGTCGTAGTTCGGCTGGAGGCCTGGGAGTCGCGCCACATTAATCCCGAAGGGGAAATCATCGAAGTGCTCGGGCCGGCGTCCGCGCCGGGCATCGACATGCTCTCGATCATTCGCAAATACCATCTGCCCGCAGAATTTCCGAAGGATGTTGTGGATCAGGCAGAGCGGATTTCGGAAGAGGTCGATGCACCGCAACTCGAGGGACGCGAAGATTTGCGCGAAGAATTTATCGTCACAATAGATCCCGATGATGCGCGGGATTTCGATGATGCGGTTCAAGTTGAGAAGACGACGAGTGGTTGGCGGCTGGGCGTGCACATTGCCGACGTGGCCGCGTACGTAGAACCCGGCACCGCGCTGGATCGCGAAGCGCGCCGGCGCGGTAACAGCGTTTATCTGCCTGACCGCGTGATCCCAATGTTGCCCGAGCGATTAAGCAATGGTGTTTGCAGTCTCAACCCAGGAGTCGATCGGCTCACACATTCAGTGTTTATTCATTTCGATAAACATGGAGTGGTAAAAAGCGCGCGCTTTGGGCGCAGTGTGATTCGCAGCGCGCACCGGCTTACGTACAAACAAGCCTATGCGATCTTGACGTCTCCACCCCACGACCGCTTGGGAGAAGGATTGCATCTTGCCTGGGAACTCGCTGCCTTATTGCGGCGGAAACGGTTTCAGCATGGTTCGCTCGACCTCGACTTTCCAGAGATCAAGGTCTGGGTCGATAAACAGGGCAATCCCGTAAGATTAGAGCGCGTTGAGAACGACGAATCGCACCAGCTAATCGAGGAGTTCATGCTGGCGGCAAATGAGGCTGTCGCACGGGAACTTAAGAAGCGCGCGATTCCCACCATCTACCGCGTCCACGAAAATCCAGATCCGGAAAAACTGGCCGAATATCGAGAATTCGTTCTCAGCTTCAATTACAGAGTTGGGGATCTGACCCATCGCGCTGAGTTGCAGCGATTGCTGGCTTCAATCCGTGGAAAGCCCGAAGAGCAAGCTCTCAAGGTTGCGCTGCTCAAAAGCCTGAAGCGCGCGCGCTACTCGGCCCAGCCGCTCGGCCATTACGGTTTGGCGAAGACGAATTATTTGCATTTCACGAGTCCGATTCGGCGTTATGCCGACCTGGTGGTGCACCGCGCGTTGGCTATGGACGGAGCGCTACGCCGACGGGGCGAGGCACCGCGACGCTCCTACCGTCCTGATATGGGTGAAGTCACTTCCGTCGCCGAGCACATTTCAGCCACTGAACGGAATGCGGCTGACGCGGAGATCGACGCCGCGCAAATGAAGAAGCTCGAATTCTTTCAAGGTCAACTCGACCAGCACAACCCGCAGGTTTTTCGCGCAGCTATTGTCGATGTGCGGAACTACGGGTTGATGGTGGAATTGCCGGACGCCCTGATTACCGGGCTTATCCATGTCTCGTCGCTGACGGATGATTTTTATTTGTTCGAACCTGCTCGACGCCAGCTCATTGGCAGACGATCGCGCAAACGATTCAGCGTCGGCGACCAGTTATCGGTGTTTGTTGCGCGGGTTGACGTCTTCAAACGGCAGGTGGACTTCGCCATTGCGCTGCCTTCGGAAGCGCTCAGGAAACGAGATCGCAGCAAGGGATCGCGAGCGAAAGCAAAGGTATAAGCGCGCTGCACTGCGCACGCGCAATAACCGGTTTGCAATCGAGAGCAGCTTTCAACCGCAGCTCTCGCTTTTCTCCTTAAATTGCTTGTTTTTTTTGCACTTTTTTGGGCAGAATGCCGACGCAGTCGTTCTTAAGCAGAACGCTACGAAAGTGTGGAGCACCAGCTCATGAACGGTTCGTCCGGTATCCAAAGCGCCAATGGTGGTGCGATGGCATTCACCACCACGCATTGGAGCCTGGTATTGGAGGCGCAAGGCGAAACGCCCGCTGCACAGAGAGCACTCGAAATACTCTGTCGCACTTATTGGCGACCTCTTTACGGCTTTGTCCGGCGACACGGCCTTGGACGAGAGGAGGCGCAGGATCTGGTCCAGGAATTTTTTGCGCGCCTGCTCGAACACAGAAATTTAAACACGGTCCGCCGCGAGAAGGGACGTTTGCGTTCTTATCTGCTTGTGTCGCTCAAACGTTTCCTCGCCGCCGAGCGGCATCGCGCCAGCGGCGTTAAGCGATATGAGAGCGGTCCGCATATCCCGTTGGACGAACTACTCGAGTCGGAGGTCGCCGACCTTGAGTTGGCGGAAACCTGGACCGCTGACCGGCTTTACGAGCGGCATTGGGCCTTAGCGGTGTTGGAACAAGTGCTCGGTCGACTTGAATCGGAGTACCGAGCAGCGGGCAACGCGGTGTTGTTCGACCGGTTGAAGGAATTTCTCGTCGGCAAACCCGGACTGCGAACACAAGCTGAGATTGCCACAGAATTGGGCATGACAGAGAATGCGGTGAAACAGGCGTTTCATCGGTTTCGCCAGCGCTACCGTGTCTTGTTGCGCGAGGAGATCGCTCACACTGTCGCACAACCCGGAGACATCGAGGGCGAACTACGTCATTTGGTGTCCGTTTTGCGCGGATGAAGCTAACCACGAATGGACACGAATAGACACGAACAGTTTCGCGGCGAAGCCGCTTTGGAGTGCCTGCCGCGCCGGAGCGCAGCGAAGGCGGGCGGCGGTCCGCCACAGGACGGATTCGCCGTGGCGAACTTGACGCCGCTTTCGGGAGCCAGACTCATCGTGGTGAAGTTTTAGCGTCGTTGGCGTATTTGGCGGATAAATGAAGACCGCGAGCACAGTTTGCAGAAATTGCGGAGGGAAAATCTTTGGGGACGCGCCGAAAGGATTATGCCCAGCGTGCGTTCTGGAAACAGGTCTCGGCCCACTCGCTGACGAAACTGTAGCCGGCATCGATGATCCCGGTCGTCCAGCTGTAGCCGGGATCGATGATCCCGGTCATCCAGCCGAAGTGCTGATGGACTTCGGTGACTACGAATTGCTGGAGGAAATCGGCCGGGGGGGCCAGGGAGTTGTTTATCGCGCCCGCCAGAAAAGTCTCAACCGAACAGTCGCGTTAAAAGTCATTGGCCTCGGGCAATGGGCCACCCAGGCGCACCTCAAGCGCTTTCGTCGGGAAGCCGAGTCGGCAGCCAACCTGGATCATCCATGCATCGTTCCCATTTACGAAGTCGGCGAACGCGAGGGTTCCTGCTACTTCAGCATGAAGTTCATCGAAGGCGGACAACTCGATGAAATGACAAAGCGCGCGCCGATGTCATTTCGCAACGCAGCGGAACTGATCGCGAAACTGGCGCGCACGGTTCACTACGCGCACGAGCACGGCATCCTGCACCGCGACATTAAGCCGGGTAACATTCTCCTCGATGCCAAAGGCGAACCGCATCTGACCGATTTCGGGCTGGCCCGGCTGGTCGAGACAGAGAGTACCGTCACTCGCACGATGGAAGTTTTGGGCACTCCCAGCTACATGGCGCCGGAACAAGCGGTGGGAAATAACGCGCGCGTCACGAGCGCCACGGATATCTACGGACTCGGGGCAGTATTTTACCAACTGCTTACCGATCATCCCCCTTTTGCTGGCGGAACAACCTACGAAACTATCCGGTTACTGCTGGATACTGAAACGCGGCAACCGCGCCTTTTAAATCCGAAAATAGATCGCGACCTCAGCACGATTTGTCTCAAATGCCTCGAGAAACATCCAGAGCGACGTTACTCGTCCGCTCTTGCGCTCGCCGAAGATGTGGAACGCTGGCTAAAGCACGAACCGATTCGCGCACACCCCACCGGTATCTTCACCCGAGGAAAGAAATGGTTACAACGCAAGCCAACAACGGCGTTGGTCTTCGCGTTGTCGCTAGCGTTTGCCACTACACTGGGTGTCATGTTTTGGAAGAGCGAATCACCACGCCCGCCGCCCCGTGGAATCGCTGTGCTTCCATTTGAAAATCTAAGCGGCGACAAAGAAAACGCGTCCTTCGCCGATGGTGTGCAGGACGACATTTTGACCAAGCTGGCGAAGATCGCCGATCTCAAAGTAATCAGCCGGACCAGCGTGATGGACTATCGCGGCAAACGAAATGTGCGCCAGATCGCCGATGCGCTTCGCGTGTCTCATGTGCTGGAAGGAAGCGCACGCCGGAGCGGTGATCGGATTCACTTGAATGCGCAGTTGATCGACACGCGCACCGACACCCACGTCTGGGTCGAACAATACGACCGCGATTTGAATGATTTGTTCGCAATCCAAAGTGAGATCGCGCAAAAGGTCGCCGAGCATCTTCACGCCAAGCTGTCAGCTAGTGAGAAAGCGTCTATTGAAGAGAAACCAACTCCGGACTTGGTGGCCTATGATTTTTATATCCGCGCTATCTCCCTAATTTCCAACGCCCAGGTGCCCTATATGGAGGATTTAGTGGACCTTTACGAGGCTGTGGGCTTGCTTAATCAGGCAGTTGCTCGTGATCCTAACTTCTTTCTCGCCTATTGCCAGCTAGCCTTTGTGCACGATTTGATTTATCAGGAAGAGTTTGACCGTACCCCCGCTCGCTTAGCCCTGGCAAAGTCGGCCATAGATTCTGCATTTCGGTTGAGGCCAGATTCGGGCGAAGCGCACCTGGCGCTCGGGTGGCATCTCTACTGGGGATATTCCGATTACGACGGCGCCCGCGCCGAACTTGCTGTTGTTCAACAGAGTTTACCCAATAACCCGCGAGTCTTTGAGTTGGCTGGATTGATCAACCGAAGCGAGGGTCGCTGGGCTGACGCCACACGCAATCTCGAGCGCGCATGTGAGCTCGATCCTCGAAATGTCCCTTGCCTGACTACCCTCTCATCGACCTACTACTGGTTGCACGACTATGATCAAGTGGCCAGACTTATAGATCGTGTCATTGCACTTTTACCA
>Ga0137404_10001785_pt1 | contig 14166 bp, 11 predicted proteins | sample CZOMad2_1_16fung_FD_108285 | JGI IMG/M metagenome (GOLD analysis project Ga0137404, IMG submission 108285) | Vadose zone soil fungal communities from Angelo Coast Range Reserve, California, USA - CZOMad2_1_16fungal (Illumina Assembly) | ecosystem: Environmental > Terrestrial > Soil > Vadose...
AGCTGCTCTGGCGGTATGCCGATTTTTGCCGCCACTGTTCCCGCGGACAAATCGTTAGGATCCACCTCGTACTCGCGCAACTCGTACTTTATCCCGAGTCTGTCCAGAACTCGCACTGCGTTCGTCTTGACCACTCAATGCGGCCTCATCTTAATGTCAGTCAGTTGGATGCGTGTCTCGTCGCGAAGAATACAAGGGCCCTTATGTTCGTTTGCCAGTCGAAAGCGGGAAGAGCATCGGCGAATTGGAAAGGCTGCATGGAGATTGTCGACAGCGCCGTATGTGCCTGCAAGAGCGCATACGGAAAGTTGTGTGAGAGCGTGTCGACAGGGAGTGAACACACGAATGGATCGGCGTGCAAGGGCACGTCTGCAAAGGGCGACTGAGGAAAGCGTTTCTTACCGCGAGCGGTGGGAGTGGTCACGAGGAGCGTGCCCTTTACAATCAAGGAATGACAATGGCTTTTTGCGCGCGCAACCTCTTGCCCCGCCGCGCCGAAATTGAAACTTTGTATCGTCCCGGCTGACCAGAAGGCATCTCGAAGGCAATAAGACGAAGGCCCTGAACACTCTCACTGAGTCCCCGAGCCGCCTTTGGCGTTTTTTGGTTCTCTAAGAATATACCGGCGGTATCGCTGGTGAGCTCCTGCAGGGTCCACCCATATCGAAGGATGCTCTTTGCGCCACGAACACTGTGGTCCGCAACAAGCGCGGCCAGGAAGGCGACTTGATTTGACTCTGCCAGGCTACGCAGCTCCGCATACCGCATCCTGCTGCGCCGTCATTCCCTTCGCCAATGAATATGACGACGCGAAAACCGGGACTGAGCGAGATTTGTAGGATCGCTGAGCCTATCGCATCATAAATGGCGACATTCGATTTCTTTCCGGTATCTCCTACAATTTCGCGAATATGCTGGATCGCAACGGATCGATCAAGCGTTGTTGCCTGCGTCTTCGACAAAGTACCTACGCTAGCGATAGTGAAACTCGTGCTGGCATCGAACAGATCATTTATCAGGGCGATGGCCAGCTCCTTCTCTCTTGACAGGACGTTCGCTTGATCTGGACCGGCGTCCATCACGATGGCAATATTTCGCGGGCTGTCAGGACTGGTTCTAATCGCCGTCGCAGGCACGCTCATGTTTCCGATTTTCAGAACGACTTCACCTGGGGCCAGTTCTGGGCTCTTTGCGTCAACCCGTGCAACGACGAAGTACAGTTGACTGTCTGCTTTTGTTGTTCCAAACAGTGGGACAAGAACAAAGATGGTCGAGACGACGACGCAAGCGACGCCTCGTAAGAACGAGGAGCGGCCTGTATTCAGAGCCACCAGTCTAGAACTTTCGCTCATAGACCCTCCGCAAAGTCCGATGAAGGCTGTGGTAGTTTGTCCTTCGGTCCTGCGGTCAATACGTAGAGTGTCGGCAGAAGGAAAACGCTCAGCAGAAGGGCGGCGACGAGTCCACCAACAATGACGATGGCAAAGGGGCGTTGCGAGTCGGAACCAATGCCGTGGGATAGTGCGGCAGGAAGCAGGCCCAGTGATGCGACTAACATCGTCATCATCATGGGGCGGAGTCGAAGCACCGCCCCTTCAATGGCAGCTGCTTCCACAGGCAGCCCGTGTCCGCGAATTTGGTTGATGTATTCCAGCATGATCACGCCGGTTTCGACCGATACGCCAAACAGGGCCAGAAACCCGACGCCCGACGAGACACTGAAGTGCGTGCCAGTGATGAGCAAAGCGAGAATGCCGCCGAGAGGTGCGACTGCAACATTGGCAAGGATCAGAAGGGCCCACTTGCTGGACTTGAACATGGCGTAGAGAATCACGTAGATGACAAAGAGAGTGATGGGGAGCACAACCATGAGGCGCTTCTGCGAGCGCTTTTGGCTCGCGTATTCACCTGCCCAGTCAATGTGGTAGCCGGATGGCAGCTTCACCTTCTCGGCGACTAGCTTCATTGCCTCTTCGACGGCACCGCCGAGGTCTCGTCCACGGACGCTGTACTTGATGGCGACATAGCGCGAGTTCGCTTCGCGGTAAATTTCGGAGGCACCGTCGTGAACTTCGATTCTTGCAAGTTGTGAGAGGGCGACACGTTCTCCGGAAGGGGACAGAATGCGAATGTTTGCGATGGCATCTGCGCTGTCGCGGTAACTCGCCTGATAGCGGACAGCCAAGTCGAAGCGTTGTTCCCCCTGCAGGACTTGACTCACCGCTTTTCCGCCAACCGCTGTCTCCACAGCGTCTTGCACGTCAGCCACGTTGATTCCGAAGCGAGCCGCTCGCCGTCGCTCGACCGCGACATTCAAGTTGGGCTGTCCCAGCACTCGGAACAAACCCAAATCTTCGACTCCCGGGATGTGGCGCATGACTTCGACGACTTCGTCGCCTTTTGCTTCGAGAACCTGAAGGTCATCTCCATATAGCTTGATAGCCAGTTCACCCTTTACTCCGCTGACCGCCTCCTCCATGTTGTCTTCGATCGGCTGGGAAAAGTTCCATAGGACACCAGGAATCTCTTCGAGTTGACGACTCATCGCTGCGATGAGCTTTTCTTTGTCCTCGCGAAAAACAGGTCTCCACTGCTCCTTCGGCTTGAGGTCAACGAAATATTCCGTATTGAAGAAACCGGTTGTGTCTGTCCCGTCGTCCGGTCGCCCGACCTGGCTCGTGACCACCGTAACCTCGGGAAACGAAGCCAAGATCAAGCGCGCTTGATCGGCAATTCGGATTCCTTCGCTCGGGCCGGTGCTCGGGGCCAGAGTGCCCCGCACCCAGACGGCGCCTTCGTCTAGATGCGGCAGGAATTCCGAACCCACCACACCGCTCACCATCAAACCTGCAGTGGCGACAACCGCAAGGGCGCCTGCTCCCACCGTGATCGCCGAATGTTCGACCGCCCATTGGACGCCCACTCGGTATTTAGCTTTCAGGAATTCCATAGCGGGATTGCGCCATTCGCGTACACCATCCTTGAAGTGAAAGGCCGCCAGAACGGGAGCGATGATCAGCGAGAAAATCAGCCCTCCAAGCAAGGCAAAGCAAACGGTCCAAGCCATGGGCTTGAACAGACGTCCTTCAACGCTTTCTAACGTGAAGATAGGCAGATACGCTGCGATGATGATCGCTCGTGCGTAGAACACGGGCCGGATCACTTCGGTAACAGCATCTCGAATTCGCTCCAGAGGAGTCTTCCGCGTATCTGCCGCGAGAGCAAAGTGGCGGACAATGTTCTCGATGATGACGACTGAGCCGTCGACGACCATTCCGAAATCCAAAGCGCCGAGAGAAAGGAGATTGGCAGGGATGCTGTTCAGGTCCAGGCAGATTGCGGCAAAGAGCAGCGCGAACGGAATTGTCAACGCAACGATGATCGCTCCACGAAAATTCCCCAGGAAGAAAAACAAGATCACCAGAACGAGGACAATCCCTTCGGTTAGATTGTGGAGTACTGTGTGCGTTGTAAGATGCAGCAGGTCGCTGCGGTCAAGCATCGGGACGACCTTCACACCGGGTGGAAGGATGTGCTCGTTGAGTTCCTTCACCTTCTCGTGTATGGCTGCGAGCGTTTCATCGGCATTCGCCCCCTTACGCAAGAGAACGATGCCCTCGACCACATCGTCGTAGTCGATTACCTTGCCGTCGGCCCGGTGGATGGATTTTCCATTTTTCCCCAGGCGAATTTTTGGACCCTGGTCCACCGCAGCCAGGTCTCGAACACGGAGAGCGGTCCCGTTCTTGGCGTAAATGACGGTATCCGCTATGTCTTCGACAGTGCTAATCAGTCCCACTGCGCGCACGTTCAGCTGCTGCAGACCAGATTCAATAAAGCTGCCGCCCGCATTTACGTTGTTGTTCGCAAGCTGAGTCTCCAATTGACCGATGCTCAGACCGTAGGCGATGAGCTTGGTGGGATCGACGCGCACCTGATACTCGCGTGTCATGCCGCCGAGACTTGAAACATCCACGACGTTGGGCACCGATTTGAACTGCTTCTCCAGCACCCAGTCTTCCAGTGCTTTCAACTCCATCACGTCGTACTTCGGGTTTTTGCTGATCAGATGGTAGAAGTAGATCTGGCCAACGGGGCTCCAGTCGGTGCCCATTTGCGGCCGCAGGCCGCTCGGCAACTGGACTTGCGCCAGTCTTTCCAGCACCTTTTGGCGGTTCCAATCATTGATGGATTGATCGTCGAAAATAAGTATCACACTGGACAATCCAAAGATGGACGCGGATCGCAGGTGCTGCAGATGCGGAATTCCGTTCATTTGGATTTCAACAGGAATCGTGACTTGCTGTTCGATCTCTTCCGCGGCGTGGCCGGGCCATTGCGTAATGACCTGAACGTAGTTGTTCGCCACGTCCGGGTACGCTTCGACCGGCAAGCTGTGAAACGCGATCGCTCCCCACGCCAGAAGAAGCACGGCGACAATCACCACAATGAACCGGTTGTTGAGCGCGTAATCGACGAAAGCACGAATCATTGCGTGGCCCTCACACTTCGCACGAGCGTTTCCACTTACTGCTCCACGGTGCTTTGCAGCACCAGCGCATTGGCGACGACTCGCTGACCGGGTTGTATGCCGGAGACGATTTCTTGCGAGTTGTTTGAGAGCGCCGTACCTGCAACGACGTTTACTCGACGGAACTTCTTTCCCCCGTCCGGGACGTATACCCAATCACGATCGTGCAGATGCAAGACGGCAGAAGATGGCACGACTGCGTGGCTCTCCGTCTTTCGAGCGTGAAACGTTGCGGAAACAAACATTCCGATCTTCATCAGGCCGGGATTGCGAACTTCGATGCGGACCTTGGCGGTACGCATGTTCGGATCAAGAATCGGGCCGATGTTGCTAATGCGGCCGGTCAACACCCGATCCGGATAGGCATTGAGCCGAAGCTCGGCGGTCTCACCCACGTGGACGCTGGCGAGATCGTTTTCGTAGACATCGCAAAGAATCCATACCGCTGACAGGTCGGCGATGGTAAAGAGACTGGGGGAGTTATCCAGAGACTTCACGCCAGCCGACGCCGTGACGTTCTGCTCGACGATCACGCCGCAAACCGGTGCAAGCACATCAACCGTTCCGGCAGGACGGTCCGGATCGCCACCAAGCAGTCGGAGCCGCTCGGTAGTTGTTTCTACATCGACCTTTGCCTTTTTTTCTGCATCTTGCGCGACTTGCAACTCGTTCAGAGAAATTGCACCTTTGTCATACAAGAGTTTTGCGCGTTCGAATTGTGTTTGCGTCAGGCCCTCATCGGCGGTCGCCTTTCGAAAATCAGCAAACGCTGCCGATATATCAGAACTCTGAATTCTGACTAGAAGCTGACCCTTCTTCACGGTGTCACCTAGACGAGCGCGGATTTCTGTGGCACGCCCGGCGGCCAGCGAAACAACCGGTACCGTCCGGGAAACATCGGGGCTCACCACTCCCGTTGCAACCAGTTGCGGTCGAGCGCTCCGCGCTACCGCAACAGCCAAGGGAAACTGTTCGGGATGATCGACTTGAACGACATCGAGATCCTGGCCGCGCTCAACGTCGGCGTGCGGCGGCGCTTCTGCCTTTGGATCGGCCTTGCCTTGTCCACCACATCCGTCCATCCAAAGGAGGGCGGTGACCGCCAGAGCGATCGCTTCTTGATTCCCGCGTCTCATGGAATCACCTCACGTCCCACCGCAAGATTCAGTTGGTTCGCCGCGTCGAGGTAGGAGCCAACCAAATTCAGATAATTGCTTTGAACACTCCTGTAGTCGGCTTGTGCGTTCAGAAAATCCAGAAGCGAGGCTGCACCGTGTTCGTAGGAAAACGCGATGGTGTCTCTGACTCTCGAAGCCTGCTGCAGGTAGCGGTCTTTGTAGGGCTGAAGGAGAAGCACGGAACTCGTCACCGCGGCGTGTGCGGAATCGACATCACTGAAGACCTGCGCTTTGGTTGCCTCGGTGATTTTCTCGTTGCGCTCGATGTCCAGCTGCGTGCGCTGTTTTTCGCCCTGATTTCGGTCGAAGATACGCAAGGGGATGCTCACGCTGAATCCGACGTATTGGTCGATAGGTGGATTGCGACCGGCATCGAAGCCGAATGTGGGGTCAGTCGATCCATTGGCGATGGCGAGCCGATGGTCGGTCTTGGCTTTGTCCACGGATTGCAAGGCGGCCTTCAGGTCAGGCCGCGTATCGAGAGCCATTTGACGAACATCGTCGAGGGGAACGATTTGCGCGGAGAAGTCGAACGGACCTGTCACATCGAATTGTTCGACTGGGGTGCGGTCATTCAGAAGAGTCAGGAGTTGGATTTTCGCGGTGCGCAGATTCACTTCCGCGGTTTGTAAGTCGGATTCGTATTGAACGCGTTGTAGTTCCAGGCGGTCCAAATCCACCTGAGCGATCGCGCCAGCTTTGTAGCGCTCGCGATTCACCACGAGTAGATGGTCGTAGTACACCAGGTTCTCGCGTGCGAGATTGAGAATGGCTTTCTCTTGAAGCGTCTGTATGAACGCCGTGCGCAAATTGAAAAGGAGAGTTCTTTCCAAGTCTGCTTGTCCCGAAGTGGCGATGCCGGTTGTTGCTTGGGCGCTCTCCAAGCGTAATTCCCGTTTACGTTGTCTCTCATGGAGGTAGTTCACGCTTGCAACCGACAAGACGCTGCCGAATGTCGAATGCGCTGGGCCCCCCGGAAACGGATTGAGCTGATCCGCCGTCAGCGACAAAGCTGGATTCGGACGGAGATGCGCCGTAATCTCGGCTGCGCGTGATTCGGTGATTCCGATCTGCCCTGCCCGTAGAGAAGGGTTCGCACTTTCGAACTTAACCTTCACCTGCTGCCAGGTCAGGGCTTGTTGAGGAAATACCGTTCCTGCTAGCGCCGTTATCAGCGGAATGGCAAGACACAGACGTTTCAAGAAACCCACATGAAACCTCCCAAAGGCTGTTTGCGACTGGCCGCCACGACGCTAACGCTCCGGTAAGCTGTGTCGAAGAAAGCTCCGTCCCTCGCGAACGCAGAGTTGGGCGCCATTCAGGTCGTGGTTTTGAGCAGTTAGAGAGTGGGCGGTAAATCCGCCCGCAGGCTTACTTGTCGATGAGTCGAATGTTTACAGGTGAGGAAGTTCGAAAGGAGGTGCCCGGCCCCGGTGGGAAATCAAAAAAGGGACGAGAGCAAATCGCGAATCCGACAAAGCAACGAAACCAGATTGTGACCGGAGATGCAGGAAGCGTTCTGTTTTCGAGCAGAGGTCCTCTCGCGACTGCGGCGGGCTGCCAACAGCGTCCGTCGCATGGTCAGTCGTGGAGCCCCAGCTAGTCTTGGATTCGCTAAAAGCTCCCGGGAACGCAGCTGGGTCTACGCGTGTAAAACTACCGTGGCCATCATTAAGAAGAATCGCCACGGGCTGCCTGAGCCAAGTTGTTGTTAGGACCAGATCAAGAGCGTGATCACCGTTGACATCGCGCGAGGCGATTTGAAGGCCGCCCATCGGCGCGACGATCTGAAACGTTTGCTGCCCGGCTGCACTAAGCTGAAGTTGAATCAAATAATCTGCACGGGAAAAATCGCTCCGCCCGGCCTGAACGCTGGCGAAGTCGGGCTTAAGGTCGCCGTCCAAATCGGCGATGGAAAACAACGGACCAGGTCCAAACGAAGCGGCATGCGCAGTCGGAGCTTCAGCGCCCGTTGCCGTTCCTCCGATGAGGCCGGCGAAAAACAATAGAACCAAAGAGCGGTAGAGAAATCGCACTGTCGCCAGTTGATAGCTCAGGAGCCTTGATGAGGCGAAATTGGAGGTGAAATTATTCACGGTTCAGCTTCTTGCCATCATACTTTCTTCAGGGCCCTACAATACCACTCATTGCTTCAGCAAGAAAAGGCGTCAAGGCAGTGGTTCCGTGCCCTTCGGAACTACGTACGATTGATAACTCTCGTCGGGTTCGTTGGTTCTGACCCGGCAACGTCCGCGGTGGAGCGCCACGACCTGCCGTGCCAGTTCGACCATCACTCAACAGCGAAAGCGGGGCGAAAGAAAACAGATTCCACGTAACTTATGCCTGCAACCGCCTTGGCGAGTCCATCGCCGACACGCTTCACAAGGGCGACCATGTCCTCATTGACGGACAACTCGTTAGCTCGAAGTACGAAGCGCGAGAACTGCAAGGCCAGGAAGGCCAAGGTCCGTCTTCTGGAGCGTGCACGCGAATTCCGTGCGCAGGGTCAGCCGTGCGAAGGCCCCCAGCTCAGGCCGGAGGGCCTTTTCGTTTGTCCTGAATTCCTGCCAGACAAAACAAATCTCACCTTGCGCAATCGGAATTGCGCACGATACGCCTTCTCCGCTTTCCCTTTGGGTCTGCGGTGATTCAGCACCGGTTCTCCGAGAAACCGATGTCTGTCGTTTGTTAATTGGAAGTTCGAGAGCGTGTCCCCGCTCTTCTCATCGGCTCAGCCTGCAGCTGGGCACAAGGGGAGTGTGTCTATGCCCCGAGAAACTACTTGCGATTGCTCACTGTGCGAAATGGAACTCCGTTTACTTGCGAGCCTGGCCGTCGCGGAAGGCGAAGTTTTTTCCGCATTCACTGGAACGAGCCAACTGCAGGCTTACGCATCCGTTGCAGATCTCGTCCTCCTTCTAAGGACCTCACCTGCGCACGCACACTCCGATGGCGTGCTCGGCGAATTGCTCAAACTGCGAGCGGCGCGGCCGACCTTCACCGATAGTTTGCTAGTGCTCGTGTTTGTTCCTATGCTGCATCGCACCGTGCGTCGTGTCGTGATGTGGCAGCCCCTGCTCGCCAAGGAAGACGTCGTTCAACAGGCGCTCGGTGTGCTGCTGGAGTTTCTACGATCGGACGATATGCGCGTCCGGCAATCGCATTTTGCCTTCGCTATTTCCCGCGCCGTAAAGCGCCAAGTGTTCGCGTGGGCCGCGCGCGAGGGAGCGTTGGTGAATCAAACAGGCGACGCACTTCCTCCACTTCCGATCGAAGAACCCTTCGAACGTTACGCACAGCTGCGCCATTTTCTCCATCGTTGCGGGACACGAGGGGAGCTAACCGATCCCGAATTGGATCTACTGATTCAGTTCAAGCTTGAAGGGGCCAGCAATGGGGAAGTGCTCCACGCCTCGAATGGAAATTCATCATCAAACGCTGCCCGCCAAAAACTCAAGCGCCTCCTGGCAAAGCTTCGGCGCTTGGCTCGCTGAATCTATGCTCCGTCCGCTTGATTTTTTTTCGAGGCCTGCCGACGCAAGCGCAATGTGATCGACTACGACCATGCCTCGGTTGCAACCCATACGGAAGCTGAAGAGATCGTCATGGAAGCGAGGGATTTTTTCGATTTGGTCGAGCGCTGGATCGCCGCGAACCATCCTAAGTTCACAGCCTGACTGACATTCCGCACAAGAACCTGACGCCCGCCGCAATCTGGCGCATCCCTCCTTCATGTCCTAAGGCGCGGACAAAACATCGCTCCCGACCAGCCAAAAATATTTTCATTTTTCAGCGACACATTTTTCTCTCCAAACACTGAATTGGTAGATAGAGGGAAGTTCACACGTAAGTCTCGCTTCTTGCCATGCAGCGGCGTCAAGACGCAACGGGCGAGGTTGTACAGGACAAGCCTAGCGTGTCTTTGGACCAGCGCCTTCCGGCCGAAAAGCCGAGCAGAAGTCGGGAATGTGACTTCCCTCGCATTGCTAATTGCGGTGCACACTCTCGCCGAGGTATCGAAATGAAAAAACGTTGGATAGTTTTTCATGATTGGCTTCGCTCAACCCGAGTTGTCCTCTCCTCCCTCGTGGCGTTGTGCCTTGCCGCGCCCGCATTGGCGCAGACCGGCAACTCTCCTTGGGAAAACGCAGTCAATGTGCTGCAGCAGGCGTTCACCAGCACCATTGCGCGAGGACTCTCGCTCGTCGCGATCGTGGTCTCAGGGCTGACCTTCGCGTTCGGCGAAGGCGGATCGAAGCGGGTCCTCGCTGGCGTTCTCTTCGGCGTAGGAATGGCCATTGCCGCAGTGAATTTCTTGGCGTGGCTCTTTCCCGGATAACGGCTTTAGGGTTCGCGTGAAGGGGACTTCCATGCACTACCAGAGACGTATCAATCCCGTGCAGCGTTCGCTTTCCCAGCCGCTCACCATCCTCGGAGCGGAGCGAAAGCTCTTCTTTTTCGCAATGTGCCTTGGCGCTGCGACCTTCAATCTGTTGGGCAGCCTCCTCGGCGGCATGCTCATTTTCTTGCTTCTGTACTTCGCTGCTCGGTGGGCGACGGCGACGGACCCGCAGATTCTGCGGTTGCTTCTTCGGGCTGCAAAGCTCCGCAGCCAGTACGACCCCGCGAAACTGTCTCCCGTCGTGATCACGAGGGCTACGTAATGCTGAACCTGAAACGGATTTTCAAGAACTACGAAGAAGCCGGCTCGCTGAATGCGATGGTCAATCTCTTCGGCTTCATCGGTCCGCAGGTGTTCCTCACGAAATCAGGCGAGGTCGGAGTGCTGCTTGAAATTTCGGGTGTCGATTACGAATGCCTTGACGCTCCAACTGTCGATGGTCTGACCAAGCGCTTGGAGTCGGCGCTGCGCCTCTTCGATGAGAACTATCGTGTTTATCAGCTCTTGTTCAAACGCAACCGGCAGGCCATTCCGCACAGCTTCTGCGGAAAGCCGGTCGTCGACGCTGCGATCCGCGACCGCATTGCTTATTTTGTCGAGAAATCGGACGAGATGTTCTCCCTATCCATCTGTTTCGTCGTGCTCTGTCCTGCACTAACGGCGCGCCGTTCCGTTGGGGCTGCCATTCTGGAATTTCCCGAACATCCTCGCAAATCGCTCGCCGATCTTCGGACCCGATTTTCCGGGAGCGCAGCCGTGAGGCTCGACGCGCAGGAGATCACGCGCGCGGAATCCGTCCTTTGCCAGAAAGTTGAGAATTTTCGCGCCCACGTCAGCGACTTCGTCAGAGTGACCATCCTTGGGAAAGAGGAAGCGTTTGGCGTTTTGAAACGGACCTTGAATTTCGATCCTCTCAAGCTCGAAGCCGCGAAACTGAAACACGACACGTTTCTTGACTACTACCTCGCGGAATCGCATCTCGAATGCCATCGTGGGTATCTCCGTGTTGGCGATGACTACGTTAAGGTTCTGACTCTCAAGGAGCCTTCGGCCCATACCTTTCCTCTTCTGCTCAAGGGCCTTTCGGGCGTCCGGGCCAACTACCACGTTGTAACGGAATGGAAAAAAGAGGAGTCCGGCAAGACGCGACGCGAGATTCAAGCAAGGCGGCGGCACTTCCACAACACGAAACGCTCCTTCTTCAGTCAGGTCAATCTGAATGATGCACCCGCTCAGGAAGCCCTTCTTGATGATGCCAAGGAATCGCAAGTCCGCGAACTAGGGAAAGGAATCGAGGAGATCGAGCTGCACGGCAACTACTTCGGCCAGTTTTCACTGACCGTCGTGATCTACGACCGGAATCTTGCCGCGGTCGAACGTGCGGCTGCCGAATTCTACAAGGTCTTCAGCGTCCACGACGCGCAGCTCTATGAAGAGCGCTACAACCTGCTCAACGCTTTCCTAGCAGCGATTCCGGGCAACTACGCCTTCAACCTTCGCTACCTTTATCTTCTCAACACCAATTACGCTGACCTGTCGTTTGTGTTCACGCTGCACGCGGGCGAAACGCGCAACCACCAGCTCCGGCAAGAGTACCTCGCTGTACTCGAAACCAACCACGGCACGCCCTACTTTCTGAATCTTCACTATCGCGACGTCGCTCACACCATGATTCTCGGCCGCACCGGCAGCGGCAAATCCTTTCTTCTGAATTTTTTGATTACGAATCTCCAGAAATACGATCCCTTCACTTTCATTTTTGACCTTGGCGGAAGTTTCGAAACTCTCACGCGGCTGTTTGGCGGCTCCTACCTGCGGGTAGGCCTCGAATCCACCGGCTTCACCATCAATCCCTTTTGTCTCCCGCCGACCAAGCCCAATCTCGATTTCCTGGCCCTTTTCGTCAAAGTTCTTCTTGGCAGCACCGTCAGCAAGCTCGACCCTCAGACCGATCGGGCGCTTTACGAACAGATCGAAAATCTCTACTCGCTCGACCCGGCGCTTCGCACGCTCGATGTCCTGGCGAACACTCTCCCCAGACATCTGTCCGACGCGCTCGCCAAATGGCTTCGCGGCGGCCAATTCGGATTTCTCTTCGACAATCCGCAAGACACCGTTTCCTTCTTGCGCTTCCAGTGCTTCGACTTTCAGCAAATGAGCCGGTATCCGGAACTCCTTGAACCGCTGCTCTTCTACATCCTGCATCGCGCGAACGAAGTCATTACCAATCCCGAGATTTCCTCCACGTTCAAAGCGTTCTTGATCGATGAAGCCTGGGTCTTCCTTCGGAATTCCAGCATCCAGCAGTACGTCACCGAGGCCCTGAAAACCTGGCGCAAACACAATGCCGCCATGGTTCTCTCCACGCAATCGCTCGACGAACTGAAGCGCTCGGAGCTTCTCGACATCATCGTCGAGAGCTGCGCCACCAAGATTTTTCTCGCTAATCCCGACATGGATCAGGACTTGTACCGGCGACAGTTTCATTTGAACGATGCCGAAGTCGAATGGATCGCAACGCTTCTTCCCAAGCGGCAATTCCTCATCAAGACTCCGGAACTTGCGAAGGTAGCCAATCTCAATGTAGACCGCCGCAGCTACTGGCTCTACACAAACGATCCCTACGACAACCAGAGGCGGAAGGAAGCGTTCGATGCCTATGGGTTCGAGAAGGGCCTCGATTTTCTGGCTGGAGTCCACCCGTGATCCCGAACCTGACAGCGCTCGCAGAGACACTTGGACTCACCGCCGTGCTCGTCCCGCTCGTGCTTGCGGGGCTGCTCACGGGGCCGGTGTTCCTCGCTCAATCGATTCCGCAGCAGTTTGACGAACGAAATCCGTAGGAAAAAATCCAATTCCCAACAAGGAGAAATATCCCTATGAAGTCTCTTTCCTCAAATGTCGTGAGGAGTCAATTTCGAAGGGCCGGCTTTTTGTTCGCTGCCCTTGCTTTCGGTTCTCTATCGCCACTATTTGCAGAGGCAGACGGGGCACGCGTTGTTAAATATGGAAAGGAAGATATTGTCTCGGTCCATGCCAAGCTTCGCTTTTCGACGCTCATCGTCCTGCCCGACGAGGAAGAGATACTCGACTTCACCACCGGCGACCGGGAATTCTGGATCATCAATGGCTCGCACAATCTCTGCTATGTGCATCCCGCGCAGGCCGGCATCCGCAGCAACCTCAATCTCATCACCGCAAGCGGCCACGTCTATTCGTTTCTCTTAACGGAGATCAGCAGCGATCCCAATGCGCAGCCGGATTTGAAGCTCTTCGTCGAGCCGAAGGAGGGCGTGGCCTCGAACAGCACGCTTCGCGGCTATGTGAGGGCGGCCGACGCTGAGGCCTACAAGAAAGAACTCGAAGCGGCCCACAATCAAGCTTTAGAGCAGGTTCGCGCTGCGCAAACGCGGGCCGCCGAAGAGGTCAGCCAGTTCCGTTCCGCCTACCCGAGCAAACTTCGGTTTGACTATGCGCTCGACGCAAAGGCCACGCGGGAGCCGTTCCTTGTTTCCGCGATCTACCATGACGAAACGTTCACCTACATCCGCTGCGCCGCTCGGGAAAAGCCTTCGCTCTATGAAGTCAAGGATGGGAAACCCAATCTCGTGGCCTTTCAAGTCGAGAACGGCGTCTACATCGTGCCCAAGATCGTCGATTCGGGCTATCTCGCCGTCGGCAAAAAGAAGCTGACGTTCACCCGCCAAGTTGCCGCGAAGTGAGGGAGGGACTCGTGACTTCGCCATCGCCGATCCAGGACAAAGCGCCGAAACCTCCCGGATTGCTTCCCAAGAACGTGCAGTCCTGGCTTCTCGCCGGTCTCGCCGTTCTCATGGTCGTCATCATGTGGCTCACCGGAGGAAAGAAGCCTCCCGCGCCTTCTCGCGCGATTCCTGCCGCTCCGGCCGTGCAGGCACCGCTCGAAATGAATGAAGCCAAGATCGTCGAGTTGCAGAATCGCATTCAGCAGTTGCAGCGCGAGCAGACCGTGGCGCAGAGCGCGCTCGCGCAGCAGAGCCACATTCTCGGCGCGGGCGCGCAAGATCCGTGTGCCG
>Ga0137404_10001791_pt1 | contig 14140 bp, 12 predicted proteins | sample CZOMad2_1_16fung_FD_108285 | JGI IMG/M metagenome (GOLD analysis project Ga0137404, IMG submission 108285) | Vadose zone soil fungal communities from Angelo Coast Range Reserve, California, USA - CZOMad2_1_16fungal (Illumina Assembly) | ecosystem: Environmental > Terrestrial > Soil > Vadose...
GTCAGCGGTTCCTCGACGAGATCGGTCAGTATCTGCCGGAGGCCGGCCCCGTGCTCGACATCGGCTGCGGCTTCGGCCTCTTCTCGCTCTACTATGCCGCGACGGCGCCCGCTCGATTCGTCCGCGGCGTCGATCTGAACCCGCGGCGCATCGCGATGGCGCGCCGGGCGGCGGCGCGGCTCGCGATCGACAACGTCGCGTACGAAGAGGGCGACGCCCGCACCTTCAAGGGGGACGGCGAGGTCGCGGCGGCCTACATGCTCGACATCGTCCACCACATTCCACCCGACACCGTGCCGCCGCTCCTGCGGCGGCTCCACGCCTGCCTACCGCCCGGCGGCGTCCTGATCGTGAAGGACGTCGACACGCGCCCGGCGCCGAAACGGTGGTTCACGTGGACGCTCGACAAGCTGATGGCGCCGACGACACCGGTGAGGTATTGGAGCGCGGACGAGCTCGGGGCGGCGCTGCGGGCGGCGGGGTTCGAGGTGCGGCGTCACGCCATGCTCGATTTCCTGCCGTACCCGCACGTCATCTACATCGCGACCCGGCGACCGTAGCCGCCGACCGCCGTCACGACCCTTGCGGCGGCTCCTCGCGAGCCTCGTAGCGGAGCCGGCGCGCCTGGAGCCAGCGAACCCCGAACATATCGACGAGACCCCGCCAGGCGCGATTTCGCACACCGTAGTGCGAGGCGCCGAACCGGCGCGGGCGATGATGCACCGGCACCACGATCACCCGGTGACCGGCCTGGCGCAGGAGCGCCGGAACGAACCGATGAAAGCCGTCGAAGAACTGGAGGCTGTCGACACAGCGCCGGTGCATCGCCCGGAGCGAGCACGCGCTGTCGCGGACCTGATCGCCCAGCACGGCGGCGCGCACGCGGTTGGCGACGCGCGACGAGATCCGCTTCAGCCACGGATCGCGCCGCGTCTGGCGCCAGCCGCACGCCGCGTCCCAGCGATCGAGTTGCGCGAGCAGCAGGGGGATGTCCTGAGGATCCGACTGCAGATCGGAGTCGAGCGTGACGACGATCCGCCCACGGACGGCGGAGAGCCCGACCGCCAGGGCGGAAGAGAGCCCGCGGTTGTCCGCGAGCCGGATCAGGCGAACGCGGGAGTCGGTCGCCTGCAAGAGCCGCACGAAGTCGACGCTCGCGTCGGTGGACCCGTCGTCGACGACGATGACCTCCGCCGATTTCTCGACGGTCTTGAGGACCGCCTGGAGCTCTTCCCAGAGGACGGGCAAGCTCTGGGCTTCGTTGAAGACGGGAAGGACGATCGAGAGCTCGACCGATTCCGGCTTCACGCGCCGCCCCCGCCCAGGACGACCATCTCGTCGTCCGCCACGCGGCGTGACGCGATCACGCGCCACGTCGGATGCGCGAGCGGCTGGAGCCCGGTCCACGATTTGCGCGACATGATCACGGCTCCGCTGGCCGAGCCCGCCAGAAGCTGCTCGACCCGGCCGCGATCGAGCTCCACGACCGGTCGGCGCAGATAAAAGTCGTACGTCAGCCAGATGTCAGGGTACACCCTGACCACGGCGCCGGGTGGCGTCAAGGCTTGCGCGGCCGCGGCGATCGGGCGGACGTCGAACTCCCGCGCGAACCTCGCCGGATAGTGGGCGCCCTCGATCAGGAGGATCGCGCCAATCCCGAGCGCCACGACGAGCCCGCCGCGCGCGAATGCCGCTCGGCGCGCGGCGACGACCGCGGCCATCGCCGTCACGACGAGCAGCCCGACGATCAGCGCGCTCTCGACGTTCGTGTCCGGAACCCACGGCCGGCCCTCGCCGCCGATCCGGCGCGCGGCCGGCGAGAGCGCGACTCCGGCGACGACCACGGCGAGCACGGCGAAGGCGTAGAACGCGCGACGAAGGGCGCGCGCGCCATCGTGGGCGGCGGCCCGCGCGAGGAATTCGCCGACCAGCAGCGCCAGCCCTGGGTAGATCGGGATCAGATAGCGCGCGCGGTGGATCCCGCTCAGCCCGACCAGCAGCCAGATCGAGAGGGTCCACACCGCGATCAGTCTCCGCTCCGCGTCGGCCAGCCGCCGCCACCACGTCGCCGCGCCGACGAGGAAGATCGTCCACGGCAGCGCATAGGCGAGGACCCAGAGGCTCTCGATCCGTGCGAGCGCGCCGCGGCGAAAGGCCCAGCTGCCGTAGTGACCGACGACGGTGTCGCCCACGAACGACGATCCGTGACCGACGAGGTAGGTGCCGTACCACGGCGCCAGCAGCACGACGAGGACCACCAGACCGAGAGCCGGCCGTAGCCGAACCGTGTCGCGCCAGCCGTCGACGATCGCGACCGCGGCGAAGCCCGCGGCGAGCCCGAGTAGCCCCATCGGGCCCTTGCTCATGATCGCCCCCGCGACACAGGCGTAGAAGGCGCCGAGCGGGAGCGCCGCATAGCCGGCGCGCCGAGCCAGGAGCAAGCCATAGAGCGCCCACCACGTCCACGCCGTCACCATCACGTCCGACTGGCCGTGGTGGCCGATCGCGAAGAAGCCGATCGTGGAGGTGAGGACGAGCGCGGCCAGCGCGCCCGCGCCGACGCCCCACGTCCGGGCGCCGATCGCGAACACCGCCGCGACGGTCGCGATCGACGAAAGCACCGCGGGCAGCGCCGCCGTCCGCTCCGTCACCTCGCCGCCGGGAAGGGACGCGACCGCGACAGACCAGAAGAAGAGCTGGGGCTTGTTGAGGTATGGCTCACCGCGCAGATCGGGGATGAGCCAGCGCCCGCTGTCGAGGATGTCGCGGGCGAGCAGCATGTAGCGCGCCTCGTTCGGATCCCAGAGCGGCGCCCGGCCTGCCGGGAGCCCGACCACGAGCGTCGCAAAGACCAGGACGGCGACGAGAGTAACAGGGGACCGGAGAGCGGACATGGCAGCAGGGTGCCAAGCTTTTTGGCCGCGCGGGATTGAGACGTTAGTCTGAGGATATGACCGTGGTCCGGGCTCTCATGCTCCTCGTCGCCCTCGGCGCCGGATTGCCCGCGCTCACCGACGCCCAGAGCCGCCAGCAGGTGAGGGTCGCGTTCGACTTCCGGCAGTCGAGCACACAGAATCGCGACGCCGTGGACGGGAGCGGACGCGTCATCATCACCGACCGAGGGGGCACGCGCTCCTCGGGTCGCGTCGGCGTGGACAGCACGCAGCGCCGCGTGCAAACGTCGACGGGAATCTTCACGCTCGTCCAGGATGGCGGCGAATCGACAATGCTAGTGGCCAGCCAGATCCCGTATTCCCAGGTCACGTTCTATCGCGACTACCTCACCGGCGCGGGTTACGTCGCCTCGGGCGTGCAGTTCAGGGACGTCGGGACCTCGTTGAAGGTGAGAGCCGCGATCCTGCCCGGCAACCAGGTGAGGGTGCGTCTGACGCCGACGATCAGCTGGCTCTCGGCGGACAAGTCAGGCGCGATCGACGTGAACGAGGCTTCGACCGAGCTCGTGGTGCCCAGCGGCCGGCCGGTGGTTCTTGGCGGCGCGACTACCCAGACCCACGAGCTGACCCGCCGGATTCTCGGTTTTCGAGCCAGTGAAAGCTCGACCGAGACGACGATGGTGCTGACGGCGACAATCCGCTAACCGGGCATCGCCCGTTTCCCCGGACCCCGGCGCGAGCCTCCGGTTCTGCCAAAGCTGTCACGAGCCGATGTGTAATCCTGGCACCGCTCGCGGGGCCCCGCTCGCTAAGGTATCGCCTCCACTAGCGTTCCAAGTCTGGCACGCGACGTGCCACTGGCAAATGTGAACGCAGGTAGCGTCAAGGGAGGCTCTATGCGCGTGCTACTGGTGCTGGCTATGATTCCTCTTCTCGCCGCATGCTCGATTTTCAGCTCATCGGAGCCGCCGGCGTCCCTGGTGGACACTCCACCCACTGAGACCGTCGCCGGCGCGACCGACAGCACCGGTGTCCCCACCGGCACGGAGCGCCCGGCTGACGCCGCGGTATCGCTCTCGCCGACCTCTACGGGGACATCCCCAGCGCCCGCGTCGGTGTCGCCGCCTCCCGCCCCGGCGCCCGCCGCCGTTGCGATGCCAGCGCCGGTCAACCCTGCGCCGCCCGCACCATCCGCCAACGGGACCGACATCTCCGGCAAGTGGGTCGGCTCGTGGATCGGCACCGGGCTCTTCAATGCGCCGCGGCAGGAGAACCTCATCCTCGAGATCGCCCAGAAGGGCGATGCCGGCTACGGGCGCATGGTCCTCGACAATGCCGTGGCCGCCGAGTCGGTTCCCTGGAACGTCCGGCAGCAGGGCCTGGCCGGTATCCGCGTGTTCGCTGAGATCGACGGTTCGAAGGTGAGGCTGACGCACGACCAGGACGACCGGCTCTTCACGGCGAACCTGGTCGTCAACGGCGATCAGATGGTGGGCGAGGTCAAAGGGCGCAAGGTCCGCCTCCTCCTCGCTCGTCAGTCCCGATCGGGCGCCCCGGCCCGCGACGCGCCGCAGCAGGCCGCCCAGCTCAAGCCGCCGCCCGTGGTGGCCAGCCAACCCGTGGTGCCGCAGCAACCCCCGGTCGCGATGGCGCCCCAACCGCAAGCTCAGGAACCCGCTGAGAAGCCGAAAGCGGACGAGCCCGCTCAACGGCCACGAAACGAAGACTTCGTGATGGTGCCCGAGCTGAAGTCACTCTACTTCGATTTCGACAAGGCGTTGCTCCGGCCCGAGGCGGTCGACGTGCTCTCGAGCAACGTGACGTGGCTCAAGGAGAACGCCGACACGTTCGTGCTGATCGAGGGCAACGCCGACGAGCGCGGCACTGCCGAATACAACCTGGCCCTTGGCGATCGGCGGGCCAGGTCGACGCAGGACTACCTCGAGGCCAACGGGATCCCGAAGGACCGGATGTCGACGGTGTCCTACGGCAAGGAGCGGCCGACGTGCACCGATGCCACGGAGGAGTGCCGGTCCCAGAACCGTCGAGCCGATTTCCGCATCAAGAGCAAGTGAACGGGCGATGAAAGACGGAGCCGGAGAGTGGCACCGCCACCGCTCTTCGGCTCCGCTTTGATTCAGTGACTCCGCGGTTGCGGCTTGCATCGGTGGCCCCTCGTCTCTTCCTCGTTCTCGTCACGATCTCCGGGGCGTTGCTCCTGACGTTCGACGCGGCAAGCGCTCAACCCGCCGTGACCCAGGACCACGTCGCCCGCGGACCGCGAGTGGCCCTGGGCACCGACGCGAGGAGCGGTAACCGCTACATCCGGATCGGCGGCTCGGGAGCGCCCGTCTATCCGACGGTCGACCTCGCGTGCGACGGCAGACGCTTTACGCTTGTCCTGACGCGCTCCGAGGACGGCGCGGTCTACGAAATCGCGCGCCCGAACGTCGAGCTGATGTTGAACGCAATCGAGTGTCGCCTATTCCTGCCCGACCAGGAGATCGTCGTCTCCCGCCAGCGGCTGTGGGCGGCGTGGGCGAGTCCGGCCCACGGTGCGGCGGTCGCGGCTCCCCAGATGCTCGTCGGCCAGGTCGTCGACGTCATCGACGGCACGACGATCCTGGTCAACACGGGCGCGCGCTCCGAGACCGTACGCTACATCGGGATCAATGCGCAGGAGACCAACCGCAAGCAGCCGAGCGGGGAGCCCGTGCCGGGCGAAGCCGCCCAGGCCAACCGACAGCTGGTTGCGCGCCAGCAGGTCCGCATGGAGCTCGACGCGCAGGAGCGCGACCGGGACGGCCGCCTGCTCGCGTACGTCTACGTCCTGGACAGGATGGTCAACGCCGAGCTCGTTCGTCGCGGCTCCGCGGAGGTCATGACGGTCCAGCCCAACGTGCGACACCGCGACCTGTTCGTCACGCTCGAGCAGGAGGCCCGGGACAACCGGCGAGGCCTGTGGGCCGATCCCTCCGAGCCGACCACCCCGACGACCCTCGAGCCTGCGCCCCAGCGCATCGCCGAGACGCGCCGCGGTGTCGTTCCAGAGAGTGCCTGGGCGTGCCCGGTGCAGCAGCCGATCAAGGCCCAGCAGACCTCCTACACGGGCGGCGGACGGTGCGTCTACCACGTGCCGGACGGCGAGCTCTACAGCACGTCCAAAGCGGAGCGTTGCTATGCGACGGTCGAGGACGCGCGACAGGACGGGTGCGTGGCCGCGAGGCGGTAGCGCCTCGCGGGGATGTCAGTCCGCGTTCGTGTACTTGCACTCTCCGGACAGTGTCGTCTGCTGCGCCAGAACGAGCGCGTCGGCCGAGAGCTTCTCCGCGTTCGCCATGATCCCGGCGGCCCGTTTCTTCATGCTGTCACAGTGTGCGACCACGTCGGGCTCGGGCGTGAACGACGTGAACGCGGCGAACGCCGCGCCCTCGTCTTCGGCGACGGCCGCCCCACCGGTGTAGCGCTGCGACCGCCCTCGCACGGTGTACTGGTAGCCATCCGGCCGCGTCGTGAGCGTCATGCCGGGTCCCTTGGCGAGGCATTTCTCGAGGATGGCCCACGCGACCTCCGGCCGCCTCGGCTCGGCCACCGGGGGCAGCGAGAGCTTCGGCATCACGACCTGGATGGTCTGCTGAAACTCCTCCTCTTGTTCGGCGATGCTCTTCCGCAGACGCTCCTTGGCCTCCGAATACTCCTGGTAGTGATTCTGGAGGTCCGCGCTCAGGACTCGGTGAGAGGTGAAGAGCGCTCTCAGCTCGACCGCATTGTCGGACCGTTCCTTACGGATGTCCGTCACGCGCGCTTCGGCGCGAATTCGCCGCGCGACCTGCGACAGCCGGTCCGCGTCGGTGCGTAACACTGGCTGAAGCTGGCGCAGATGAACCAGGCGCGCGTCCGTAACCCGCGCCTGTCGCGCGTCGGCTGTGTCCCCCTGCCGGGTGTCCGCCGGCCGCGGTGCCTGGGTCTCCTGCACGGGCTCGGGCGTGGCGGCCGGCCTGCCCCCCAGGGCGAGGTCGGAGGTGCGGGGCTCGAGCGCTGATCGAGACGCGTAGAACCCGCCCAGGCCGACGGCGACAGCCACGATCGTGAGCCCCGCGAGCATCACGCGTGTCGACAGCCGGCCGAGGATCGCGGCCACCGAACGACGCGCCGAAGGCCGCTTCGCGCGCGCCGCGACCCGCTCGAACCGTCGTCGATCTCGATTCGTCAGCACGAGGAGGGCCTACAGAAATCGCGGAGTAAAAATGGTGGAGCTGAGGGGAGTCGAACCCCTGACCCCAAGACTGCCAGCCTTGTGCTCTCCCAACTGAGCTACAGCCCCACGCGAGAAATCACCCTACAGGGGGGGGCGGAAGCTTGTCAAGAATGGTGCCGGCGGTGGGAATCGAACCCACAAGCCCTTACGGGCACCCGGTTTTGAGCCGGGCTCGTTTGCCAGTTTCGACACGCCGGCCCCGCCCGCGTCCGCGCGGTCATACTATCATCGGCCGGCCGGGGCGCCGTGCCGCGGGCATCGAGCGAGCCGCGAGGAACGGGGCTGCGATGTGCCGCTTTCGGTTGAGACAGGTGACATCGTGCGCGTAGTAGATCCAGCGCAGCAATGCCAGGGACTCACGCTTGGCATACCGGAGGCGCCAGACATCGTGGCGGCCACCAGACCTCCTCACGTCGACATGACCGACAACGTTTGCGAGCGGCTGAACCCTGGCACGTAGCCATTCGATGAATGGGAAGCTGGCCGACACGATCGAGACGTACAAACGTGTGTAGACGTAGCTCGCGTTCTTGAAGGTGTTATAGCGGTCGGTATAGCTGACGATCGATCCGTCGCCATCGATGCATCCACGAACGAAATCTGCGAAGTAATCGTCCGGAACCGCGAGCGGTCCCAGCGTGAGACTCTTCGCCGGGGTCAGGCCGAGATCCACGAGCCAATCATAGAAGCGACGGTCACTCCAGGCCAGATGGTGACAGCGAGTCCCGTATCCACCACGATGCGGCCGGATATTTGCGTTGAGCTTCAATCGTCGTCGGACGAGATCGAGCAAGTCGGTGTCGTTCGACATGATCGCGACCCGGCCGGGCTTCTTTGAAAGATTGCCATCTGTCGCTATCAGCCCCACCGCGTAGGCGAGATCCGGTGTCCAGACGACTGGCTCACCAGTTGATGACGGAGACGCGATAGGACCGCGCGGTCGAGTCCGGATTCCAAGTTCTCGGAGTCGCCGGTTGATCGTCGTCGCGGCAAGACCAAACCGCCTGGCAACCTGCTCGATGGTCAATACCCGTGTGATGTACAGCTCTCGTAGCTGCCCTTCGAGGATGGCTGCGCGCAGGTTGATTCCAGTCGGGACGGTGCCCATCAATCCAGGATTACGGACGGGCACGATGGCGGTCAATGTCCAATCATTCATACACGTAGAGGTCGCAGTTGCTGATCTCTGACACGCGTTATGGCCGGCGGTGCCTTATTACTTGCTCCATATGTCGACACTCCCAGACGCCAGGCAAATCATTGAAATTGTTTGAGGTATACTGGGCCGACGCTACTTCGGCGTTCACAACCTTCCACGAGGAGGACACCGATGGTCAGGCTCGTCGCCCTGTTGATGGCCGTCCTGTTCGCTGTGGTCTCGCTCGGAGTCTCGCCGGTGCTGGCGCAAACCAAGACCGACGCGCCCGCCAAGAAGGACATGCCGGCAAAGGCCGACACGAAGGCCGACGCAAAGAAGAAGGAGCCGCTCGACATCAATAGCGCATCGGCGGATGAGCTCAAGGCTCTGCCCGGGGTGGGCGACGCGTACGCGAAGAAGATCGTCGATGGCCGTCCGTACGCGCGGAAGGACGAGCTGGCGAAGAAGAAGGTCGTCCCGCAGGCCACCTACGACAAGATCAAGGATCAGATCATCGCGAAGCAGAAATAGCACGGGAGGGCATGGGGTCGCGGGATGGGTGAGCGGTCGTTCGCGGAGGACGTCAAGCAGCTCGGGTACGGGGAAGGGGAGATCCTTCGTGGCGAGGGTATCCTCGCCATCACCAAGGCGCTGCTCCAGTCCGGCGTGAGCTACGTCGGCGGCTATCCGGGGGCGCCGGTCTCGTACCTGATCGACGTGCTGGCCGACGCGAACGACCCGCTCCTCAGGCCGCTCGGCATCTACTTCGAGCAATCCGGGAGCGAAGCGGCGGCCGCCGCGCTCCTGGGCGCCTCCATCAACTATCCGATGCGGGGCGCCGTCACGTGGAAGTCGGTCGTCGGCACCAACGTGGCGTCCGACGCGCTCTCGCACGTGGCCTCGGCCGGAGTCATTGGCGGCTCCGTCATCGTGATCGGCGAGGACTACGGCGAAGGCGCCTCGATCCTCCAGGAGCGCACCCATTCGACGGCGCTCAAGTCGTCGATCCCGCTCCTCGATCCCCGTAACAGCCTCGATTCGTTCGCGCGCTTCGTCGGAGAGGGGTTCGGGCTCTCCGAGGCATGCAACGAGCCGGTCTTCGTCTCGATCCGCATCCGGGCCTGTCACATGCGCGGGACATTGAGATGCCACGACAACGTGCGTCCGGCGATCAGCATGCTCTCGCCGCTCGCCGCGCCGAGCTTCAGCATCGATCGGATCAACCTGCCGCCCTTCACGTACCAGATGGAGGCGCAGAAGTTCGAGAAGCGCCTGCCGGCCGCGAAGCGCTACATCGTCGAGCGCGGGCTCAACGAGCACTTCCGCGGCGAAGAGGACCACCTGGGGATCATCATGCAGGGCGGTCTCTGGAACACAACGCTGCGCGCGCTGCACGTGCTCGGCCTCGCCGACACGCGTGGCCGGACGCCGATCCCGCTCCTGGTGCTCAACGCGATCCATCCGCTGGTCCCCGAGGAGCTGATCGACTTCATGCGGGGCAAGCAGCGTGTCTTCGTGGTGGAAGAGGGCATGCCGAACTACATCGAGCGCGAATTGAAGGCGCTCGCCCACGAGGCGCGGCTCGGCGTCGAGATCCAGGGCAAGGAGCTCCTCTCGCCCCACGGTGAGTACGTCCCGCATCTCGTCATCGGCGGCCTGCGCCGCTTCTTCACCTCGGCCGGGGTGAAGTCGCAGTCGACCGTGGCGATCGAGGACCGGTATCGCGCGCTCACGGCGCATCGGGAGAAGGTGGGGACCGTGCTGGCCGAGCCGGTCGCCAAGCGGCCGCCGTCCTTCTGCACGGGTTGCCCCGAGCGGCCGGTCTTCAGCGCGCTGAAGATACTCCGCCAGCGTGAGCCGGAGATCGGCGACACGCACGTCGCGGCCGACATCGGCTGCTCGACGTTCTCGACGCAGGCGCCCTTCAACGTCGGCAACTCCGTCCTCGGCTACGGGATGGGGCTCGCCTCGTCGAGCGCGGTCTCGCCGCTCTTCGGCAAGCGGACGATCTCGGTGATGGGCGACGGCGGCTTCTGGCACAACGGCCTCACCAACGGCGTGGCCAACGCGATGTACAACCGTCAGGACTCGGTCCTGGTGATTCTCGACAACTTCTACGCGGCGGCGACGGGCCAGCACCACGTGCCGTCGACCGGCAAGAACGCGCGCAACGAGCCCGTGCTGATGACGATCCCGGATGCCCTGCGGGGCCTTGGCGTGAAGTGGATCCGGACCGTGAATTCCTACCGCATCGCCGAGGTGATCGGGACGATGCGCGAGGCGCTGACGACGCGCGTCCCCGGGCTCAAGGTCGTCATCGCCAAGAACGAGTGCATGCTCGAGCGCCAGCGTCGCGAGCGGCCCCGGCTGCGACGGGAAGCGGCCGCCGGTCGGCAGGTCGTCCAGCCACGCTTCGGCGTCGATCCGGACGTGTGCACCGGCGATCACTCCTGCATGCGCCTGAACGGCTGTCCGTCGCTCACGCTCCGCGAGAACCCGGATCCGCTGCGCGAGGATCCGATCGCCCACGTGGACGACACGTGCGTGGGCTGCGGCGTCTGCGGCGAGGTCGCCCACGCCGCGGTGCTCTGCCCGTCGTTCTACGAGGTCAAGGTGATCACGAACCCGACCTGGTGGACGCGGTTCGTGAGTCGGATGCGCGCGGCCGTCATCCGCCGGCTCGCGGCCGCCGGGACGTGACCGACGCGCCGCTCCTGAGCCTCCTGGTCCCGGCGGTGGGCGGGCAGGGGGGCGGCGTGCTTCTCGACTGGATCGTCGACGCCGCGCTCAGCGACGGATATCCGGTCCACGGCACCTCGATCCCGGGTGTCGCCCAGCGCACCGGGTCCACGACGTACTACGTGGAGCTCTCGGCCGAGCGGAACTCCGCGGCCGACGGAACGCCGATCTTCTCGCTCTATCCCGTGCCCGGGGCCCTCGACGTCCTGCTGGCTCCGGAGCTCCTCGAGGTCGGGCGCTCGATCGAGCTCGGATTTCCCTCTCCCGGTCGCACGACGATCATCGCGAGCACCCACCGTCTGTACTCGATCCACGAGAAGATCGTGACCGGCCGCGGCATCTATCCGATCGAGAAGCTCCAGGCCGCGGCCCGAGCCTTCTCGAAACGGCTGATCGCGTTCGACGCGCTGGCGCTCGCGCGCGAGCACGGGACCGAGGCGAACGCCGTGCTGCTCGGCGCGCTCGCCGGCTCCGGCGTCCTGCCGGTCAGCGGCGATGCCTTTCGCGAGGCGATCCGGGCCAAAGCTGTTCAGGTGGAAGCCAACCTCCGGGGCTTCGAGGCCGGGTTCGCGGTGGCGGCGGTGGGGCCAGCGGAGGTCGCGCGGGAGGGGTCACGGGGCTTCGGAACCCCACTCGCCCCGGACCCCTCCCGCGCGACCTCCGCCGGCCCCACCGTCACCGCCACGGGCCCGGGCGTCGAGGCGTTGGTGGGTGGCTTCCCGGAGGGGCTTAGGGCGATAGTGCGGGAGGCTATCGGACGGCTCGTCGACTATCAGGACCGGGCGTACGCGGAGCGGTACCTGGAACGGCTGCGACCGTTCGTCCGCGACGACGATCTCGAGCTCGGCCGGATCGTCGCGCGCCATCTCGCGGTCTGGATGACTTACGAGGACGCGGTCCGCGTCGCTCAGCTCAAGACGCGGGCCAGCCGGTTCGAGCGCATCCGCCTGGACAAGGGCGTCGGAGCGGGCGAGCTCGTCGTGACCGACTTCCTCAAGCCGGACCTCGACGAGCTCTACGGCGTCCTGCCGTACCGGCTGGTCGCGCCGTTCGCCCGCTGGGCCGAGCGCCGCTGGCCGAACGGTCGCCCGACGCTCGGTCAGCACGTGAAGACGACGACGGTGAGCGGGTTCCTGCGCGTCTGGATGCTTACATGGCTGCGGCCGCTGCGCCCGATCTCCTATCGCGCCCACGAGGAGCACGCGCGGATCGACCGCTGGCTCGCCGCGGTCGCGCAGTCCGCGACGTGGGACAACGGATTGGCCTGCGAGGTCGCGCGAGCCGCTCAGCTCGTGAAGGGCTATGGCGACGTCCGCCGCCGCATGGCCGGCCACTTCGACCGGCTGCTCGAGGCCGTCATGCGAGCCGCCGAACGCGAAGCGGCGGCCGGCGGGAAGTTCGAGGCCTCGCGCTCGCTCGCCGCGCGATACCGTACGCTCGTCCTGCAGGGGCCCGAGTCGGAAGCCGCGGCCGCGGGATTGGCGGCCGACGCGCTCGCACGGCCCTAGCCGGCGGCCGGCGGAAGGACTACGCCGGCGTCCGGCGAATCAGGTCGCGCAGGCGCTCGGCGTCGCGAGGATCGAGATGGACGAACGTGAACGCCTGGCCGTCAGGGTCCACGCGGACCAGGATCGAGATGACGTCGATCGGCGGCCCGCCGTCGGGCAAGGTGAAGACGGCCCGACCGATCGTGTCGGGGTCGAGCGGCGCCGCGAAGTGTGCCTTCATGCCCGAGACCCCCACCTCGATCAGCGTTCCCTCGTGCTCGCGGCCGTTGTATTCGCACAGGCGTGCCGGAAGCGCCAGGCGCGCGCGGGTCGAGCGTCGGTTCTCGGGGCGCCGTTCGAGCTCGGCGACCCGGCTCATCGCGTGGGGCTCGAGGAACGTCAGGACCTCGTTTAGCCGATCCAGCTGGACGGGCTTGCCCATGAAATCGGCCGCGCCCAGCTTCAAGCACTCGCGGGCTTGGCTCTCGTTGACGACGCCGGAGACCGCGACGATCGGGACGCCGAGCGCCCGCACCGGGCGGAGCTGGAGGAAGTCGAGCCCGCTCATGCCCGGGAGCTGGACGTCGAGCAGGATCGCGTCGAGGCGCTCGGTCTGTAGCGTGGACAGGGCCGCTTCGGCGGTGTGGACGACGAGGGGATGGTGACCGAGCTCGACGAGAAAGTCATGGAACACATCGCCGAGGTCGACCTGGTCCTCGACTACGAGCACCCGCATCTTCGTTTCACTCTAGCACGATAGGTACGACTTCCAGGACGAACGGAGAGCGTGAGGCGGCTCGAACCCGCCTGTGAGGCCGGCTCGAACCCGCGTGCTATACTGAGGGCCCGTTGCATCTCGAAGGAGGCATCTTGTCGGGCTACCTGCCCGTGCTCATCTTCGCCGCGCTGATTACCGGCTTCGGCGTCGTCTCGCTCGCGGTGGCGCGGTTGCTGCGCCCGAGCCGCCCTGGCGCCGTCAAGCTCATGAACTACGAGTGCGGCGCCGAGCCCATCGGGACCGCCTGGGTGCAGTTCCCCGTCGGCTTTTATCTGGTCGCGCTCGTGTTCATCGTCTTCGACGTCCTCGCGGTGTTCCTGTTCCCGTGGGCCCTGGTGCTTCGCGGCGCCGGCCTCGCCGCGTTCTGGGTGATGGCGGCGTTCGTGGGCGTCCTCGGGCTCGGCTGGCTCTACGCGTACCGGGAGGGCGTGCTCGAATGGAAGTGAAGCCGCCCATCCCGCAGATTCCCGCGCCCGTCTGGAGCGAGTTCAAGGATCTACAGGAGTGGGAGAAGTACCACCAGTCGCGCCCGTCCGACGATAAGACGTCGAACGCGCTCGCCTCGATCGCCGACGCGATCCACCACATGCCCGGCGGCTGGATCGTCACCACGTCGACCGACAAGATTTTCAACTGGGCGCGCAAGTCGTCGATCTGGCCCGTGACGTTCGGTCTGGCGTGCTGCGCGATCGAGATGATGGCGACGTTCGCCTCGCGCTTCGACGTCGAGCGCTTCGGCATGGTGCCCTGGGCCTCGCCGCGCCACTCCGACCTGATGATCGTCTCCGGGACCGTGACCATCAAGATGGCGCCGATGCTCAAGCGCATCTACGACCAGATGCCCGA
>Ga0137404_10001806_pt1 | contig 14091 bp, 11 predicted proteins | sample CZOMad2_1_16fung_FD_108285 | JGI IMG/M metagenome (GOLD analysis project Ga0137404, IMG submission 108285) | Vadose zone soil fungal communities from Angelo Coast Range Reserve, California, USA - CZOMad2_1_16fungal (Illumina Assembly) | ecosystem: Environmental > Terrestrial > Soil > Vadose...
CGAAGAAGATGGCCTTGGCCATGGCCTCGCTGGCGGAGGCGAAGTGGCCGATGTGGTTGTAGCAGAAGTTCGACGGCGAGTTGCGGAGCAGGATCGAGCGCGCGCCGTTGTGGAAGCTCGGCGAGATGCGCAGCTCGCGGAGCTTCGCCCACACCGGCTCGTAGTCGTGCTCGCTGTCGATGGCGATCGGGTCGTACCACTCGACGAACTTCGCGGCCTCCGGATGCTCCTGGACCAGGGCGGGGATCGGGCGGCGAATGAGGCTCCCCATCATGACGACCTTGTAGCCGAGCTGCTTCGACGCAAACTCGAGCTCTTCGCACGCCTCTTCCGGCGTGTACATCGGGATGATCGCCGCGGGGATGATGCGATCGCCGTACTGGCGGAACTGGTCCATCGTGAACACGTTGTAGGCGCGGCAGAGGGCACGCCGTAGCTTGTCCGGCGGCAGACGGTAGTAGCCGAGCCCGGCGGTCGGATAGATCACGCAGAAGTCGAGCCCGATCTCGTCCAGGCGCTCGTAGAGCAGGCGCGGCATCATCGCGGTCGCGCGATCCAGCGTGTTCTTGGTCGGCAGGAACCAGAACGCCTCCTGCCCGATCCGGCGGCGACGCCGCTCGGCCACGGACATGTTGAGCGAGTTGGGGATGCGGGCGCTCGCCATCGCCAGCGCCTCGACCGCCGCGTCGCCGCCGATCCGACGGAACTCCTCGCGCATGTGCGGCGCGAACTCGGCCCAGTGGCCGTCGGCGTCGATGATCGGGTGTTTCAGGCTGGCGCGGATCTTCCGCGCCTCGTTCTGTCCGTTGGTCGACATGGGCCACCCTCCGGGGGCAATCGTTATCTCGGGATGATACTCCGATGTGGCGAGAGGCGGAATGGCGGGCGGCGCCGGCTCCCCGGGGAAACCGAGTGACTTGATCGCCGGCCCCTTTACTGGCTAAATCGGACCGCTCGAGAAGGTGGTCCACCTCCACCATTGACAGTCGCGACAGGAGAGACCGACATGCTCCCGGCACCGGGCTTCCACCACCTGCATCTGAATTCAATCGATCCGGACGCGGCGGTCGCGTTCTACATCGAGCACTTCCCGACCAGCGCGAAGGCGAGCTGGGGCGGCTTCCCCGCGCTCGCGGCGCCGAACGACGTGCTGGTCCTGTTCACGAAGGTGGCGGCCGCTCCGCCGACGTCGCCGCAGACCGCGATCTGGCATTTCGGCTGGCACGTCACCGACACGCGAAAGAGCCTCGACACCTACAAGAGCCGGAAGAATCTCACGCTCCTTCCGCTCTACACCACCGATGAGGGCGGCTCGGTCTTCATCAGCAGCGACACGTGGCCAGGCACGGGCGGTGTGCCGGGTCGGACCAGGGCGCAGATCGCCGAGGCCAAGGCCGCCGGCATACAGCCGGCTCGCAGCGGGGGATTCGGCTATATGCAGGGGCCCGACGACGCCCTGGTCGAATACGCCGGCAATCACCCGGCCGAGCGCTTCAACCACGTCCACATGTTCCATGACGATCCGTTCTGCGCTCAGCTCTGGTATCAGAAGCATCTCAACGCCCCCGTGTTCGCCGGGCGCACCAGCCCGACGGGCATGACCGAGGCCACGTGCCAGGTGCCGCGCGGACCCGAGCGCTCCTGGCCGGCGCTCGAGCGCCAGGGGATGTTCAGGGCCCCGTCGGCCGCGGTCGTGTTCGGGGACGTGGCGCTGCCCTGCTACATGCGTCAGGACGACAAGCCGCTCGTGAGCTCCCGCGGCCGCCTCTATGATCACATCGCTCTCAGTGTCGGCGACCTCGACGCATGGGTCGCCAAGCTGCGCGGCGAGGGCATCCGCTTCCTCGAGGAGCCCTACCGTCTCGGCGACACGCGCGCGGTGATGATCGAGGGCCCGAGCCGCGAGGCGCTGGAGCTGGTCGAGGTCAGGTAGCGGGCGGGTTACACGGCGCCGCGTCGGTCGATGAAGTCGAGCGTGGCCAGCGCGCAGCGCTCCGCGTCGCTCGCCGCGACATGGAAGGAGTTGCCGGGGATCACCAGCAGCTCGGAGTCGCGGATCGTCTGTTGCCACGCGCGAGTCTCTTCCACCGACGCCAGACCGCTCTCGTCGGTGGTGACCACGAGCGTCGGGCAGGCGATCCTTGGCAGGTCGGCCCGGATGTCGGAGTAGTTGATCGCGGCGTTGAAGCCGACGATCGTCGACACTGGAGTGCGCCCCATGAAGGTGATCCACCACTCAACACCCGCGGCCGGGAACCGCTCGCCGAGACGTCCCGCCATCGTGCGCCGGGCCCAGTGCTCGACGCCCTTGGTCTCGAACTCTTCGGTCAGCGCCGGGATCCCCTCGGCGCCCTTGCGTAGCGGCGGCGGCGAGCCGATCACCGTGAGCGTCGTCACCCGTTCCGGTCGACGCGCGGCGAAGGCCCGAGCGATGATCCCGCCGATCTTCGCGCCGACCAGATGAACGCGCTGAACGCCGAGCGAGTCCATGAGACGCACGTAGTCGTCAACGATGACGTCGAGCGTCCACTTGAAGTCGCGCGACATCGGCGTCGAGGCCCCGTAACCGCGCATGTCCGGCCGCACGACGCGGAAGCGTCGCGCCAGCAACGGCACCCAGGCGTACCAGGCCCGGCTGCTCTCGGCGTTGCCGTGCAGCAGGAGGATCGTCGCGGGCTCTTTCCAGGGCTCGGTGAAGTCGTCGACGAGGTAGTGCAGGTGCACGCCGGGAGAGGTCTCGAACGTCGCCATCACGATCCTCCGCTTTCAATCGCTCGTTGCGCGTAGCGATGGCTGAACGAACTGGTTACGACTACGTCATCGTCGGCGCCGGATCGGCGGGCTGCGTGCTCGCCTACCGGCTTACCGCTGATCCTGCCATACGTGTGCTGCTGCTGGAAGCCGGCGGCCGCGATACCCACCCGCTGATCCACATTCCGATCGGGCTCGGCAGGATCTGGGAGCATCGGATGTTCGACTGGGGCTACGACACCGAGCCCGAGCCGCGACTGGACGGTCGCCGGATCGAGGCGATGCGGGGCAAGGTGCTCGGCGGAAGCTCCTCGATCAACGTGATGGCCTACGTGCGCGGCCATCGCGGCGACTACGACCGGTGGGCGCAGCAGGGCTGCCGCGGCTGGTCGTACGCGGAGATCCTCCCCTACTTCAAGCGGTGCGAGACCTGGGAGAAGGGCGAAAACACCTGGCGGGGCGGCGACGGGCCGCTCTCCGTCATCGATTCCCGCAACCGAGATCCGCTCTTCGACGCCTGGCTCGATGCGGCGCAGGAGGCCGACTGGCCCTTCACCGAGGACTACAACGGCAAGGACCAGGAAGGCTTCGGCCGCAGCCAGTGGACCATCCGGAACGGCCGGCGCTGCAGCGCCGCCGTCGCCTTCCTGCGACCGGCCTCGCGGCGGCCCAATCTGACGGTCGAGACCAATGCGCTTGCGACCCGGGTGATCATCGAGGGAACGCGCGCGACGGGCGTCGAGTACGCCAGGACCGGGCGGCTCCACCGCGCCGCGGCCACGCGCGAGGTGCTGCTCGCCGGCGGCGTGTTCAACACGCCGCAGCTGCTCATGCTATCGGGCATCGGTGAGGCGGATCATCTGCGCGAGGTCGGGGTCGAGCCCAGGGTGAATCTGCCCGGCGTCGGCCGAAATCTTCAGGATCACCTCTCGGTCGACGTGCACCACGCCCGTCGCGGCCGCGGGCCGTTCCACGCCGAGATGCGGCTGGATCGCACGGCGCTCAACATGGCGCGCGCGTATCTGCTCGGCACGGGTCCGGGGACGGTGCTGCCGAGTCGCTTGCACGCTTTCCTCAAGACGCGCCGCGATCTCGCGGTGCCCGACATCCAGTTCCTGTTCCGCGGGGCGCCGGCGCGGGCGCATCCGTGGTTCCCGGGCATCACGCCGGCCTACGAGGACAGCTTCGGGCTCCGTCCGGTCATGCTCCATCCGGAAAGTCGAGGCGTCGTGCGGCTGCGCTCGGCGGATCCGGGCGCCCCCGTGCGCATCGCGCAGAACTTCCTGGCCACCGAGCACGACGTCCGCACGATCCGCGAGGGCGTGAAGCTCGGTCGCGACATCGCGAGCCGAACGGCGCTCGACGGGTTCCGCGGCCGCGAGACCGCGCCCGGGCCCGAGTGCCGCACCGACGCCGAGATCGACGCGTTCGTACGCCGCACGGCGATCACGGCACACCACCCCTGCGCCACGTGCGCGATGGGAATCGGTGAGGACGCGGTGCTGGATCCGTCGCTGCGCGTCCGCGGGATCGAAGGGCTGCGCGTGGCCGACGCCTCGGTCATGCCGGATCTGGTCTCGGGCAACATCAACGCCTGCGTGATGATGATCGCGGAGAAGGCGGCCGACCTGGTGCTCGGCAAGCCGCCGCTGCCGGCCTGACTAGAGCGCGGTCTGGCGCCGGGAGCGGATGTCGGAGGACGAGGAGTCGAGGCGGAACCGGCTCTCCGGGATCGCCGTGAAGAGGTGGGTGAACCGCTGAGGCACGGCGACGTCGGCCAGCGAGCGCACGCGCCCACCGCCGTCGACCCGCACGGCCACGAGGAAGCAGCAGCTCCGGTCGGCGATCTCTTGCAGCGCCGCGGCCATCCGTTCGTCGTCGCCGCCGTAGTACCGCGTGGCCACCAGGCGCTCGGCCGTGTCGGCGCCGATCACGAACGTCGCGCCCGGAAACAGTCGCGATTTCTCGAGAAAGGTCGGCGCCCTCGTGAGCTCGACCCGCGCCTTCCACGCGAACTGCGCGAGCCGGTTCCGGATCTCGCCGACGGCGAGCGGCGGCTTGTCGACGTTGATCACCGAGATCTCGAACGCGACCGGCTGCTGTCGGATGTCCTCCGCGACGCGCGCGAGCAGGAGGTGCCCGGCGTGCAGCGGGTTGAACGAGCCGGGTAGCACGACGCTCGGGGCCGGGGCCGAGGGCACCAGCTGGCCATCGGGCCACGCCGTCACGCGCGTGAGGCCGCCCGCCAGGAGCTGGTCGATCGAATCACCCGTTTGCACGACGGCTTCCGCGTAGCGCTCGTCGGCATCCAGCAGGCTGCGCGGAGACACCGCGGCGATGCCACACGCCCGGGCGAGCCACAACACGATAGCGCGCGTGACGAGGTCCTCTTCGCCCGGCCGGTCTCGTCGCCCCTTGGCCAGCACGATCGAGCAGTGGTCGGTGCCGGCGCCGGTGGCGACGGCGATGTGGACGCGGTGCTCGCCCTGCCTTGGGCGATCGGTGACGAGCCCCGCCGTCGCGCCCAGGCCGACGAGTTGGGCGCCGGTCGGGGCGAGCTTCCACGCCCGCTCGCGCGCGCGCTGCGCCATGGCCACCGCCGTTTCGACGCTGCAGGCTTGCTCCGGCTCGAAGCCGAGAAACGCCGCCAGCGCGCGCGCGTCGTACGGAACGAGCGCCTCGAGCAGCAATCGCGATCCGCCGGGCACGCGGAGCAGCTCGGCGATCGCCCCGCTGCCGCCGCCGGTGATCGCGAGCACGGCCTGCCGGCCGGACGCGTGCATCTCGGCGATCGTTTGCCGCCACGACGACGCGTCCAGCTGGCTCGGAGTCTTGTCAGAGCTCACGGCGGCCTCGCTCCTCAGAGTATAGGCGGAAGAGATTCTCGATGGAGTCAACGACGTGCTATGGTCGACCCCTTCACCCGACCGGCAACGGAGGCGCGCGCGATGCGGAAGCCACTTCTCCTCATGGCAGGTCTCGCGATCGGGCTGCTCTCCGGGGCGGCGCCGGCCCTCGAGCCGCCGACCTTCAGCGACGACGTCGCACGCATTCTTCAGGCCCGCTGCCAGACGTGTCACCGTCCCGGCGAGCACGCCCCGTTTTCGCTGCTCACCTATCGTGACGCATACGAAAAGAAGGACGACATCCGGGACGCCGTCAAGGGGCGCGTGATGCCGCCCTGGAAGCCGGTGCCGGGTTTCGGTGATTTCGTCGAGTCGCGCCGGCTCTCCGACGGTGAGCTCGCGACGCTCGTGCGCTGGATCGAGGCCGGCGCGCCCGAAGGCGATCCCGCGAAGCTCCCGCCGCCACTCGTGTTGCGCGAAGGATGGACGCTGGGGCCTCCCGATCACGTCCTCGAGATGCCCGAGACGTTCATGGTGCCGGCGCGCGCTGGCGACGTGTATCAGTGTTTCGTGATCCCGACGACGTTCACCGAGGATCGCTGGGTCACGAAGGTCGAGTACGCGCCGGGCGATCGGAAGCTCGTCCATCACATTCTCTCGTACATCGACACGACGTCCACGGCGAAAGCGCTCGATCGCGCCGACCCCGGGCCGGGGTATTCGTGCTTCGGCGGGCCCGGATTCGTGCCGGCCGGCGGTCTCTCGGGCTGGGCGCCGGGCAATCAGCCCCGCGTGATGGCCGAGGGCGTCGGCATGCTGCTCCCGAAGGGCGCGAACGTCGTGCTGCAGATCCACTACAACAACGAGGCGCCCCAAGCGCGTACGGATCGGACGCGCATCGCCCTACACTTCGCGAAAGGGCTGATCGACAAGCGGCAGCGCGGCATCATGGTTCTGAATCCCACGTTCACGATCCCGCCCGGCGAGCGCCGTCACGAGGTGCGCGCGTCGTGGATAGACTCGCTCGGTCGAGACCTCCACGCCAGCACGATCACGCCGCACATGCACCTCTTGGGCCGCGAGATGAAGGTGACGGCGACGTACCCCAACGGGACGGTCCGCCCGCTCATTCACATCGACGAGTGGGACTTCAACTGGCAGGGAACGTACACGTTCGCGCAGCCGGTTCCCTTGCCCGCCGGCACGCGGATCGACATGGTCGCGGTCTTCGACAACTCGGCCGAGAATCTTCGTCAGCCGAGCCGCCCGCCGCGGCCGGTGCGCTGGGGCGAAGGGACGACCGACGAGATGGCGATCGTCTTCCTCGGCGTGACGGTCGACAACGAGCGCATCGGCTGGCGGCCCCCGGTGCAGTGAGTCGGCGCGCTCGGCCGCGCCGACGCGTCTCACGACATCACGGACCCGCCGTCGACGTTCCACGCCTGGCCGGTGATGTGATCGCTCTGCTCGGAGGCGAAGAAGAGCGCGAGCCGCGCGATGTCGTCGGGACGCGCGACACGGCCCGTCGGGGGGAGGCCGAGCACCGGCGCGCCCGGGTTCCCCTCGGCGAGCGCGCGCTCGCGCCGTGAGGTCGATTCGCGCCGGCTCGTGTCGACGCTACCGGGACAGATCGCGTTCACCGTGATGGCGTGCGCGGCGAGCTCCTGGGCAAGGACCTGCGTGAGCCCGATCACGCCGAACTTCGAGGCAGTGTAGGCGCCGCGCCGGGGCGTGCCGCGCTTGCCCGAGACCGACGCCATGTTGATGATCCGCCCGCTGCGGCGCGACATCATGTGCGGGATCACGGCTCGGCTCATCAGGAAGGTGCCCTTGAGATTCACGTCGAGCACGAGATCCCACGCCGCTTCCGGCACCTCCCAGACCAGGCGCCGATCGGCGCCGTGGGGTGCGGCCGCGTTGTTGACGAGCACGTCGATGCGGCCGAATCGCGCCAGCGACTCCGCGACGAAGCGCTCGGCGTCGGCGGCGCGACTCACGTCGCCCACGAGCGTGAGGACGCGGCGCCCCAGGCCCTGAATCTCCGCGGCCACGCTCTCGAGCCCCTTCCAGCCCTGACGGATCTCTTCGAGCCCTTCCTCGTTCTCGTTCCGCGTCCCACCGGTGGCGATATCGGTCGCGGTGACGTCGGCCCCCGCGCGGGCGAACGCGACGGCGAGCGCGCGGCCGATCCCACGCACCCGCCCACATCCGGTGACCAGCACGCTCTTTCCCTCGAATTCGTTCACCGTCACACCCTCCCGTCCCGGGACTTTCCTGGGGTCCGACCATACGGCAGGCCGGGTGCCCCCGGCGAGACGAGGTCACGGGGCCCCAGATATGGTCGTTTTCCTTTGTCCTGACCCCCGTACATGGTAGTCATGGGAGCTGAAGGCGCTCAATCCGGGAGGAAAGGAGGGAACCCATGACGAAGAAGGCAAGCAAGAAGCCCGCATTCGGAGGCTACGCGATCAGCTTCCGGAACCGCACGGACAGCCTGGAGTCATTGTTCGGCGCCGAACCGATCGGGCCCGCCGAGATGACTAAGAAGCTCTGGAGCTACGTGAAGCGGAAGGGCCTGGCCACGAAACACTGACCTGAAGCCCGCCGAGCCGGGCGGCTGATCCCCCCGCCGCCCGGCACCTCAGCGAGGTCTCCCCGGCCTCCACCAACTTGACAGTTAAGTAACCACCTGGATACTCTCGGGTACGGTTTTAGTATCCATATGGTTACTTCGAGCCGAGATCCGATCCGCACGCGCGAGCGCATCCTGCGCTCGGCCCGGCGCGAGTTCGTCGCCAAGGGCTTCGCCGGCGCGCGCGTGAACGCGATCGCCCGCGCGGCGTCCGTGAACAAGCGGATGCTGTATCACTACTTCGGCGACAAGGAAGCCTTGTATCGCGCCGTCCTGCGCGAGGGTATCGCGACGAATCTCGACCTGATCGCCGCCGCGCCGGCGGATCCCGCCGAGCTCCTGCCGTTTCTGTTCGCGCGCGCCGCCAAGCGCGTCGACGGCATCCGCCTGATGCAATGGGAGGCGCTCAGCGCCGGCGACCGCAAGCCCATCGCCGAGGAGGAGCGCCGCAAGGCGTGGATCGAGGGCGCCGAGCGCCTGCGCGACGCGCAGCGCGCCGGGCGCCTGCACCAGGATCTCGAGGCGGAGTACCTGGTCCTGGCGCTCATGGCGCTCACGATCTTCCCCCGGGCGTTTCCTCAGGTCGCGCAGATGGTCACCGGCGTGCGACCGTCCGACCCCGAGTTCCAGCAACGCCAGGCGCGCTTCCTGCGCCACCTGGGCAGCCATCTGCGACCATCGTCCTCTGCGGCAAAGGCCGTGCGCGCTGCAGGCCGTCGCGGGGCTGGGGCCCCGCCGGCCGAGGCGCGCGTCTCACTCTAAGGAGAAGCACCGATGAGCTCCGTGCAGACCGCGCTCCTTGGGCGTTCGACCGATACCACCACGACCCGTATCGAGACACTCGGCCTCTATCGCGTCGCGCTCTGGGTCCTGCTTGGCGCCAACCTCCTGGCCGGGTGGGGAGTGCAGTGGGACATCCGGTTGCACGTGCGGATCGGCCGCGACTCGTTCTGGATTCCACCCCACGTCATGACCTACAGCGGGGTGACCCTCATCGGCCTGGCCAGCTTCGGGGTGCTCGCGTGGGACACGCTCCGGCGTCGGCGCGCCGAGCCCGCGCCCAGGGGCACCGAGCGCATCCTCGGGCTCAGCGGCACGCCCGGCTTTCTCCTGGCGTCGTGCGGAATCGCGCTGACCGTCCTCGCGGCCCCGATCGACGACCTCTGGCACCGCCTGTTCGGCATCGACGTGACACTGTGGAGCCCGCCGCACCTTCTCGGGCTCCTGGGCGTCACGATCAACACGCTGGGATGCGCGCTCATCGCCCGTGAAGCGTATCCGGCGAAGAGCTGGCCGCGATACGTCGCCCTCGTCATCGCGCTGACCACCTTCTACGGCAGCCTCTCGATCGGGCTGCGGCCCGCCAGTCGGCTCGCGTATCTCTACGGCGGGCTCTGGTTCTACGCCTTTCCGATCCTCGGCGCGCTCTTCTTGCCGCTGGCCCTGATCGCGGCGGTGCGTCTCACCGGTCGGCGCTCCACGCCGATCGTGCTGCTGATCGTCGGCCTCGCCATCGGGACCATCGGCGTGAACATCGCGCGCATCGGCTTCGAGATCATCCAGCCGGTGTCCGTCATCCAGGAGGAGATCGCCAAGGACCCGACCTCGCCGATCGCGGTGTCGCACGCGATCGCGCAAAAGAATGGCAGCACGCCGGGCGGCGTACCGGGCGGGTCACTCGCGCGGCTCCTGACACTCGTGCCGGTGCTACTCCTGATGGCGCTCGATCCTCGACGACGGCCGGTGCCCGCGACCCTCGTCTATGCCGGAGGCCTGTTCGCCCTCTGGGCGCTCACGATCGGCCGGACACCGGCGTTCCAGCCGATGATGCCCGGGCTGGGGACGACCATCGCCGCCTTCTTGATCACGATCGTCATGGCGCTCATCGGCGGCACGGCAGCTCGATGGCTCGCCGAGAGCCTCGCGCGATTCGAGCGCGCTCCGGCGGAGGCGTGAGTCGGGGGACCTCAGCAGGCGGCGGTAGGGCCCCGACGAATCTTCGGCCCGCGCAGACGGATGACGGTCCAGCCGATCGCGCGCAGGAGCCCATCCGTTCTCTGGGGTAAGCGTCGATTGCGCCGGGCGCCTGGAGCAGGCTCTGGATTCTGGGGCGTTTCCGCGACGCGCCGGTCCAGAACAACCTGAACGGTCGCGTTACCTTCGAAGGCTCGCCTGAAGAAGTTGTAGAGGTGCTCCCGATCGGGCGCGACGACGATGAGCTGTCGCGACCCGCCCGGTCGCTCGTCCAGGGTCCTGACTCTCCGGACCAGCTCATACAGCGCGCTCTTGCCTCCGTTGTAGCCAAGGGCCTGGGCGCGGCGCAGGATCTCGACGGCCGAGATCACAGGGTCTTCCCGCAGCCATTGCGCCACCTGGGCCGCGTACCGCGCCACGGTGGACGGGCGACGGGCGTTACGGGCTTCGAAGCCACCCATGGGGAGATCCAGAGGCAAATCTGATACCGAAAATAATTTCCAAATGGATCAAGCATTTCCGGCGCCTCACGTGGCAATCGGACCGGCGCGTCTCTGACCGGCAGGCCATTTCTGAGCCACCAGTCCCCTCCCCCGCCGCGGCGGCTGATCCTCAGGGGTTTCCCCGGCCGCGATGCCCTTGACGACTAGCTTGCGAAGAACGACCGGTTGATGGCGAGCGCGTGCCGAAGCGCGCCGGAAGCCGATATCATCCCGCCACAGACTCTCACTCTGGACAACGGAGCGCGTGATGGGCAAGGCAATCGAGGAGCTGTCGCACTTCGTCGCACGCACGCCGTGGGAGACGATCCCCGCGGCGGTTCGGGAGCACGCCAAGCTCGTGCTGCTCGACACGCTGGGCGTGATTCTCGCTGGCTCGGTGCAGCCCGAGGTGGCCGGCGCGCGGGCGCGCCTGACCGCGACCGGTGGTCAAGGCGCGACCGTCTACGCGCCGGGCTGGCCGACGACGGATCCGCGCACGGCGGCGCTGCTCAACGGATTGGCGGGGCGGTCGATCGAGCTCTGCGAGGGGCATCGCTACGTGTCCTGCCAGGGCGCGGTGCAGGTGCTGCCGACGGCGCTGGCCAGCGCCGAATGGCTGGAACGCTCGGGGCGAGAAACGCTGGCCGCGCTGATCTTCGGTTACGAGGTCGCCGCCAGGCTCGGCGCGGGGCTGACCGCGAGACCACTCGCCCATCAGAACGGTCAGGCGCCTCTGCTCGGTGCCGTCGCCGCCGGGGCGCGGCTGCGGAGGATGACCGGCGAGCAGACGAGTCTCGCGCTCAGAATCGGCGCAATCCTCATCCTCACGCCCGGCTACACCAACGCCGTCGCCGGGGCCACGGCGCTGAACGTGGCCGGAGGGATGAGCGGCTTCGCCGGATCCCTGGCGCCGGAGCTGGCGCTGGCCGGCGTGGCCGCGCAGCCGAACGCCATCGAGGAGGCCCTGGGCCAGCTGGTCGGCGACGGGTTCCAGCCCGACGCGGTGACGGAAGAGCTGGGGCAGCGCTGGGAGATCGCGCGCAACTATTTCCGGCTGCGCGCGTGCTGCAATCCGATCTATTCGGCGCTGGACGCGCTGGAGGACATCCTCACCGATCTTCGCCCCGATCCCGCCAGCATCGAGCGCGTCGACGTCGCGACCTACCGCTTCGCCGCGAACATGCGCGAGCCAAACCCGGCGAACTACTTCGCGGCCAAGTATTCTCTGCCCCACGCCGCGGCCGCGCTCGTCCTCCGAGGCGACGCGGGATACCACGCCTTCACCGAGGAGGTGGTCCGCGATCCCGCGATCGCGGCCTTCCGGCGGCGGGTCACGGTGCGCGAAGATCCCGAGCTCAGCGCCTCGGTGCCCCGGCTCAAGCCGGCGCGGGTGACCGTCACCTTCACCGGCGGCCGCCAGGTGACTCGGCTACGCGAGAGCGCTCGCGGCGACTACCAGGATCCATATAGAGAAGACGAGCTCCGATCGAAATTCCGGGAGCTCGCGGGCGTGGTGCTCGGTCCAGCCGGCGTCGCGCGAGTGGAGGCCCTCGTCAATCGGCTCGACGAGCTGCCGCGTCTTGGGGACCTGGTAGACGCGGTTCGAAGTGATCACGGCGTCTAGCCTCTACGGTGTCTCTCCACGCGTTTGCGCCGCGAGCGGACCGAACGCGGGCGGCGGAACGCGGCGTCTGGAGGCGGCTTCATACGCCGAGGCGATCTTCAGAACAACATCCTCCCGACCCGGCTCGGCGCGGAACACCAGCGAGAAGGGCAGACCCGGCTCGGGAATGAGCGTCGGCGTATCGGACGGGACGGGTACATAGCGCGTACCCTCGGGACTCAGCACGAACACCGGATCGTAGACAGTCGTCACGTATCCCGCCGGGATCAAGACCTCCGTCAGCCCCGCGTTCGGCCCGTAGAAGGTCTCCAATCGCAGATTGCCGGGCAGGCCCGGCTGGTACGCGCCGCCGATCTTCCCCGGCGGAAATGGCGTGTGCAGGCGAACCAGGGCGTCCAGACGATTCTCGAGCAGCACCATCATGTCCACGCGGCGCAGCAATTCGCGCAGCATGATGCGCTCGTTGACGCCCTGGCGCCGGTTGAGCGGATTGCGCGGGTCGGTCACCTCTTCCCAGTTCCTGAAGGCCGCGCGCCCGTCGTCGCCCCAGAACTTGGACCGCGCGTTCAAGGCCCGGAAGTCGACGAGCGTTTCGGTGAACCCCCGCGCCTTCCAGTCCGCGGCGCGCCGCGTCAGGTATTGCGGAACGTGGAATCGGAAGGCCATCGCGAGCTCCTGCTCCTGAATGGTCGCGATGTCGAGATTTGCGGGCGGCGCGATCCGCCCTTCCGCGAGCTCGACGCAATAGTCGATCGGCTGCATGGTGCCGGTGCCGAAGATCTTCCCGGGCATGAGCTCGGTCGGCACGATCGCCGCCGCGAATTCCTTGAACAGCGGGCGCCCGTCGCGACCCAGCCTGAACAACAGGTCGGGCATGATGAGCGGCACGAGCCGCGCCAGCGCCCGCCTGAAATCAGTCGTCATCGCTTCGATGTCGGGGTCCCGCTTCCATAGGGGATCGGCGGACTCCACGAGAGTCGCCCCGAGGCGGTCTCCGAGGATGGTCTTGAGCTCGCGTGCGGCGGCGGTGACGATCGGCTCTTCGGTCTTCGAACCCGACGGGTAGACCATCGACTCTCGTACGATGCCCAGGCGCAGGCCCTTGAGCGCGCCCGGCACGCCGAGCATGTTCGCGTGGCTCGCGTAGGGCGTGCCCAACACCGACGACTGCGGCACGGTCGTGTAGTGATCCCGCGGGTCGTAGTAGCCCTCGACCGGATCCTTCAGCGCGTCGAGGACCCTGGCGCAATCGCCGATCGTCCGGCAGAGGATGCCGCTGCGGTCGCAATAGATGTCCGCGCCGATCGCGCCGCCGTTGAACCCCAGCATCGACTTGTGGGGGAGGATGAGCGCCACCGCGTTGTGGTTGGCCGGGCCCCGACAGGACGCGCGCGTCTCCTCGCCGAGGCTCGCCATCACCAGATTGGCGCTGACCGACACGCCGGATCCCGAGCTCGAGCCGAGCGAGGCCGAACGCGTCGTGTCGTAGGGGTTCGCGGGATTGCCGCCCCAGGTGCTGCGCTGGTAGCCCAGGGTCGACGGCAGCACCTTGTCGGGCACGTGCCGACCGCCCGGATTTCCAGCCCGCCCGTTGTATTCGGTGTTGACGGCCTTGGCGAAGATGATCGCGCCCTTGCTGCGAAGCTGCTCGACCAGCACGTGGTCGCGCGCCGGGAAATCGATGTCGTAGCGCGCGTCGCCGCCGGCGGTCGTTCGCATGTCCTTCGTGTCGAACGGATCCTTGAACGAGAACACGACGCCGTACATCGGCATCTTCTCGAG
>Ga0137404_10001807_pt1 | contig 14080 bp, 10 predicted proteins | sample CZOMad2_1_16fung_FD_108285 | JGI IMG/M metagenome (GOLD analysis project Ga0137404, IMG submission 108285) | Vadose zone soil fungal communities from Angelo Coast Range Reserve, California, USA - CZOMad2_1_16fungal (Illumina Assembly) | ecosystem: Environmental > Terrestrial > Soil > Vadose...
TCATTGCGATAGGCGATCCAAAATGAGGCATCGAGAAAAATGTGGTTCGTCATTTGGTTTCGTCCATTTTGCGGAGCATCTTGTCATAGGCATCGCCGCTCGCCCGGTTGTCGAAATAATCTTCCGGCAACGGCGGGGCTTCAACATATTTGCCTTTCACCTTAATCCACTTCTTCGGACCGCCATAAAGGTAATGGTCGTGATTGATGGCGGCGTCTTCCGGCGAATCATTATGCGGATCAGCCGGCCACGGTTTGAACATTGGATTGTTCGCCCATGCTTCATCGGGCAGATCCATCTTCTCATCAATGAAATTCCGGATCACCGCCGCCATCGGCTCGTCAAGGCGCGACGCTTCACGCTGAATAAAATCATACTCGTTTTTGTTCAGATAAATTTGCGTGCGAATCATCGGCGCTTCTTCGACCTCATAAGCAACGGCGGCTTCCTTCAGTTCCATTGCGGAACTTTTTGGCTTCGGATACTTGAATGGCTTTTGCTTTTTCATGCGCCCAATATACAGCGTGATGTATATGCGTCAAGTCTTTTTCATCAACGCAAATTCCATCGAGCCCACGAGCGCCTGCAAGCTGGCTTCGATGATGTTTTCGCTGACGCCGACGGTGCCCCATTCGCGTTTGCCGTCAGATGATTCAATTAAAACGCGCGTTTTAGAAGCCGTTCCAGCCTTTCGCTCAAGTTTTACATTCGCAATTTGCCGCTCAAGCAAGTCGGCTGACTTATTGCGGATTTCTCTCAAAGCGGGCGTTATTCCTTCGGACAAAATGCGAACTTTATAGTCAGTTAAAAAAACATTTTTAAGCTTTGGAAAAAATTTCACTAACGCCAATCGCAACGCGCCGTCAAGTGCGTTCACCGGACCGTCACCTTCGGCTACAGTTTGATGTGTTTCATTTTTCACACGCACCTTGACTGTGGCCTCACAAACGGATTCTTTCACGTCGCGGCGCATGGAAACGTGATACGTCTCCACGCGGAATGGCGACTCGCGATGTTTCAAAGTTTTTCCGATGAGCAACGCGAGCGAGCCTTCAGCCGCTTCAAATTCGTAGCCCTGATTTTCCAATTCCTTGACGCGGTTCAAAATCGCCTTCAACTCCGGCGTATCGTTCGTGAGCTTGAAACCGAGTTCCTGCGCCTTGATGACAATGTTGCTGCGGCCCGCGAGATCGCTGATGAGGACGTTGCGCGCGTTGCCGACGAGCGACGGGTCAATGTGCTCATAACTCGACGCGAGTTTCTGCACGGCGTTGACGTGCGCGCCGCCCTTGTGCGCGAACGCCGCCGAACCAACCCACGGCAAACGCGGATTGTGCCGCAAGTTCGCCACTTCATCCACGAACCCGGAAAGCTCCTTGAGCTTCACCAGAGATTTCACCGGCACGGAAGTTTTTTTCAACTTCAATGCGACGCATGGAATCACGCTGGTCAAATTGCAATTGCCCGTGCGCTCGCCGTAACCGTTGATCGTGCCTTGGACGTGAACCGCGCCGGTTTCGAGCGCGGCCAGCGCGTTGGCGACTCCGAGGCCGATGTCGTCATGCGTGTGGATGCCGAGCTTGCAATTCAGTTTGCCGAGAGCGGTCTTGGTGATGGCGGCGACTTCGGCCGGCAGGCAGCCGCCGTTCGTGTCGCAGAGCACCACGAAATCCGCGCCCGCGTTCTCCGCCGCGCGCCAGGTGTCGAGCGCGTATTCGGCGTTGAGCTTGTAGCCGTCGAACGCGTGTTCGGCGTCGTAGATGACGAATTTGCTGTGATCCTTCAGGTATTTCACGGTGTCGCCGATCATCGCGAGATTTTCCTCCGGCGTGCAGCGCAAAACTTCCTTCACATGCAGCATCGAAGTTTTGCCGTAAATCGTGACGACGGGTGTTCCGGCCTCGATGAGCAGGCGCACCTGATCGTCCTGTTCGACCGGCACGCCTTTCTTGCGCGTCGAGCCGAACGCCGCGAGTTTCGCGTTCTTGAATTTGCGCTTTTTGGCCTGCGCGAAAAACTCGATGTCCTTGGGATTGCTGCCCGGCCAGCCGCCTTCGATGTAATGAACCCCGAACGCATCGAGTTTTTCGGCGATGCGAAGTTTGTCCGCGACCGAGAAATTGATGCCTTCGCCCTGCGAACCGTCGCGCAAGGTCGTGTCATAGATTTCGACTTGGGGTTTCATAAATGCCGTAAAAACGGACGGATACTATCTCTGAAAATGGCGGAAGTAGCAAATCGGAAAAGCGGTTATCGAATTACTCACCTACGACGAAGTGAATAAACATTGCAAGCGTCTGAATGCAAAATAATCCCAAAACACATAAAAGAGAAAAATTTGTATGGACAGACCAAAAAGATGCAACAAGCTGCGATTTTTCACTGCCATCAGTTCTTTGGCGAGACCAAATAATTCGAAAGTATTGAAAAGTAAAAAAGAAAACTGCAATCGAAATTACAATTGCAAGGAATAACGTGTCGGAAGTATCTAATTTTGGCATACAAGCGTGAATAAGTTCGTTCACCGCATAAGCGCCCAATCCAGCCAAGAATAAAATGTAAATGAAGGAAATAATCCAATACCAAAATTTGCCCAATATTGTCATGTTAGCCCATTCTCGGCGGTTACTTTGAAACGATTTTCCACAAGCCCTACAAACACACATTGACGAACCAAGACTACTAGAAATTCCAAACATTCGTATGCCACAATAAGCATGGCAAGCAGGACACCGTTCTGTGATTGCATACAACATTTGTAAATTTATTGGGAATGATGCCGAAATTTATGGCTTGAAACTAAATTCCAATTTTGTGGATGTCCAGTTTGATTTTGATTTCAGTGGTGATTTATCAATGCGCAGTTAAATTTTGCGCGTGGAAATTTGCGAGGGAAAAATTTCTAAAACTTTGCGGCTTGGTGTCTTCGTGGTTAGAAGTTAAATTGTTCCCATGTCGCACGCGGATTTTGTTCATTTGCATTTGCACACCGAGTTTTCATTGCTCGATGGCGCGTGCCGTCTCGACCGGCTCATGGACAAGGCGCACGAACTGAAATTTCCCGCGCTCGCCGTCACCGACCACGGCGTTCTTTACGGCGCGATTGATTTTTACAAAGCCGCGCGCGAAAAAGGAATCAAGCCCATCGTCGGCTGCGAAGTGTATGTCGCGCCCGGTTCGCGGCTCGAAAAAAAAAGCGGCAGCGGCGGTGGACGCGACGTTTATCATCATCTCGGTTTGCTCGCGAAGGACGAGACCGGCTACAAAAATCTCATCAAGCTCACAACCGCCGCGCATCTCGAAGGCTATTATTACAAGCCGCGCATTGATAAAGAAATTCTCGCGGCGCACAGCGAAGGGCTGATTGCGATGTCCGGCTGCATCGCCAGCGAAATTCCCGATTGGATTCTCAAAGACCAAATTGACAAGGCGCGCGACGCCGTGGATTGGTTCAAGCAAACGCTCGGCGCAGAAAATTTTTTCCTCGAATTGCAAAATCATGGCATCGCGGAACAAGCGAAGGTCAACAAACATTTGATTCCGTGGGCAAAAGAATTTGGACTCAAGCTCGTCGCCACGAACGATGTTCATTACATCAACAAAAGCGATTCGCACGCGCATGATTGCCTGATTTGCATCGGCACGCAGACGCAATTAGCTGACACGAAGCGCATGAAATACGAGCCGGAACAATTTTATTTGCGCACGGCGGAAGAAATGAAAGCGCGCTTTGCTGAAACGCCGGAAGCCGTCAAAAATACTTTGGAAGTCGCGGAGAAATGCAATCTGGAGATCGAATTCAACAAATTGCATTTCCCGGTTTTCCATCCTCCGGAACATTTCACGCGCGAAGGTTATTTGCGACAGTGGCTCGCGGAAGGTTTGTTCCGCCGCTACACGATTCACGCGAAGGCCGAGGGAAAAGAATTTGTCATCGAGAAGATTGACGAGCCAAATCGTTTGCCGACATTTGATCCAAAAAATCCAAACGAAAAAGAAGCGCTCAAAGTCATTCTCGACCGATTGCATCTCGAACTCGGCGTCATCGAAAAAACTGGATTCATTTCCTATTTCTTGATCGTCGGCGATTTCATCCGCTACGGCCGCAGCAAGGGAATTTCCTGCGTCGCGCGCGGAAGCGCCGCCGGTTCATTGGTGACTTATCTTCTCGAAATCGCGAACGTTGACCCGATTCGTTACGGGCTTCTCTTCGAGCGATTTCTGAATCCCGAGCGCGTCAATCCGCCGGATATTGACATTGATTTCGCCGACGACCGGCGCGCGGACGTCATCAAATACGTTTCCGAAAAATACGGGAAGGATTCCGTCGCACAAATCATCACGTTCGGCACGATGGGCGCGAAATCGGTCGTGCGCGACGTCGCGCGCGTGATGGGTTTGAGCTACGGCGACGGCGACCGGCTCGCGAAAATGATTCCATTCGATTTGAAAATGGATTTGACGAAGGCGCTCAAACAATCGCCGGAACTCGAGGCCGCTTATGAAAATGAAGACGTGACGCGTGAGTTGATTGACACCGCGTTCATCCTTGAAGACATCACGCGCAACGCGAGCGTTCACGCCGCAGGCGTCGTCATCGGCGACCAGCCACTCGTGAATTTGCTGCCGCTCAAGCAGGACGACGACGGCGCGCTCGTCACGCAATACTCGATGAATCCCGTCGGCGACCTCGGCCTGCTGAAAATGGATTTTCTCGGCCTCAAAACGCTGACCGTCATCCGCAACACTTGCGAAATGGTCAAACGCACGCAGGGAATTTCCGTGGACATTGACCATTTGCCGCTCGACGACAAAAAAACTTACGACCTGCTGAATCGCGCGGAAACATTGGGTGTTTTTCAATTGGAATCCGGCGGGATGCGCGATTTGTGCCGGAAATTTCAGATCAGTTCCATCGAGCACATCACGGCGCTCGTCGCGTTGTATCGTCCCGGCCCGATGGATTTGATTCCTGATTTCATCAAGCGTCGGCACGGCGAAATCGAGATCAAATACGAGCATCCGTTGCTCGAACCGATTTCCAAAGAGACTTACGGCATTTTGATTTATCAGGAACAGGTCATGCAGGCCGCGCAGATTCTTGCCGGCTTCACGCTCGGCGCGGCGGACATTTTGCGACGCGCGATGGGCAAGAAAAAAGTCGTGGAAATGGCGAAGCAGCGCGAGAAATTCGTCAAAGGCTGCGCTGAAAAAAATAAAATCCCGAAGGCGAAAGCCGACCAGATTTTCGACTTGCTCGAAAAATTTGCCGGTTACGGTTTCAACAAATCGCACGCGGCGGCTTACGCCATCGTCGCGTATCAAACCGCGTATCTGAAGGCGAATTTTCCGGTCGAATTTTTCTGTGCCATGATGACCAACGACATGGGCGACACGGAAAAGTTGAGCAAATACATTGACGAAGCGCGCGAATTTGAGATTGAAGTGTTGCAGCCGGACGTGAACGAAAGCGAAATGTATTTTGCCCCGGCGCGCGAAGGAAAAGCAATCCGTTTTGGTTTGGCGGCAATCAAAAATGTAGGCGAAGTCGCGGTCGAAGCGATTTTGAAGGCTCGCAGTGAAGGCGGAAAAATAAAATCGCTTTCAGAATTGTGCGAGCGTGTTGACGGGCGCACCGTCAATCGCAAAACGCTTGAAGCATTGATTAAAACCGGCGCGTGCGATGCGTTTGGCCAGACGCGCGCGACGATGTTTTCGCAAATCGAACGCATGTTGGCGCGCGCGGCGAGCATCCAGTCCGACAAACAAAAAGGTCAAAGCTCGCTTTTTGGCGCGCTGGAAGACAAAGCTGCGCCGAAGCCGGACGATGAAAGACAATTGCCCGAATGGCCGCAGCATGAATTGCTCGCGCACGAAAAAGAGCTTCTAGGATTTTATGTCACCGGCCATCCGCTGACGCCGTTCGCGCCGATTTTGAAAAGATACGCGCTCGCGAATACTTCGCAACTTGCAGAATTGCCCAATCGCAGTTTGACGCGCATCGGCGGATTGATCGCAGCAGTCCAAAACGGCGTTTCAAAAAAATCCGGCAAGCCGTATTCGATGGTTACGCTCGAAGATTTGGAAGGCTCGGCCCAGATTTTGTGCATGAACGAGAATTACGACAAATATCGGATGTTGCTCACGCCGAACAAAGCCGTTCTCGTCATCGGCGAAGTGAATACCGGCGACGACAAACCGAAAATTTTTCCGCAGGAGATCATGGCGCTCGAAGACGCGCCAAAAAAATTTACGAAGCAGGTGCATTTGCGATTGCACACGGCGCATTTGAAGCCGGAACAATTGGATTCCGTGACCGAACTGCTCGCCGCGCATCCGGGCAAATGTCCGTTGCTGCTCTGTTTCATGCAGCCCGGCGGCGGAACCGTTTTCATGGATACGAGCGAGCGTTTCAGCGTCACGCCGTCGCTGAAATTGCAGCACGAAGCCGACGCCCGATTCGGCGAGGAAACGTATTACGCAAAAGTGGACACAAGTTTGCCGGAACGCACGCCGCGACGATGGGAACGCAAACCCGAATCCAACGGCGAGGAATAATTCGTAGCGGCGCGTCGGCAGACCGCCGCATTTTTTGATTTAAGTTTCCGGCTTTCTGCCGAAAGCCGCTACGCCAATTTATTTCACAGCGGCCCAGACGCGATGAACGTCATCGTGGTCATCGAGCGATTGCAAAAATTCGCCGACTTCGGCGCGGTGTGTTTCCGTCAGTTCGGGAAATTGTTTTGGGACGTAACCCAATTCGCTCGTCACAACCGTCCAGCCGTTTGACGAAAGCCATTTAACCACGGCGTGAACGGCAGTGCGTTCACAAATGAATCGCGCACCGGCGGCATCGGCAGGAATGTCATCATTTTGTTCGTGCGTCAAAATTTCCACTTCGTTCGCACCGGCTTCAATCGCCGCTGCTTCGCAATCAATGTTCGCGTCGGGATGATGCGCTTCGACGATGCCGACGTGGTCGAACAAAAATTTATTGCTGCCGGTCGTGCCGAGCTGGCCTTTTTTGAACAGCACGCGGATTTCCGGCGCGGTGCGGTTCACGTTGTCCGTATAAACTTCAACGATGACGGGCACTTTGTGCGGCGCGTAACCCTCAAAAGCGACGTGTTCCATCACAAGCTTTTCAGCGCCGGTTCCCGCGCCCTTTTTGATGGCGCGATCAATCGTATCGCGCGTCACGCTTTCCTTCTTCGCCTTTTCGACGGCGGTGAAAAGCCGCGCGTTCATCGCCGGATCAGCGCCGCCCATTTTTGCGGCGACGGAGATTTCGCGGACAAGTTTGGCGTTCGTCCGGCCTTTTTTCAGGCCGGCGACCAATCGTTTTGCATGAAGCCATTGGCGTCCCATGAAAAAATTTTAGCAAACTGTTTTTCCTGTGGCGAGTGAAAGAGGCTATTGTGACAGGACGTGTCCGGGAACGGAGCAGGTCGGCATTTGGTCCATTCTGCCAATTGTATATTTGCCGCCCGCCGGACATTTTGGAAAACTCTGATTTCCATTTGCATCTGGTTTACCAACGTAAGGTTTGATGTCATCTTCAGCAGGAGTGTCAGTGGATTTTTTACCATTTTCCAAAGCCCATTGTTGTTTCGCGGCATCAATCTGCCGGAGATTGTTGATGCAAGCATTGCGTTGATTGATTTCCAATTGATTGCCTCGTGAGGTTGCGGCCGGCATACGAACCAACCTGACGCCCGGCGGCACGTCGTAATTGAAATCATCAGCAGCCAGCGTCGGGTTCACTTCAACATTTCTGGAGGTTGAGGTGATCGTGCCGCGAATTTTCATCATCACCGGCGCAAATTTTTTTACCTGCGTCTTTATCATTTCCAACGCCGGCGGCGGCATATTGGTGAAAGCGCTTTCGTATAAAGAAAAGGCATCGTCAATGTCCGCGTCGCTGATTTGGCCGCCGAGCGTGATTTGCCATTGCGGAATCAGGTAAGTGGTTTTGCCCACCCAGACTTTCACCTTTTGTCCGAGCACTTTTGCGGTAAGCGTGTAACAATCCTGTCCGTTCACGGATTCGTCTTCGGTCTGTCCCAAGTCTTTGATGATTTTGGTCAGGTTTGCAGGGTCGGCAAACATTTCCTGAATTTTTTTGATTTGTTCCGGTTGGCTGTTTGTCGAATTGCTGTCGGTCATCTGCCGATAACTGGGCGGTATCATTTTTTGATGAGAATCCGTGAACATGAATTGGCCTTTGTCGGATTTCCAAAAGGCGAACGTGTTGGTCATGGTCATCCGGTCAACTTTTGACACGGCCTCCATCGCCATGTAATACAAGTTTGTCTGCGCCCGCTTGATGGAAAGTTCGGTCGTGTTCGTGACTATCCTCGGCATTCCCGGCGGGTGTCGCGCGGCATTTTTTGCGTTGGCAGATTGATTCGGATTAACATCAGCGACCGTGATGTTCGACAAGTCAAGAAACAGGGTGACAGTGCCATCCGCCCTCACGCTCGTCACATTGGTGTAAGCCCCATGCACCTTGGTTAAAATGCTCAACGCGTGAACAGCGGCATCGGCGCTGGGTGCGGAAACTTGCGCGGCAGGATTGGCTTTTGACTTGCCGCCACCGACATGTTTCAAAGCGTAAGTCACGCCAAAGAAACCGCCTGTCGCACCTATCAAGGTCACGGCCACAATAAGCAGCATCTTTAGCAACCCGCCGGATTTTTTGACCGGCGGTTGTCCACCGGAAGCGCCGGCGAATCGTTGCCCGACAGCGGGAGCAGCGGTGGTTTGCCGCGTCGCAAGGGATGGCGGAGCCGCAGCACTTGGTCTCGAAACCGGCGGCGGAGTCGGCATCGCGGGCGGAGCGGTCGCAGAACGCGGCGCTTGCGGAACGATGATGGCCTGTTTGCACGTCGGACAATTGATTTGCATTCCGACGTAGCCCGTGTCGCACTGGATGTGCTGGCTGCATTGAGGACAGGAAAATTTGAATTCAGCCATAAATTTTATTGGTCGAAAAACGTGACGGCTTCCGATTGGTGACGAGCCAAGCAAACGCCTTTTTCAAGAGATTTGCAAGCCCAACGTAGGAGTCGAGGTAACGAGACTCTGAATTTATTTTTGAAATGAGACTCCTTACGTCGTCTCCTGCAAAATTTGTTTTACGCCCGCCGCTCTTTGATGCTAGCCAAAATATCCGCCACGACTTCGCCCTTCGGTTTCGCGCCGACGTTGCCCTTGCCGTGCAGGCGCACGGAAACCGCACCGGCGTCCATGTCGCGACCGCCGATGACGAGCATCGTATGGACTTTAGCTTGCTCGGCCTCGGCGATTTTCGCCTTGATCGGGTCGTTGCGGAAATCCGGTTCGCAGCGGACAAAATTTCCGCGCAGTTCGTCCACGATGGATTTCGCGTAGGCGATCAATTTCTCATTCTCGCCCAGCGTCAGCACGCGCACCTGTTCCGGCGCGAGCCAGAGCGGGAAATTGCCGGCGTAATGCTCGATCAAAAAGCCGATGAACCGTTCGTGCGTGCCGAGCGGCGCGCGATGGATGCACAACGGCGTTTTCTCCGAGTTGTCGCGGTCGCGATATTTCAGGCCGAACCTCGCGGGCACGGCGAAGTCCACCTGATTCGTCGCCAGCGTGAACTCGCGGCCGATGACGCTCCACACCTGCACGTCAATCTTCGGGCCGTAGAACGCCGCCTCGTTTGGCACTTCGACGTAATTAATTTTGGAATCAATCAATACCTTGCGAACCATGTCCTCGGTTTTTTTCCACAATTCGGGATCGTTGACATATTTTTTACCAAGTCCATCCGCGCTGTGTGTGCTGAAGCGCATCTGATATTTTTCAATACCGAAAATTCTAAAATACTTTAGATACATTTCATTGACCGCGTTGAACTCGGCGGCGAACTGCTCTTCAGTGCAATAAATGTGCGCGTCGTTCATGTTCAGCGAGCGGACGCGCATGAGGCCGAACAATTCGCCTGATTGTTCGTAACGATAGCAAGTGCCGTATTCCGCAAGGCGCAACGGCAAATCGCGATAACTGTGCGGTTCAGCCGCAAAAATGCGGTGGTGATGCGGACAATTCATCGCTTTGAGGTAATAGCGATTTGATTTAATGCCTCCCAATTTTTCTATTTCTTGTTCTAAATATATTTGATCATCTACACTTGCTTCAAGTTCGTCTGAAACCTTTACCATCCGCTCCAACAGACCCTCATCATACGCAGATTTAGCTGAACGATTAGTCAACTCTTTTTGAAGACTCTTCATTTCATTACGCAGGGAATCAACTTCTTTATCAGCTTCGTCAAGTTGAGGTGCCAATTTCGCCCGGTCAATGCGATCCATGAGTTCACAATATTGTTCGGCTAATTCAACAATGAATTCATCCGTAGGCTTCGTTTTCACAATCTGGGACTGCAATCTTTTTAGTTCTTCTCGAATGGTGGTTTTGTCGGGAGAGCCATCTTCGCCTTTCAATTCCATCGGTGGAAACATTGACTCTGCGTAATACGGCAAGTGGCCGGAAGTTTTATACATTTTTTCGCGCGCGATGTGCGGCGTTTTCACGCGCACGTAACCGGCGGCGAATTCCGTTTCTTTCGCCAACTTTTCCAGTTCTTCCACGATCGCCGTGCCCTTCGGCAGCCACAGCGGCAATCCCGGCCCGACGTATTCGGTGTCCAGCGCGAACAATCCCATTTCCGCGCCGATCTTGCGATGGTCGCGCTTTTTCGCTTCTTCGAGCATCGTGAAATATGCGTCCATCTCGGTCTTGTTCTTGAACGCCGTGCCGTAAATTCTTTGAAGCTGCGGATTTTTTTCGTCGCCTTTGTAATACGCGCTGGCCACGTGTGTGAGCCGGAACGCGCCGATGTTGCCGGTGCGCATCACGTGCGGCCCGGCGCAGAGGTCGAGAAAATCGCCGTTCTTGAAATACGAAATCGGCTCGCCTGCTGGGATGTTCTGGACGATGTCCAGTTTGAACTTGGAGGCTGCGCCTCGATCACCCAGCGCGGCCAGACGACCTTTTTGCGCGTCGGCCAAAGCCTGTTCGCGCGTGACGACGACTTTTTCGAACGTGTTGTTCGCCTTGATCTCCTTTTTCATCTCGGCCTCGATGGCGGCGAAATCTTCCGGCGCGATGCGATGAGAAAGTTCGACGTCGTAATAAAATCCGTTTTCGACCGGCGGCCCGGCGGCGAATTGCGCGTCCGGCCAGATTTTGAGGATGGCGGTGGCGAGCACATGCGCGGCAGAATGCCGGATGCGTTCGAGTTCGGTCATCTTCGCGCGGTCGTCGAGAGTTTTGCGTTCTTTCGGTTCTTGCTGTTCAGCGGACATGAAAAGATTTTAACCACAAAGGCACAAAGACACGAAGGAAGAAATTTATTCCAAAACTTTGTGCCTTGGTGTCTTGGTGGTTAAATCATTTCGCGGTTTTCCAGATTGAAACCAATCCGCCGAAGCCGCACAGCAGCAACACGCTTACGGCAATCGCACCGCTGTTTTGGAATTGCGGAAGAAATTGCAACGACAACGCGCCGACAGCCGGGCCGACGCAGTTGCCGAGACCAATCGCCGCTTCATGGATGCCGCCGTGTTCGCCACGCGTTTCGCCGCCGGCGTCCATCGAATAAAACAGCGACGAATAATAAATCAGCCCGATCGCGCCGCCAAAAAATATTTGTGCGACGATAAGCGCATAAATGTTCGGTGCCATCAGAATTGCCGCGAACGACACGATGAGAATTGCAAACGAGAGGACGAGCCAGCGGAATTTGTAATGCCATTCCGTCCACTGCCACAGCACAACAAACGTGCCGAGCCGCACGAAACACCAGAGCGAACAAATGAATCCGGCCAGCATCGGCGATAAATCAAATTTGTGCGCGATGCCGGGAACGACGGCGATGAGCGTGTTGATGGCGATGTAGGCGAATGGATTTGCCAGCCACGCCATTTTCAAAAACGCCTTCGCTTTCGGCGACGCCGGACGATGCGGTTCCGGCGGCAGTGCGGTCACAGGTTTGTTGAGCGCTTCACGCGCCATTTCCGCCGCGTGATGTTGCAGCCAAAACGCCAGCGCCAGTTGCAACAGCACAATCGCCAGCGGCAGGGCCAAAATAATCTTAAATCCGAAAGCGACGATGAGCGTGCCACCGATGAAATAGGACGCGGCATTCGTGACGGCCCAAACGACGTTGTAAAGTCCGACGGCGCGCGGCAATTGCGCGGCGGTCTCGCCATCGCTGACGAGCGCTTCGAGCGTCGGCCAGATGAAGCACATTCCGATGGTGACGCAAGCAGCGGCGAGAATTTCTCCGGGTGCGGAATTTAGAAACAAGCCGGCAGCAAATGAAACCGCCATTATCGAGAAACCAATTTTCAGCGCGAAAAAATAGCCGCGTCGCTGCGCGAATTTTCCCGCCTGCCACGCGGCGAAGACGTAAATGAAACCGAGAAATGCGGCGAGCGCGAGATTGTGCTTGTTGTCGAAGCCAAACCGGTCGCGCATGAAAAAATACAAATAGTTAAAATATAGAACGGTCGCGAAGGAGTTCAATCCTTCGAGCGTGAAACAGGAGAATTTGATTTTCTGATGCGAATTCATTTCGCGGCGGAAATTTCTTCAATGGCTTTGCGGCAATACCATTTCACCGCGTCAGACATCGGCGGTTGCAGCTTGTCCAATTCGCCGGCGGAACACCAGCGGATGTCATGATGCTCCTCCGTAGCCAAAACTGGATTTGCCGAAACTCCGTTTGGCAGTGGCCGGCGGCCCTCCGCAAGGAGCGGTCGCGCCCAGTAAATCAGGCCGATGTGTTCGTGCGTTTCGGAAATGCGATGGATGTCGAGAAAACGCGGCGCGATGAGCGCGCGCGTGCCGGGCGAAGTCGTGGGCGGACGTTCGCCGAGCAATTCCACGTCGAGGCCGCTCTCCTCCTTCGCCTCGCGCGACGCGGCCTGCTCCGGGTCTTCGTCCAGTTCGATGTGCCCGCCGAGCGGTAGCCATTTGTCGAGCTTGCGATGATGGATGAGCAGAATCGCGTCGTCGTGAACGACAAAAATCGCGACGGTGAAATCAATTTTTTCGTGGATGTGAGCCATGAAATCAAACAATCGGTAGGTGTCGCACGCGAATTTGAAAATCGTTCACCGAAATCATTGCGCCGACATTCAAATCATCTTCGCATTGAGGGATGACATTTTGAACCAATTCCGAAAATTGTTCGGCGCGCAATCCTTCGATTCGGACTCGGATGACCGACGGTTTGTGTGCCTGCGACAATGCCAAGCGCGCGTGAAAGTCCGCGTCGAGCGTTATGACGACACGATTTTCTGCTAAAGCACGTCTGAGAATTTCTTCGTCTTCGGATTCCGCCATGCCGATTTCGCCAGTGTGAACTGCGTCAAATCCCGCTTGCCGAAGAAAAATTGCCGATGAGCGAGGCGTTCCCTGATCGAGAAGCAATTTCATTTGGCCGCGACCAAATCAATTATTCTGTCATCAAGATTGGCAGCAGCGTAAGCCAGCGCTTCCTGAATATCCGCTTCTTCCAATTCAGGATACTCGCGCTTCAAATCGTTCCGGTCGGGATAAGTGGCAACGGCCTCGACGACTCGGCGCACGGTAAGACGCAATCCACGAATGCACGGCTGACCATTCATTCGCTTCGAATTGGTTGTGACGCGCTTGAAAATCATGGTTAATTTGTAGTCTTAATTCACCCGTTTCGCAAGCAGCGAACATTCAAAAAAACATAAATGCTCCGACGCGAGCCGGGGCGTTTTGCGTCGAAATTTTTATTTCATCCGGTCGAAATTCTTCTGGAGAATCTGCCAATCTTTCATGCCTTTGACTTTGCTCTGGAACGATTTGTTGATCTCGGCTTCCTTCGCGTTCTTGGTCGGCTTGCTGACCTTGTAGAAAATGCCGAAGTTGCCGGGGAACGGTTCGCCCGCGAGCTTGTAGGCCGCGAGCTCGTCGGTCACGTCGTGCGTCTTGGGAACTTCGTTGAACACGCCGCCTTTGCGCGGGTTGCTCGCGTCGAACGCGCCTTCGTAAAATTCCACGCATTCGCTCA
>Ga0137404_10001809_pt1 | contig 14072 bp, 12 predicted proteins | sample CZOMad2_1_16fung_FD_108285 | JGI IMG/M metagenome (GOLD analysis project Ga0137404, IMG submission 108285) | Vadose zone soil fungal communities from Angelo Coast Range Reserve, California, USA - CZOMad2_1_16fungal (Illumina Assembly) | ecosystem: Environmental > Terrestrial > Soil > Vadose...
AACGTCTACTGAGGCGTCCGAAGTCTCGCCGATCACTTTTACCAGGTCGCCGATGCCATGCGTATTTACGGAATAGCCGAATTTCATTTCCGCCTCGACCTTATCTCCTTCCGTGACGGCTACCTGCCGCATATTGTCGCCGAAACGCACGAAGCGTGCGCCCTGCCAGTCATTCCAGCCGGCTGCGGACCTTGTCCAGCCATTCAGCTGTTGCAGCACGGCGGGGTCCTGCCAGTGGCCGGTGATGACCTTCCTGTTCAGCCTCATGCGGCTCATGATGAACCCGAATTCCCTGTCGCCATGTGCGCTCTGGTTGAGGTTCATGAAATCCATATCGATGTCGTTCCAGGGGATGTCCCGGTTGAATTGCGTATGAAGGTGCAGCAGGGGTCTCTTCAGGGCTTTCAGCCCGGCGATCCACATTTTGGCTGGAGAGAAGGTGTGCATCCAGGCGATGATGCCGATGCAACTGGGGGAAGCGTTCGCTTCCATGCAGACCTGGTAGATCTCGTCCGGAGTCTTTACGGTGGGCTTGTATATGACTTTAACCGGGATCTGCGGAGCATCGTTCAGGGCTTTTGCGATGGTCTGCGAATGGGCCGCCACCTGCTGCAAAGTTTCTTCCCCGTACAAGTGCTGGCTGCCTGTTACGAACCATACTTCGGATTGCTTAAGATTGATCATTACGCTGATTGTTATTTTTTAGTGACGCTGGTCGTTTGCCGGGTGCGGCGGATACGGGCCTGGCTACTGACCGTAATAAGAGTCGGGGCCATGCTTGCGTTCGAAATGTTTTTTGATCAGGGAGTCTTTCATGCGCGGCATATCCTTCCTGAGCTGTTCGGCCAGCCAGGCCGTTTGTGCAAGGGATTCCAGTACGGCGCTGTTATACACCGCCAATTCAGGTGTGCGGCCCCAGGTGAAGGGGGCATGATTGCCCACCAGGATCATTTCCACTTCTTCATAATTCAGTCCCCTGTCCCTAAGCGCATCCATGATCTGGAAGCCGGTCTGGTATTCGTAATCGCCCCGGATCATGTCATCGTTCATGGGCGGGGCGCAGGGAATATCTACGGTGCAGTGATCGGCATGGGTAGTTCCGTAAATGGGAATATCCCTTTGCGCCTGGGCCCATGCGGTGGCATAGGTGGAATGAGTATGCGCGATACCGCCGATCTTTTCCCAGTGTTTGTAGAGCACGGCATGGGTCAGGGTGTCGGAGGAGGGACGCAGCTTGCCTTTGACGGTCTTGCCTTCGAAGTCCACGATGACCATTTTATCGGGGGAAAGCTCATCATAGAGCATGCCGCTGGGCTTGATGGCGAAGAGGCCCAGGTCCCGGTCGGCAGCGCTTACGTTCCCGAAAGTGAAGATCACCAGCCCGAGTTTGGGCAACTGCCTGTTCGCGTCGAAGGCGGCTTCTTGTATATGTTGGTATTTGCTCATAATTTCTCCGTGATGAATCGTCCCAGTTCATTATACTGACGGTACCTGTCTTCATAGATCTTCACCCTGGACGAGTCGGGCCGGTATTCGGCGTCGAAGCCCTGTCCCATGGCCTCCATCGCGTCTTCCACTTTGTCATAGATGCCGGCGGCAGTGGCGGCGAACATGGCGGCGCCCATTGCGCAGGTCTGCTCGGATGCATGGATACGGATGGGCATGTTGATGGTATCGGCCATCATATGCATGATGAAAGGCGATTTTTTGGCCACGCCGCCAAGCCCGATGAGGCCTTTTACGGGAACGCCTTCGCTGTTGAATCGGTCCACGATGGCGCGGGCGCCGAAGCAGGTGGATTCCACGATGGCCCGGAATATTTTTGGGGCGTCGCTGCCCAGGCTCAGCCCGGAGATAGCGCCTTTCAGCAACTGGTTGGCGTCCGGGGTACGGCGGCCGTTGAGCCAGTCCAGGGCCAGTACGTCCTGCTCCGTGGGGGCGATGCCGGCGGCATGTTTACTAAGTTCGGGAATTATTTTATCTACGATAATCTCCACGAGGGCCGACAGGGGGGGCAAGGAAGTCCATTCCCCTGGTGATCCGGGTTGCGCGGGAATATTTTGTTGCGTAGCCGATCCGGCATGTATGAGTATATGCTGAAGGGGCCAGGCGAGTATATTCCTGAACCAGGCGTAGGCATCTCCAAATGCCGACTGACCCGCCTCCATGCCCATCATGCCGGGGATGACGGAGCCCGGAACTTGTCCGCAGATGCCTCGTACCAGCCGGCCTTCCATTTCGTTGAGGGGCGCCACCAGCATGTCGCAGGTGGAAGTGCCCATTACCTTGCTCAGGTGGTAGGGTTCGATCTGGCCGCCTACGGCGCCCATATGCGCGTCGAAGGCTCCCACACCGATGATCACCTCCGTCGTCAGGCCGAGGCGAAGGGCCCATTCTTCAGACAATTGACCTGCGGGCTGATCGGCGGTATAGGTATTGGTGAAGAGGCGGGAGGTGAAGCCTTTCAGCAGGGGATCGAGGGAAGAAAAGAATTCGTCGGGTGGCAGGCCGCCGGCGGTGGGGGCGGGCCCGGATCTGGATGAGCTGGCAGGAACGGCGGGTTGGCCCGGGCCAAACTCTGTTGACCAGAGGGCTTTATGGCCGGCGGAACAGACTCCGCGTTTCATATCGGCGACATGCCGGCCCCCGGTGAGCAGGAAGGGGATCCAGTCACAATGTTCTACCCAGGAATAGCAGGCTTTCCGGATCTGCTCATCCTCTCTCAGGACATGCAGCAATTTGGCCCAGAACCATTCGGAAGAATAGACGCCGCCAACGAAGCGGAGATAATTCGTATCGAAGTTGCGCGCATGTGCATTGATCTCAGCGGCTTCTTTTACGGAGGTATGATCTTTCCACAGTACGAACAGGGCGTTGGGATTGTGCTCGAAGCCGGGAATCAGTCCCAGCGGGGTTCCCGATTCATCTACGGCCACCGGGGAAGACCCTGTCGTGTCGACGGAAATGGCCCTGATATTTTTCGTGACGGAAGCTCCGGCCTCTGAGAGACAGGCGCGGATCGTGTGTTCGAGTCCTTCGATATAATCCAGGGGATGTTGTCTGAACCTGTTGGTATAGGGGTCGCAATACTGGCCATCTTTCCAGCGGGGATAGTAAAAAACGGCTGATGCTATTTCCCGGCCATCGGCGGCATCCGCTATGACCGATCGCACCGAGTCCGTGCCGTAGTCAACTCCTATAACGTATTGTTCTGATCTCATTCATATGGCAATTCTTGTCAAAATAACATTTAATTTTTTATTTATTAAAAAATATTTGGAGGCCGCCGCCCCTGCGGCTGGGGGGCGGCGATCGGGGAATGCATGGGGTTGGATGGGTGAATCCGTTGCAGTAGCCGGTGGATGGGGCAAGATGTTGTTCGGCCCTGTTTCCTGCGGCTATTTCTGCAGAAGCTGGGACATATCGCGGATGCCCCAATGTTCGATATATTTTCCATTCCGCAGGCGGATGATATCGATGACGGGGATCCTGATCTTTTTGCCGGATGGAGGAATGCCCATGATCTCGCTGGTGAAGGTAGCATGGAAATATTTCCGGGTGACTACGAGATCGTCTTCGGCTATCTGGTCGGCGATCTCGACCGAAAGATCGGGCAGGGCCTTCCTGAACAACAGGATGAGGCCCATCATTCCATCGGCTCCTTTCGACATTCCGGGAAGGGCAGTATGATTGATCACGGCCGGATCCACTATTTCGTTAAAGGCAGTTATATCGCCTTGCCCGATGAAGTCGGTATTGAAGCGCCTGACTATTTCTTTGTTCCGCTGCTGGGGGGAGGAGTGCTGGTGCATGGTGCGATCTGATTTAAGTGAGATGGATAATTTTATGCAGCGCCAGTGTCTGTGGCTATATTGCGGGGGCTTGAGTCCGGTTGGCGGGGCGCGGCCTACCAGGGGGTCTCGCCTTCTTCACTATAGAATTTACCGGTGGGTCCGCTGGCGTCCAGGGTGGCGAACTTTACGATGATCTTTGCCGCCTGCTCAGGGCTTTTTTCTCCCCGGTAGTTATTGAAATCCGTTGCCGTATAGCCGGGGTTCACGCAATTCACTTTGAAAGCGGTGTCCCGGAGCTCATAGGCCAGTGCCAGGGTATAAGCGTTCAGCGCTGTCTTCGAAGGGCCGTAAGCAGCGCCTTTGAAGGAATAATATTTCCAGCCGGGATCACTGTGCCGGGTGAGCGAAGCGAGATCGCTGGTGACATTGACGATACGCGGGGCGGCAGCGGCCCGCAACAGACCGAGAAAAGCCTGGGTGGTGCGTATCGTGCCGAAGAAATTCGTATCGAAGACTTCGAGGATCGTTTCCGGATCGGTCTGCGATGGTGGCTGCGGAAGTTTGCCCAAGATACCTGCGTTATTGATGAGCGTGTCCAGGTGGTCGGTCTTTGCGGCTATTTCCGCCTGTGCTTTTTCAACGGAGTCCTTGTTGGCGATATCGGCCTGGATAACGGTGACCTGTATCCCTTCGGCGGCCAGTTGTCGGGCGGCTGTCTCTCCATTTTGAAGAGAGCGGGAACCCAGAAAAATATGATAACCTGTCTTTCCCAGCTGCCGGGCCGTTGCCAATCCGATGCTTTTATTAGCGCCTGTGATAAATGCTGTTTTCATCTGTACTTGTTTGACAGCAAAGGTAGCGCCCCGGGCAAAGGGGGTAAATGGACGTATACAGGACTTAATGGTGATTTTCACGGATTGCGGTCCGGAAGCCGACGGGTGTTTCGCCGGTGAGGCGTTTGAAGAAGCGGTTGAAATAGGCCGCATCCCCGAATCCCAGGCTGTAAGCGATCTCTTTGACGGACAGGTCGGCGTGAAAAAGCACTCTTTTGGCTTCCAGGATGATCCGTTCCTGGATGAGCGATGTGGCTGTCCTGCCGGTCTGTTCCCGGATCGTGTCGTTGAGATGTCCCGGCGTCACGTTGAGCAGCCCGGCATAGTCCGATACCTGGTGCAGGGAGTCATATCTTTCATTTACAAGCTCGTTCATCCGGCGCACCAGCCATTGGCTGCCGGAGGGAGCCAGCGTTGCGGGGAACTGGCGGGTATAGAGGCGGCTGAGGTAGACCAGGAAGATCTTCAGGTAAGATTGAAGCATGCCTTTTTTCCAGTCCCGCTGTTGTGTAAATTCGCCAAACATTTGGGCGAACAGGTCGTTGAGGAAGGCCAGATCTGCTTCCGACAGTTTCAGTTCATGGCGATCATCGGGATTCTGCAGGATGGGGAGCTCTTTCCAGCTGCCTTGTTCCTGGGGCAGGAGGAACTCTTCCGTAAAGGCCAGGAGGGTGCCACTGACGGGGGCATTTCTTTCTTTAAGGTGCACCTGGTGCGGGAGGGTGAAATAAAGGTTCCCTGCGCTGACCTCATGGCTTACAAAATCTATCCAGTGCCGGTTGCTCCCTTTTTTGGCAAGGAAGAAAAAGTAATAATCTTTCCGGTGGGCCACGAACAGATGGTTGCTGACCCGGGCCCGGGTGCCGTCCAGCTCTTTAATCTCAAAAATGGAATTTCCGTCCTCACTGGTCTCTTTCAGCGAGTAATGAGGGATGATCGATTTCTGCCTGGTCTCGTGCACGGAGTAATAGTTATATAGAATGAAGGGGGCCGCTCTTTTTGAGCCGCCCGGCCAGGGTAAGTGTTTCCCCTGGGGAGATATAAAATTAAATTAAATGCAGCCATGGCCAAATTTTTGCGGTGTTAATAAGATACGTAAAAATTATTCTATGATACATTATACGGATTAAAAAATATCCAATACGTATTTGAACAATTTGGAAGATGTTGATTCCTAGAAGTTTATCTTCAAACTAGCGTGTTGGTTATACAATAAATGCACTAAATTGGCTAACCCTCTCAAACCGCTGGAGTAATGGAAAAAAAGATAAAAATCAACAGGATCAAGACTGTCTTGACCGAAAAAGATATATCGCACAAGGAGCTGGCGATAAGGGTGGGTATCGCTCCCAACAGCGTCACCAGGATCTGTAATAATGAATTTCAGCCTACTTTAAAACTGCTCCGGGAGATTGCGCTGGCCCTCGATGTCGACATCCGTGAGCTGTTGATCTCAACCCGGAATTCCTGAAATAATTTGTCTTATCGGGGTGGGTTTTACTGGTATTGCAATGAAATTTGCGAGCCTTATATTTTTCATTTTTTTAATATTATGAGGGTAGAAGGGCGGCGTTTTTGCGGGCCAATGCGGAAGAACTTATTACTCTGTTCATCATCCCCAATTGCTTGCCTGTAATACACATTATGTCAATATGCCCTTTGGCCGAACCGTGAAATATTAAAATTAAACTTTAATATTTCATGGTAACAACCTTCTCCTGTTGCCAATTTTTCCCATATCGTCCAGCAGATGAATTCAATTCTTTTTTGTAAATACATAATACAAGAGTACCGTTACTACTATTGTTCCAGCTATGTTGATGTAAAGAAGCCAATAGGATGATCTGTCGGTCGACTTTACTTTGGTAATGCTTCTGCCGAGCAGGGCTACGCTCAGGATCAGGGCAAAAAAATAAACTACCAGGTCAAGGCCGGGTCCGGCGAGATTGGTGGGTGATAATTTGTGTATGATCAAGATGAGCAGGAATGTGATCAGATAATAGGTTATTGTTCCGGCCAGCTTTTTCATATTGATTTTTAATTTTATTTGATCGCCTTCGCGTTGATCAAAATTAAAGAAACCCGGCTGGACAAATCTGTATCTTAGTCAGAACTGAATTGAGATCTATGCAGGAACCAGCACCTGGATTTGAACAGGGGTCAGATACGGATCAAGGGTCGGGCCCGGAACCGGCGTCGGAGGCGATGCCTGAAAAGGAGCCATCCATTCAGGCCATGAAGACGCCATCATTCGTATCCATGCGCGCCTCATCGCACCTGATCACGTTTGCGCTGGTCGGCGTGAACGTTCTTATTTTTATCCTCATGGGGGTATCGGGCGTGAATCTCTTCGAGCCGGATACGCAAAGCCTGTTGAAGTGGGGCGCCAATTACCGGCCACTCAGCCTGGAAGGTGAGTGGTGGCGACTGCTGACCGCCTGCTTCATTCATGCCGGCGCACTTCATTTGCTGCTGAATATATCCGGTCTTCTTTATATAGGATTGCTGCTGGAACCGCTGCTGGGCAGGGCAAGATATCTGATGGCTTATCTACTCACGGGCATTATCGCAAGCCTGACCAGCCTTGCCTGGCATAATGTCACCGTCGGGGTGGGGGCATCGGGCGCCATCCTCGGCCTGTTCGGCGTATTCCTCTCCATGCTTATCAGCAGGCTGGTCGAAGATGCGGCCCGGAAGCCTTTACTGATCAGCATCGCCACGTTCGTGGGGCTGAACCTGCTCTTTGGAATGGGGGGAAATATCGACAATGCGGCACATGTCGGCGGCCTGATCAGCGGATTGATACTGGGCTTTGCTTATTACCCCGCGCTGAAAACTCCCGGTTCCGCCCGGCTGAGATACAGGACGCTTATTTTGCCTTCCGCTGCCACATTGATCATCGTCGTCATCGGCGGCCTCCGGATCCCGGACGATATAGGGACCTATGAGAAGAAGATGAAGCAGTTCGCCCTGCTGGAATCGAAGGCGCAGGAATCTCTGTCTGCATTCAAGGATTTTCCCAGAGGAGCCCATCGCAACTCGATAGAAGCAACAGGCCTGGAATGCTGGGACAAGAATATAAAATTGCTCAGTGAGATGAAGGGTCTTAAGCTGCCCTTCGCCGTCCTCCCGAGGATTGATGTACTGAGCCATTATTGCGCGCTGCGCAAAAAATATGCGGTGCTTGTCTATAAGGCCATCGATGAGGATACGGCCAGATATAATGACGAGATCAGTAAATGCAATGAGGAGATCGGCGCCGTTCTTGGAGAGCTGAAAGAGTAGGCGCATGGCTGGACGCAACGTTGCGCGATCGTGCAGGATGCCGGCGCCGGGGATATGGCGCAGCGGGACTCGTTTTTTAGGGATCAATACGGTATCTTTAGGATTCTTTAAAACGAATCTTATGTTTTCGCTCCTGTCCTGTTCAATGCCGCGTTCTTCGACCCGATCCCTGAGATGGTTTATCCCCGTCCTGTTCCTGCTGCTGACCCATAGCCGGGTGGCTGCTCAGACCGCTCTGCAAAAAGATTTTTTGTTGGATAGTTTGAAAAAAAACCTTTCCGCGGCCCGGACGGACCCGGACAGAATATATCAATTATGCGAACTGGCGGCCTATTATTCAGGATTGGAAAATGAGCTTTCTGAACAATACGCCACGCAGGCCTCGCAGATAGCCGAACTCAGCCGGGACAGGAAATTGATCATTTATACTTACCTGCGTAACGGGGACCGCTGTCTGGATCTGTCCAGCCTGGAAGGGAGTATCCAATCGGCATTGGAAAGCTATCAGAATGCCGAAAAGGTCGCCAGGGAGAACGGACTTGACGATGAACTGGCTTACAGTTATACCGGGTTGTCAAGGGTATACCGGGCGAAGGGAGAATATGATAAAGCGCTCAATTATAATCACCTGTCTCTCTCCATTGCCAGTAGCGTCAATAATGATTCTTTAAAAGTGGCCATTTACAGATCCATGGGGAATACCTACATCTTCCGGAATGAAAAATTGCTGGCTTTCAGGAGTTGCCTTGAAGCGCTAAATATAGCGGAGTTATCTAAAAAAGAAGATCTGTTGAAACTGGCCTATAGGAGCCTGAGCGATTTTTATACCGGCATAGAGGATTATGACAAAGCGATCGACTATACCATGAAAGTGATGGCTATTAACCGGAAGATCAATGACCGGTACGATCTGCTGGAAGATTTTAATAAGGCGGGTGCATTATTTACACGGAAAAAGAAAATTGCCCTGGCCCTGAGCATGTACGAGCATGCGATTACCCTGGCCGATTCATTGCGCTTTCCCACCTATAAAATCAATTCCTATCTTGGCATAGCCAATATGTATTTTATCAATGATGACGATGTAAAGGGTATGCAATACCTGAACGAGCATAAAGAAGTATTGAATTTTTTCAGGAATGCTGGCCTTGGGTTTGTTATTGACGTGGGATATGGGAGTATCTATACCGACTTTGGAAAGTACGATTCCGCATACTATTTTTTTAAGAAGGCCGAACCCGAGATCGAACGGAAGGCCAACCAGTACAACAAGTATGATTTTGACAAGCGGTTCGGACAATTCTATGAAGCAAAGGGCGCGTATCACGACGCCATCTTGTGTTTTCTTGAGGCCAGGAAGATCGGGGAAGGAATAAAGGATGTGAACATGCTGCAAACCTGCGCGAAATACCTGGATACGCTATATGGGAAAAGCGGGGATTTTAAAACAGCCTATTTTTACAACATCGAATATAATAAATACAAGGATAGCCTGAAGACGATGTCCAAAGAAACGGAACTGCTGAAGCTCGAGGTGGATAACGACAACAAGCGCAGGGAAAGGCTGGCAAAGGAAGAGGAGGAGAGTACGCTGCGTCGCCATAATATTCAGTATATGGGACTTACGGCCGGGCTCGCGGCGCTGTTCGTCGCCCTGGTCGCCCTGGGTTTTTTCGTGGTCTCTCCGCGGATCATCAGGGCCCTGGGTTTTTTTTCGTTTATTTTCCTTTTCGAATTCATCATCCTGCTGGCGGACAAGCAGATCCATGAACTGACGCATGGGGAACCCTGGAAAATTCTCCTGATCAAGATATTCCTGGCGGCCGTCCTGCTGCCGCTCCATCACTGGGTCGAGCATAAAGTGATCCACTACCTTACTTCCCGGCGTAAGATCTCTACCAGCATCAGCTTCCTGGGCAGGCCCTTCAGGAGCAAAACGGGGGTGCCTGCGGAATAACTGCGGCGGACTGAAGATGAGCCTATTGACACGATCGCCCAGGGCGGAGTCTGACTGGGCCTGGAAAGCCGGCGGCGGCCTAATCGGAGAATATTATTCTTTTATTTCGAAAATAAATGGATATTATTCTGTTTTTCACTAATTTTACCTAAAAAATAATGGAACCTGTTTTAGATAACACGGATCTGCATATCCTGGAGCTGATGCAGGAGAATGCGCGTATCCCGAATGTGGATATGGCCAAGAAGCTCGACATGGCGCCATCCGCGGTGCTGGAGCGGGTGAAGAAACTGGAGCAGAAGAAAGTGATCCGCAATTATACCACGACCATCAATCCCGCTGCCGTTGAGCAGAAACTGCTGGCGTTTATTTTTATCAAGGCAACCGAAGGGCTGGGGCAGAATGCCGCCGGTCTCGCCCTCTCCAAATTACCGGAGGTCCAGGAAGTGCATCACGTCGCGGGAGAGGATTGCTATCTCGTGAAAGTGCGGACCACCGATTCATCATCGCTGGTGTCGCTGATGCGGACGAAATTTGCCAATATTCCCGGCATTCTCTCTACCAAGACGACCATTGTGCTGGAAACGGTGAAAGAAGAACAGAAACTGGTTATTCCTTTTAAAAAATAATTATATGGCCTCCCTTATCAATAAAACTGTTGCTGCGCCGGGCGATCAACCTGCACCGGGCAACAAACCCGCCTCCGCTATGATGGTGGTCGTGGCTTTCGCCATCGTATACATTGTCTGGGGCTCGACTTATTTCTTTATCCGCCTGTCGGTCGAGCATATCCCGCCTATGTTGCTGGGTGCATTGCGTTTCGTCACGGCCGGGGTGCTGATGCTGCTCTGGTGCCTGGCGCGGGGTGAACGTCTTTTTGTCTGGAAGAATATGCGGCCGGCCCTGATCAGCGGTCTGTTACTGCTTTTTTTCGGCAATGGCGCTCTTATCTGGTGCGAGCAATACCTGGCCAGCTCTCTTGCCGCGATCTTGCTGGCTTCGGGGCCGATCTGGTTCGTCCTGCTGGACAAACGCAACTGGCGTGAGAATTTCAGGAGCAGGGAGACCATTATCGGGTTGCTGATCGGATTTGCCGGGGTGATCTTATTATTCGGGGAACGTCTGGCTGAAGCTTTTTCCTCTTCCGCTCCTGCGGGCCCGGCGGGTCACTGGCAGGTCATTGCCATGGCCGTACTGTTGCTGGGATCCATTTCCTGGGCTTCCGGCTCCCTCTATGCGAAATATAATTCCAGCGGCGACTCCAATTCAGTGAATGCGGGCTGGCAGATGCTGGCAGCCGGCGCCGCCTTTATTCCGGCCAGCCTGGTCAGCGGTGAATGGTCCCACTTCCATGTCCAGGATGTGACGATGACTTCCTGGCTGTCGGTATTCTACCTGGTCACGATGGGCTCACTGGCGGGGTACAGCGCTTTTGTCTGGCTGCTCCAGGTGCGATCGGCCACCCAGGTGAGCACCCACGCTTATGTCAATCCGGTAGTAGCCGTCCTGCTGGGGGTATTGTTCGCGAATGAAAAAATGTCTGCGGCGCAATTGCTGGGACTGACGATCATCCTGGTCAGCGTCCTGCTGATCAATCTGGCAAAATACCGGAAGGCGCATGCCTCCGCCAGGGCCGCTTCGGAAAAGACCAGCCTGGAGAAAACCATTTCCCGGAGTCCTGCGGTTGTACCGGGCGAAAAGGCAGGGGAAGGCAAGGTACTCCAGCGGTAGGACCGGGGGGCGGGCGGGCGGGTTGCGCGGCGGAATGCGGGTACTGGGCCCGTGCGGGAGGTTTTTTTTCCGGGAATATATTATTCGCTAAATTGCTTCAATCGCTGTCTCTTGAAAAAGCGATCGTCTCATCGCATAGGGACATTGGACTGGAAAAAAACTCTTCTCATGAATTATTCAGGTATCCTGGAGCAGGTGCAGCAATATGTCCGGGCATTCTTTGACGGACATGTCGACGAAAAGCTTATTTATCATAACCGGGAGCATACGGAAAAGGTCGTCGAAGCGGCCCGCCTGATCGGCAATCATTACCAGCTGAAAGAGAAAGAGTTCTTCATCGTGAACGTCGCCGCCTGGTTTCACGACCTGGGCTACTTCAATGGCGGGTCTGCCGGCCATGAAGAAAAGGGCGCCATCATGGCTGAGACCTTCCTGGCCGGGACGGGGATCGAATCTTCCATAACAGAATCCATAAAGAATTGCATCCGGGCTACCCGGTTGCCGCAGACGCCCACGGGCCTGCTGGAAGAGATCGTCTGCGACTCGGATCTGTTCCACCTGAGCACCGATGAGTTCATGAGACGGAACAAGCTGCTCAGGAAGGAAATGGAAGCCGTGCGTAATAAGAAAATAAGCAAGGATGAATGGCGCAAGAGCAGTGTCCGCTTCATGGAGAGCCATGAATATCACACCGATTACTGCCGGCTGCTGCTGGATGAAAAGAAAAGGGCGAACCTGCTGCTGTTGAAGGCCGCCGTGGAGGATCCGATCGCCGCATTGCTGCATAAGCATGACGATAAGGAAGAGGAAGAGAAGGAAAAGAAGAAGAACAAGAAAGACAAGGACAGGGATATCGACAAGGACAGGGAAAAAGAGAAAGAAAAAAGTAAAAAAGAGGCCGGAAGAGGTATCGATACGGTATTCCGGATCACGTCCAACAATAACCAGCGGCTGAGCAACCAGGCGGACAGCAAGGCGCATATCATGATCCAGGTGAACGCCATCATCATCTCCGTACTGCTGAGCCTCCTGTTGAGGAAGATCGAGGATCACGCGAACCTCGCCATTCCCTCCGTCATCCTGCTCACGGTCAATCTTATCACCATTATTTTTTCTATTCTGGCCACCCGGCCACATATTCCCAGCGGCACATTCAGCAAGGCCGACCTGGAGGAAAAGAAAGTCAACCTGCTGTTCTTCGGGAATTTTTATAATATGAGCCTGGAAGACTATGCCGATGGCATGCTGCAGATGATGGATGACCGTGATTTCCTGTACGGCAGCCTGATCCGGGACGTATATTTCCAGGGGATCGCGCTGGGGAAGAAATATCGCTGGCTCCGGCTCTCCTATAACGTGTTTATGTTTGGACTGATCATTTCCGTACTCGCTTTTGTTATAGCTGCCCTGGCTTTCCCGCCACCGACAAAATAGGGATATTTAAATCATGCAGAAAGAGCTTCTAAATATCGCTGGAGAACTGGAAGGATTCGATGTGATCGATTCGCACCTGTCATTCAAGGGATTCCTCAATTTTCTTAAAGACCTGCGCTCGCATGAGAAGACCATGAAGGTACGGTTCCTGGAATCCGTGATCAGCAGCTTCGAACACCGGCTTCCCCACAAGGATGAACTGGATATCCAGGAGATGAAGCAATACGAAGATCTCCTTCAGTGGGTATATGCCCTGCTCTTTCCCCCGATCAATGACGAACGGAATAACCTGTGGGCGCTGAGCCTGCCGATGAAACCGGTAATCTTTTACGGTACCGATGCTTTTTACCAGTTGCTCTGGGATGCTAAAACGGGCGAGTCAAGGATCCGCTTCATCGATAAGGAGAACGGGAGCCAAAAGAAGTTAAATCTCGAGCTGACCTATTCGTTCGTTTTAAAAAGGCTGTATAATTTCGATTACTTTCCGGGCGCCCGGCTGATCCATTCTTATTTCGATCCCCTTACGGGCGTATCGAAGTTCTATAAGCTGGATCTCGACACCCGGTTCGTGGAGATCATTCCCAAGAAAGGTTTTTTCCCGGTGATCGCCTCGGAGCTGAAAGCACATGCTCACGATGCCTCCTTTATCGATTTCCTGAAAGAGAAGCTTCCTCTGAACCTGTTCCGGTTCGAAGGGATCTCTGCGATCAGCTTCACCGATATCACCGCCGAGCAGGCCATCGATAATATAAAATCCGTCGTATTGAACCAGGCAACCTGTGAGATGGACACCTGCCATGACGGGGTCATTCGTTCCCTGAAGGCCCTGGCGGCGAACAACGGGGTTGAATTCGGGCTGCTGCCTTTTCTCAAGGTCAATGGGAAGGTGGTGTTTTCCGGCGAGAGCCATTTTCACAGCATCATATCCGCCGCAGCCAGAAAATACGAGGATGCGGAGAAAAATTATCTCTGCATGGTGGATATGTATTTCCAGAACCCCAAGCTGCTCTTTTATGAGACCCTTCCGCCGCCGGATGA
>Ga0137404_10001810_pt1 | contig 14071 bp, 13 predicted proteins | sample CZOMad2_1_16fung_FD_108285 | JGI IMG/M metagenome (GOLD analysis project Ga0137404, IMG submission 108285) | Vadose zone soil fungal communities from Angelo Coast Range Reserve, California, USA - CZOMad2_1_16fungal (Illumina Assembly) | ecosystem: Environmental > Terrestrial > Soil > Vadose...
AGAAATATATCCCGGGAAAGCCCCACATTGTGATTGAATATATGGAAGGGGCGGGCGGCCAAAAAGCCGCGAACTATGTGCACAAGACAGCTCGTCCGGACGGACTGACCATCGCTTTTTGGTCGGCCGGCGCGGTGCCGGCAGCTGTTCTTGGGCAACTGGGAGTTCTCTATGATCTTGACGAAGCCATTTTTCTAGGAGCGCACCAGACCGGTCGCAGCACGGTTTTCTTTACGCGCAAAGAAGTCGGCCTGGATAATCTAGAAAAGTTGCGCTCGGCCTCGGGCCTGCGCATCGGCGCCCAGTCGGTGGGACACGGCACTTACTATGTCGCGCGACTCTTCGCGTTTGTTTTCGGTCTCAAGGAGCCAAGGTGGGTTACGGGATACAGCGGCCCTGAATCGGATGTCGCCATTTTGAACGGTGAGGTTGACGGCCGCGGTTCTGCTGTGGATCAGATCATCGCTTCGCGACCTGACTGGGTGGAAAAAGGTCTTATGCACTTCCATGCGATTTACGAAGTTCCCAAGGGACAAAAGCATCCTCACCCTCGCTTCGGCCAGCTCCCCGAATTTAGCGCCTTTGCCAAATCTGACAGAGAGCGAAAGGTCTTGGACTTATACCGAGCCACGCAAAGCGCTTCCCACCCTATCGTCTTGCCGCCAAAGACACCGAAGGAAACGGTGCAGATTTTGCGCGAAGCGGTCGGCAAGACATTTGAAGATCCCCAATTCCTCAAGGAATATGAAAAGCTTACGGGAGAGGAATCCCGGCCGGTAAAAGGAGAAATCCTCGAGCGGGAGATCAAAGCCATAGCCGGCCAACGGGAGATTGGCGATTTGCTCAAAAGAATTGGCGCTCCGGATGCTTTACCCGCGCGCCAGTAAGTGAGAACGATGTTTCGGATGACGCTTTGCCGAGCGCGAGAACCCTTCGTTGAATTCTTTATCTGAGAGACGCAGTGATAGACCACATTGAACGGGCACTCGAGCCGATTCGCAATTCACTTCAGGCCGACGGTTTCGATCTGCAGGTGGAGGGCTTTGAAAACGGCGTAGTCTTCTTGATCGTTTCGGCCGGGCCGGAAGCCTGCCACGACTGCTTGCTGCCGCAAGAACATCTGCAGTTGAGACTCGAAGATAGACTCAAGGGAATCGCTCGCGTCGTCCGGTTGCATTATCCTGAAATCACCAAGCCGTCGCACTAGCGCTGTAAAAATTGTTCAAGGTTCCGTGTTCAAGGTTCAAGGTTGGAATCCGCGACGCGGAGCACTAGGAAATCGAAAAAGGTCTTCGTGTTTCGTTTAGACGCAAAGTCTGGGGCGTTACCGATCCGGTTGGACAACTGGAACGGAACGGAGCGAAGCGATGGAACGACTGGAACTATTGGAACGCTCAGTAACGTTAAACGATTTGAACGAAGCGAAGCGATTGAACGGCTGGAACGATTTGAACACATTCGCCCATTTAGTCCGAGGTAGGTGATGAAATCTTTCCTGGCTATTTTTCTCAGTGTTATGTTGGAGTGTGAGGTTTTGCCGACAGGCGCGGCCGAAGCGCCATTACCGACGAAAGCCAAACCGGCGGCGCAGGCGAAAGGTTACGTGTCCTTTAGCAACCACAACGAGTTGGAAGAGAAAGCCAAGAAAGAGGGAAAGTTGCGCATCCTGGTCAACATGGATCCGGCCACGCTAAAAGTTGCCGGTAAGGCCTTCAATCAGAGGTACCCTTTTATCAGCTTGCATGCTCAGGAAATTACTGGAACCGACATGGTCCAGCGCAACGTATTGGAGATTAAAAGCGGACAGGCTCGAGAGTGGGATATCATTTACGCGAGCAGAGACTTGTATAGCGAGTACCTTCCTTATCTATGGAAGATCGATCTTCTTCACATGGCCGAGCGCGGCGTCGTACAAATCCCCCCGGCGATAATAGATCCGAAGAACCGCAATATTATCGCGCCTTATACCCGGATCATTGCCTCGGCCTTTAATAAGGATTCATTAAGCGCGGAACAACTTCCCAAATCGTGGGAAGACTTCCTCAAGCGTGAATTCAAGGGAAGGAAGTTTGCGGTGGATATCGGACCACGGCCAATCGCCTGCCTTGTCCCAGCATGGGGATTGGAAAAAACTCTGGATTTCGCGCGCAAACTGGCGACGCAAGATCCGATCTGGGTTCGTGGAGTGAGTCGAACGTTACCTTCGATCGTGACCGGTGAAGTACCCATGATGATGGGCACCCTGCTTCACAGTGTAAAGCGAGCACAGCTTAAAGATCGCACCGGGGTCCTGCAACATCTAATCCTGGAACCGGTCCCGGTTTACCTCACTTCGGAACAGGCGATTCTTGCCACGTCCCAGAACCGACACGCGGCAATTCTCTGGTTGGAGTGGATGGCCAGTTCCGAGTCGCAAAAGATTGCCGACGATCAGGAACCAATGGGATCGTCCCACCTTTTCCGCGGCGGTGGCGTCGAGCAGGAACTGCGCGGGAAAAAGCTCTCATGGGTGAACTGGGAGCAGCACGTAAACATGGAATCGTGGATGGCCAAACTGTTCCAGGCATATGGTTTTCCCAACGCTCAACGTTGAGTCAAATCCGTTTGTAACAGGCGCGAGTTCTTCGGCCTCTTTCCTCGACAAGCGGCTTCGCTCACAAACCGCGGACCCCTGAAGAAACATCCTAATTGCTATAGCCATATGAAGTCACAGTTCGTCATCAATCCTTTTTGATTCTTAAACGATTTGAACGAAGCGCAGCGATTGAACGTCTTGAACGTTTTGAACTCCCAGAGACAAGGTCGACCCCTTTGGGTCCTCGCAAGCTTACTTACCGAAGATCTCTTGAGCCTGGCGCGCGTAGAACTCCATGTTATCACCCTGAGAGGGATCGAGAGGGATTAACTTGACATCTTTCATGGTACCCTGCTCCTGAGCGAGATCGGCGCGGGCGGAGTTTCGATCGGACGCCAGAACTACCCGTTGTCCTTCTCTCGAAAGAACAAAGTCGATGAATAGTTTCGCCGCATTGGGATGAGGGGCGCGAGCCGACACCCCGTGCCCTACTGGAACCACGAGAGTTGGACCCAAGGTTGTCCAGCTGACCGGGGCGCCATTTCTTATCAATGGGGTCAGGACGCTATAAGTCGAATCGACGTCGAGGTCGGACTCGCCGGCGGTGACGAGTTGGGCTCTCATGGCGGTGGTTTCGCGGCGTATCGCGATGTTTTGCTTCGCAAGCGCGCGCATATAATTGAGCCCGTTCTCTTTACCCATGATCTGCAGGACCCAAGCGAACCATTGTTCCCTGGGGCTGACCAGCATTCTCCCCTTCCAGGCGGGGTTCAGAAGGTCCTCCCACTTCTTCGGTAGCTTGTCCCGGGCAATAGCTCTCGTGTTGTAGCCGATGACGTGAACGTTGGTGCTGCTGGTGATCCAGTAGCCGTGGTCTTTGAAATCGTTGGGGTAGAAGCGATCTTCGGATGACACGTAGTGAGCCAGAAACTTTCCTCGTTTCAAGAAATACATCCCAAGAGTGTTGTTCTGCAGCACGTCGCTCAAGAATTTACCCGAACGCGTCTCCGCAATCACCCTTGGGTACATGTTATCGCTAGTCAAACGATTCAATTTGACGTCGATAAAAGGATACTTCTGGCGAAATTTCTCGTTGAGAATGGTTGCCTGTCTCAGGTCGGTCGTTCCATAGATTACCAGCTCTCCTTCCTTCTTTGCTCCTTCGATAAGCGTTGCTGAGTTAATTGGCTGGGCCAATGCCCGGTCAGCACAGTGGAGTGCCATGCTCGCAAGAACAATCAGCGCTAGGAGCGCGCACAGGATTGGATGATTCATAGGACCCCACCGTCTTTTGTTTCTTCTGCAAGGGTTGTAGATGAAAGCGCGCTGCACCATCAGAGCGACTCTTGGCTGGGTGAAATCAGCGCGCCGCGAGCGATTTTTCAATCCGCCTGGTAACGCGCGGATCGTCGGCTCCACGGCGCGTTCGTACATAGCGATCGGCTGCATATTGCTTTAGCCATGAAGTCACAGTTCGTCATTAATCCGTTTTGATTCTTAAACGATTTGAACTCCCAGACAAAAGGTGAGTTAGAACAACAAACGGCTCGACTCCTTTGGCGTCCCGGACCTGATATTTTTTCGCCAATCGCTAAGCTGAAGCAGCTTCAGATGCCCTGTAGGCGGCGCCACGAAGGACCTGGCCCGGGAGCTCACCCGTCAACCTGCCGTCCTCATAGATGACTCGACCGTTGACGACGACGTAGTGCATCCCAACCGAACGTTGAATCAAGCGCTTTGTGTTGGCCGGGAAGTCGTGGAGCCACTCCACCTCTCCGGCGTTCACCGTAGCGGCATCAAAGATCGCGAGATCGGCTGCATATCCCGGGCGCAGCAACCCTCTGCCTTCGAGTCCGTAAACGGAGGCGACCATGAAGGTGAGTTTGTGAATGGCCTGCTCCAAGCTCATTACTCCCTTTTCCCGCACCCACAAGCCCAAGAAAGTCGTGCAATACCCGTTCTCGGCGCCAAGCTGAATCTTGGCGCCAGCGTCGGAATTTCCCACCAGGATGTAAGGACTCCGCAGAATCTCGGCCATCGCCTTTGCGTCCCCGCCGGTGGTGTAGTTCACGAACGTGGTTTCCAGATCTTCCTCCAGAGCCAGGTCGAGAAAAGCAATCCAGGGGATCTTGGCTCCGCATCTTGGCGACCTCGTCGACGCTCTTTCCCGCGTATTTGTGATTCTGCGGGTTTGCGACCTTCTCTACCGTGACAAGATCCCACCGAAAGTCGGTTTGCCGCGGATCTTTTAATTCCTCGCGCAGCCGATGACGGATTTGCCGATCGGCAAATGCCCGCTTTCGCGGCTCTTCATCCGTAAACATCAGGTTCTTCCACGTCTTGAACTCGTCAAAGACTTGGGCGTTCTTCAACGTGAAATGGCGGAAAGTGGGAATAGTATTGGTGCGCAGGTACGGAAGATACCCATCGCGAAACGTCGGCGCGACAGCGTCAAGCTGCTGCTTCCAGCGCTCCGGCGCCTCCGCGCGGTGCACAACCGGTTGTCCTACGCTTGGGCGACCGGTACGACGAACCAGCCGATCGTATGTGTCAAAATGCTTGATCGTATACTGTCCCAGATGGGATTGGATCACGCCGGCGTTCAACTCTCCCAGAGCATCGCACAAGGTAAAGAATTCCTCGTCGTCCGCGAGCCCACTGGGTATGGGTCTCTCGCCCTCGCGCATCTGTCTCTCGTTACGGTTGGTTGAGAACCCGAGCGCACCGTCTTCCATCGCTTGGGCCACCAACTGTTTCATGCCTTGGATTTCCGCCGGTTTCGCGGGACGGTCAGCTGCTTCCTGGCCCATGACAAAATGACGTAGTGGTACGTGGCCCACCAAGCCGCCTACGTTTATGCCCAAACGGCCTTCCAAACTATCAAGGTAATCACGGTAGGAATGCCAGCCCCACGGAATGCCTTTCTCTAACGCATGACGAGGCATCGCCTCGAATCGAACAAAACTGGTTACCAGTTCGTGTTCGTCTCCACTCTTCACAGGAGCAAGGGCTAGACCGTCGTTGCCCATGACAATAGAGGTGATGCCATGCTGGGGCTCGGCAGTGCCGTAAGGATCCCATTGGATCTGGGCATCCATATGGGTGTGATGATCAATGAATCCCGGCGCAACGACCAGCCCGTGGACATCGATCGTTCTGCCTCCGTTTCCTTGAACCCGCTCAATCTCAGCGATCTTTCCGTCTTTGATTGCGACATCGGCCAGGTAGGACGGCAAACCGGAACCATCGACTACGCGACCACCACGAAGCACCAAGTTATAGCCCATCTGCAATTCCTCTCGATGGAAAGCTTTCTTATTCCTCAATTCGTTACACTAGCTGCCCGCCGAGCCGAAGATGTCGGCAAAAAGTTTTTGATAGTAGCCTATCTTCTCGCCGATCTCGGGGTTGTTGACGTAAAGCTTAATCCCCTTGGGCACCCAAGCCGGATCCATTCCGGTCCGCGCAGGCTCAAGGCTCTCGGAGAGATAGGTCCTTTGGCCCTTCCTCAGAGAGCAGATAATCCATGAAGAGCTTGGCGGCGTTGGGGTGGGGCGCGTTCTTGCTGATACCGCCGGTAATCGTGTGCACGATCGCGGGTTCGACGACATGAAAGTCTATCGGCGCGCCACTTTTCTTCGCGCGGTCGACCGTGTAGGCGTAGATGTCGATCACGAGCGGAATCTCCCCGGCCACCACCAAGTTGGTCAGTAGCGTGGTGCCCGAGCGCAAGCTCGCGTTCTGGCGCGCGAGCTTCTTCATAAATTCGATTCCCTGGCTCTCCCCTTTGATCTTCAGCAAATTGACGAACCACACATAGGCGGCGTCCTCAAGCCCCAACTGTCCTTTCCATTTAGGCTCCAGCAGGCCGTCATAGGAACGGGGAAGGTCCTGCTTGCGCACCATCCGGCTGTTGTAGGCGATGGCATGAAGTTGCTTATAGAGAGCTGTGTAGTAGCCGTCACGGTCTTTAAGCTCGTTGATGAAGGCTTTCCTTTCAGGTCATTCATACTTCATCAAGAGACCCTTTTGCTTAAAGATATCGATGTACCAATCGGTCGTGCGTACGATATCGGCAATATGCTTTCCCGCTTTGCTTTCAGCCTCAAAACGGACGAGCAGCCGCTGGCTCTGGATGCGAGTCTTTTTTACCTGGAGAAACGGGTATTTTTTGGAAAAATTCTTGGCGTGAACTTCATCAATCTCGCCTGAGCCGCCGCCGTACCAGACGACCTCTCCCTCTTTCTTTGCCCCTTCAATAACTTCGGGGCTGGCGGCTAATACTGGCGCCGCCCAAAAAGCCAACGCCCCTAACAGAGCGATAACAAATCGCTGCATGTTGTCCTCCTTAAGCGCCCTGCGTCTATTTCGGTCCACTAAATTCAGTCGCGCAGCGGTAGGGGCCGCATTGCGGTGGCCCGGGTTTCACGGACAGTAAAATTAGTAGACACCTGCCTTACGTTCATAATCGACTGGACTGAGATAATCCAGTGACTGATGGCGCCGCGAGCGATTTTTCAACCTTGGTAAGGCGTAGATCGTCGGGCCACTAGTCGTTCAAGGTTTCATGTTCAAGGTTCAAGGTTGAAATGCCAAAACGCGCAGAACTAAGAAGTCGGGAAAGCTGTTCGCTTCGTTTCGATGCAAAGTTTCAGCGTTATCGACGTGTTGAACGACTGGAACGAAACGAAGTGATGGAACGTTTGGAACGGGCCGCGGTATTAAGTGAGCGAAGCGATTGAACGGCTGGAACGTTTTGAACACATTCGCCCATTTAAACATTCACGGGAAAAATATTTCTTTTAGCTTCTTGGCAAACTCTGGTTCTCGTTTTATGCCTTCTTCAGTTTGCAGCACGGCGAGTTTCGCTCCCTGCAATGCGTCGGGCCCGAGAACCGACGGCACGCCTTTGCGCAGCGGTAGATAGCCGGTATCGGCGACGGTCTTTTGGCCAGCTTCAGACAAGGTAAAATCGATATAGAGCTTGGCGGCATTGGGGTGCGGTGCATTCTTCACCAAACCGAGCCCGATGCGGGTGTAAAACGCGCCGTCACGCGGCTTGAGAAATTTCACCGGCGCCGAGCGCGGCGCTTCCGTGGTGGCACGCTCCTCGGTGCCGGCGATGTGGACGAAATATTCGCCGCGAGCGAGCAGGCTATGAACGAGATCGTTGGTGCGGCCGAAAAAGATCTTTTGCTGGGCCATTTTTCTTAGATAATTTTCACCTAGGTTCGCATCCGTCAGCATCTGAACGAACCAGCTAAAGCCACCGCCGCCGGGACGCGGATCTTGAATCGCCAGCTTACCTTTCCACTTGGGATCGGCGAGTTCGCTCCACGAGCGCGGTGATTCTTCGGCGCCGACCCAGCGCGTATTGATGACCAAGCCGTAGATGTGCGCCGAATGGGAAAGCGTCAAACCACTCTTATCGACCGTCGCCGGATCGAAGTAGTTCTGTTGCGGCGACTGATATTTTTCTAAATAACCTTCGAGGCCGAATTGGTATAGTCCGTTCCAGCCACAGGAATGAACATCCGTCGTGGGCCGGCCGGCGCGCGCTTCGCTGCGGATTTTTTCTTGCAGCTGCGAGCCTTTGCCGTAGCTCACTTGCACTTTGATGCCGGGGTGCTGGCGCTCGAATTCCTTCACCACCGGTTCGACATTTTCCCGCCCAGGACAGCTATAGAGCACGACCCGGCCTTCGGCGCGCGCCTTGGCTTCAACCTCGGCGCTGATTGCCGAAGCTGAAAAAATCGAAAAAATCACGCAGACCCAAAGCAGGATGAATAGCAACGCGGCGAACCATTTTCCGTTCATGGCGAGTCCCTTCAGGGTGTGAGTCCGAAATCCTTCGACTCGAGCAAAATCATAAAACGCCTTTGTTCCTCAACTACCTCACCCGTTGGTAAGCGTCAACGCTGATCATGGATGCCCGTGGCTCCCATGAGACGTGCCGCGCCGAGGGCGATCAAAAAGATCGCCAGCAAGACCATCGAGAGCGCACACACTGTGCCCGGTTCGCCTCTCTGCCAAAGGTGAAATATTGTTATCGAAAGCAATTCCGTGCCGTGGCCGTAAAGGAGAATCACCGGACCGAGGGCGCGCATGAAAGTGACGAAAAGAATCAGCGTGCCGGCGAAAAACACCGGCGCCATCAGCTTGAGCGTGATCGTGCGAAAGGCGTAAAGCCAAGTCGCGCCATGCACCCACGCACTTTCTTCCAACTCATCGCTGATCTGCGCGAGACCTCCGTTCGCCAGCCTGACGCCGAGCGGAATGCCGTTGGTGATGAATGCGATGAGGAGTATCCAGAGTGTGCCGTAAATCTCAAAAGGATATGGGAGACGAATATACGCCCATAGCATCCCCAAGCTCAGAACGAGTCCGGGAACCGTCCAGGGGACCCAGGAAATCAGATCGAGTGTCTTCCGGAGTGCGAAGCTGGTCTTGGTGACGACGTAGGCGACGCCGAACGAAAGCAACATGGTGAGCAGCGCCGCCGCGCTGGCGAGCAAAAAGGAGTTCTTGATGCTTTGCCAAACCAGCGGATCGTCAAAAATTGTCCGATAGTGATGCAGCGTTAGCGCCTGCCAGTCATAGATTCCGAAAACTTCAAAGAACGATCCCAAGACAAGTTGCGACAGGGGCAAAACCGTCGCTATTAGAAAATAAACCGCGCAAATGGCCAAGATAAAATATCTCCACCGTCCCAGACTGATGGTCATCGGGCGGTAGCCTTTGCCGCTTATGATGGCAAAGGATCTTTCGCGCAAGATTCTACGCTGAACAAAAATCATCATCGCCGTCATCAGGAAAAGTGTGACGGCAAGCGCGGTGGCCAATCCATACCTCGGTGGAAAGCCAAACTCGAGGACCTCGTAGATTTTGTTGGTAAAGACAAAGATGCCTGCCGGCAAACCTAAAATAACCGGCAACTCGAAGGACTCCATGCCCCGCACGAACGTGAGTAAGCTGGCGGCCAAAATCGCCGGCGCGAGCAGCGGCAGAGTGATACGGGCAAACGCGCCGGCGTGGCTGCTGCCGGAGGTGAGCGCGGCTTCTTCGAGAGAACTATCCATCGCCCGAAAGGCGCCGACGATCAGGAGAAACTTCGTCGGCGCCGAAGTAATCGTCCAAGTCCAGATTAGTCCGCCGAGCGAGTAAATATTGAAGGGCGGCTCTTGCAAGTCGAACAGCCAGCTTAAAAACACATTGATCAAACCCGTCCTCGGGCTCAGTAGCAAAGCCCAGGCAAAAACTTCCAAGATCGACGGGATGAAAAAAGGCACGATCATGAAGAGGGTAATCGCGCCGCGGTAAGGAGTGTCGGTGCGCGTCACGACCCAGGCAAAGAAAATCGCCACCACCGCGGAGAGCAGCGTTACGGCGCCGACGATAAAAAAAGTGTTCAGAAAAAGACGGGGTGTCTCCCGGTCTCCGTAAGCGTCGAAATAGTTTTGCAGTGTGAAGAAGCCCGCGTCTCCTGGCGCCGAGCTTCTCATGCTGCCGTACAGCAGCATCAAGACGGGATAAAGGACAATGATGGCAACGACCAGGAAAAGGCCGCCAACCAAAAATTTAGTTAAGCGAGTTGGAATCAATCGATTTGACGAGTGAGAACTTCGGAACAAGTTGAGCTAAGCCCTGGTTTGACGGGCACCTAAAATACGCGTGCGCGCCCGTTTCACAACTGACAAGCTTCGGGGCGGCGGTCCCTAAACTCGAATCCGCGTCGACGTGCATGGCGGCGCATGGCACAATCACCCTCTACGCTGCCAAAGGCAATCGAGATCAATTATTCCGTCGCGTTATGCGGCTCGCCGAGTGGCAATGATCTGAGACAGCTCGCGATCCGAAGCTCCGAGAGTAATGAGGGAGCGAATCAGGAGGTCCAAGGAAACCGATGGGTCACCTGCTTCCATCTTGGCGACACGCGATTGACTCGAGTGAAGTTTTGCGGCGAGGTCCAGCTGAGATAAGCCTTTTTGCTGCCGCCGTTGCCTCAAACCTGCTGCAAGCTTAATCTTCAGCTCGATGTATGCGGACTCCTCGTTGGAAAGACCCAAAAATTCTTTGACGGTGCCGATTTTCCAACCTTTCGCCTCCAAACGCTTTTTCTTTTGCTTACGCATTGTCATAATCCTTTAGTCGCCATACGTCGAGAATCGCCTTCGGCGTCGCTCTGCTCTTCTTACTGAAGACCTCTAAGATAGATGATCCGCCAAGTCGCCTGCTCGTCATTGATGCGCAACTCATGGCATCGTGGACCAATCGAAGGCAGCGGTCGAGAATGAGGCATCCCCAGCGTTTCGCCCTGTTGCAACCGTCGGAGTAAGTAGCCAGCTTCCAATCTTGCTTCCGAGGAGAACGGCGGAGTCTTTATTTCGCCCTTCAACCAAATGAGCGGTTTATCCTCAGAAGTCACCTAAATCGGACTGTATGTCATATCTGACATAAGATCAATAGATGGTCGCCCGGTAATTTAGGACCCCGTCAATGCGAATTGAAGGAGTTAGAAACATGGAATTCGAAACTGTCGTAGCGACGCTTAATAGTCTATTGAGAACAAAACAACCCAATGGGTTTGATAGCTCATGGATCCGGCGAAACGCCCCTAGCTGTTATCGATTCATTCAGGAAAAACATTCGTCGCGAATACGGTGGAATCGACTGGGACCGGCTTACCTACGCATTAGACCGGCCCTTTCAAAGGTTGTGGAAACCTCGAAGGATTGCGAAGAAACCGATTCTTTATGGAGACCGTGCTGAAGTTCAAACGGTCCTCAACAAATACCGGGATAAACTGTACGTATTTATCGCTGCTTCGGATAAAAATGAGAGAAGAATCAGAGACGTTATCGGTATCAGCTTCGTGCGACTTGCTCAGAGTGGGAATCTTCTCGCTCGACTAAAGCTAATGGAACTTCTTAGGTATACCATTGACGATTGGATCGAGTGGCACCGTTGCATCTCCCGATGGCGAGGGTATGAACAGGAGATGCAAAAGCAGCTCGAGGGCTGCATTCGTCGCTACCGTTATACTGGCTCATTTTTGACTTACGTGTTTCGAACACTCGAGTACGCCGGGCGAGGCATTATCCCGCCGCGCGTATACTCATTGGATCGATGTCGAGAACCTTTGCACTTCACTTAAGAGCCGATCGCCCAATTCGTTGAGGAGTAATCTATGACGAAACCATCACACGATACTTTTCGAATAACTCTCCTCGGAAGCGGCGCGCCGCCTCCGCGTCTCGACCGCTTTGGGCCCAGCACGCTGGTCGAAGTCGGCAAGGAAAAATTCATCTTCGACGCGGGTCGCGGCGCTATGCAGCGATTACACCAGCTTGGGATTCCGTTTGGCGATATTACGGGAATGTTTCTTACCCACCATCATTCCGACCATGTGGTTGGGTTCCCGGATTTGTGGCTTACCGGATGGATCGGCCGGCCCTGGGGCAAACGTAATGTTCCGCTCCAGATTTGGGGACCGGAAGGGACTCGACAAATGATGGAGCATCTGCCCAGGGCATTCGCCGTCGACATTCGTGTCCGGAGCCGAAATTATCCACCGGACGGCGTGAGATTGGAGGCACGAGATGTAGGCGAAGGCGTCGTTTTTGACAGAGACGGAATCAAGGTCGTCGCGTTCGAGGTCGATCATGGCGGCGAGGAACTGCCCGCCTATGGTTATCGCATCGATTACCAAGGCCGCGCAGCCGTGCTATCCGGCGACACGACCTTCAATGAAAACCTGATTCGGCATTCCAAAAATGTACATCTCATCGTTCATGAAGTGGCCGCCGTCTCCGGCAGTGCGGTGGAAGGCCAGGAGCAGCTCAAGCGGATCGTCCGCAACCACACCGCCCCGGAGCAAGCAGCCGAGGTTTTCTCACGGGTCAAACCGAAACTCGCCGTCTACAATCATCTTTTGCTTTTCGGCGGCGCTACCGCGGACGATCTCATCCCGGCAACAAGAAAGAAATACCAAGGACCATTGATCGTGGGAGAGGATTTATTGCGGATCGAAATCACGGACAGGGTTGAGCCATACAGATTTGAGAGTAGACTCTAGCGGAAGGGTGCGGGGCCAAAGAGGTCAAATCTTTTGTTGACAGTTGATCCGTTGCAATCCCGACACACAACCTTTGTCAATGCGGTAGAAGCAGGCGTTCCGATCGGGAATCTATGTTTGGCGCACTCGCCGCTCCGGGATGTTCGCTCGACGGGCGATAAGCATGAGCACCCCGAGCAAAACAAGCAGCGTTGGCAATAACACGAACCAGGTCACATGCCACCGGTCATGGAGCGCCCAGGTGATACCGGTGGCGATGAGAATCGGCCCAGCGACGATCGAGTTCTTGGTCATTCCATCCAGGTACCAAATCGCGATGCCGCCCAGGACAAGCCCCACCGCGATGATCCAGTCGATGTCGGGAAACAACCTGAAGTACCAGAGCAACCACGCGCTGCCAACGACAATCAGAGTAATGGGCAAACCGGCATCTCTCATGAATCCTCCCCGCCAAACGCTTGACCCAGAGATCGCCGTGTCGCTAACTGGGCCGATAAAAAAATACCGGAGTTCATAGCAATATTCGCAACGATCGAAAGATTCGCGGAGTTTATTAAAGACCAGGAATACCATCAAGCAACGGGAAAATGACAGTGATGGGATTCGATGACTTGGCCACATTTTCATTTGGCGTGCCTCAGACTCATACATCAAAAGCACGAGTTGTTGTCGGCAATACAGTTGAAATCACAATCGGTGCTGAAGCAATTCTAGAAAGCACTTGATCGTGCAACGTCATGATCGGAGCGCCAGGATTAAACAAGTTGATACCTGACATAGTGCAATGCCGGTTTTTTGATTAAACGTTATTGCTATTTGCTGACGAAGGGTTAATCAAGAAATACAATTGCCAAGTAATGATTTGACCTGATCGGCGCCATCTAGGAGATCGCCATGATCAAACAGTGCATTGCGACCATTACGGCAATCGCTTGTCTTTGCGGCGCGCGATTTGGTTACCCGGCTGCCGATGACAATTTCTACAAAGGCAAGACGATCCGGTTGATTGTCGCTTTTTCAGCGGGCGGAGGCTACGACGCCTATTCACGCACGATCGGCCGTCATCTGGGTAAACACATCCCCGGCAATCCCAGCGTCGTCGTTGAAAACATGACCGGCGCCGGCGGCATCATTCACGCCAATTTCATGTATCAGGCGAAACCGGATGGGCTGATTATCGGCAATAATGCCGGGGGACTGATCTTGCAGCAAATTATGGGCGCGAAGGGCATTGAGTTCGATGGCAAAAAGTTTGAGTTCCTCGGCGCTCCCGGTTCAGATCACCATGTTTGCACGCTCAGCAAAGCGAGTGGGATCACTTCGATGGAAAAATGGTTTGCAGCAAAAGAGCCGGTGAAATTCGGCGGGGTCGGCCCGGGAGGAGGGGCTTCCGATAACGCCAGAGTACTGCAGGCCGCGCT
>Ga0137404_10001811_pt1 | contig 14071 bp, 12 predicted proteins | sample CZOMad2_1_16fung_FD_108285 | JGI IMG/M metagenome (GOLD analysis project Ga0137404, IMG submission 108285) | Vadose zone soil fungal communities from Angelo Coast Range Reserve, California, USA - CZOMad2_1_16fungal (Illumina Assembly) | ecosystem: Environmental > Terrestrial > Soil > Vadose...
CTGCCGCAGCTGCAGAATCAGCGCCGCGTGCAGAACCAATGGTTCTGGAGCTATTTCACCGGCCAGCGCAGCTCGCGTTTGGTCGATGAGGCACCGCGGATTTAACCCGAGGTTCGTTGTTGATGCCGAATTATCAATTGATCGAGAAGCTCGAGCATTGACGCAGCCATGCAAGATGTGCCCGAGCAGATCCAACGCAGACTGATTGCGTTACTCGCGAATCGTGACTCGGCTTTGGGGCCGGAGTGGCGAACGCACTGAAGCGCGAGGCGCGGTACGATCGCGACGCGAGTCAATAACGCGCCGGCATCTATCGACAGCGTTAGCAGTTAGCGGTGACCTGAGTGCCGCTCATCTGAGAGTCCTTAGCCATCAGGGTGTCCGGTGCGCGCCTTTTGACAATTTGCTCCCGCGCCGCCCAATTCTATCCATTTGAGCATTTCAAAATGCTGAGGTATTTCCAGTAGATACGAAGCCTCTACTATGCAGGGCCAGGTCGTAATGAGCCGCAGTCCACCCACCGACAATTCCTTCACCAACGCATCGAACCGAGCATGGTGGTGGTCATCCAATGCGAATAGCGCGATCAGCGGTCCGGAATCAATCAGGCAACTTCGCACGTAGCTTAACCTTCATTCTTGCCGAGACATTGCGTGAAGCTTGCGGATTTCCCATTGGCTTCCCGCTGCGCACGGCACTGAGCAAGTCCGCTGGATTCTTAAGGCCCAAGACCCGTTCGAGTGCATCCTTGACGAACTAAATGCAGCTTTAATCGCGACTATCGCCAGAATTCAATCTCATGTATCCGGAGGGCCGCAGCGCTCATGGGTTGTGCCATTGGAAGACAAGCAGGTCTATGGATTCAAAGCCTTATCGGGTTACTCAGTCGCTTACGGTTGAGCCGTTCCGTTTGAGTAATCATATGAGGATTGGCTCAATCTCGAGCGCGGTCAAACCCTCAGAAGGGGAGAAGGGTGCGTGAAGGGATTCGAGGAGCCGTGCGAAGAAGCGTCGCATCGTTCAGATGCCCTCGACGCTTTTCGCATCGGGCGCAGCCAGATCTAGTGTAGCGAGGCCCTCGCGAAAGCCCCGCGTTCTCCAGAATGCGTAGGTAAGCCCCGCGAACATCCAGCCGACGCCGAACACTAGCGCCCTGGAGCCCAAATTCCACCAAAGAACGAGGCAGACAATGAATCCGGCGACCGGTACCAAAGTATCCGACGGCCGGCGACCACCGGCTCCGCGCAGGCGAAATCGAACGAAAGCCGCGGCGTTCACACCCATGAATGCTGTCAAGGCGCCGAAATTCACCAGCGATCCACCGAGTTCGAATCCGGTCATGCTCCCGGAGATCCATGGCAACAGAATGGCCCCCCCCAACACCACAACCCCCACTAGGATGACGTTGTTTCGGGGCACCTGCGAGTGCGCATCGATCGCGCCGAAGAAGCCGCGAGGCAGTACGTCGCAACGGCCCATGCTGTAGAGTAAGCGTGCGACCGCCAACTGATCCGCGATTGCGGTTGCCAGCAGCGCCACACACATTGTCGCACCGACGATCACAAAAAGTGGTTCCCATGCACGCTGTGCCGCGTATGTGATTGCTATGTCCACGTTGGGAAAGCTCTCGGTGCTCGGCCACACGAGTTGGGCGCCGTAAACTTGCAGGATCGAGAGCACGCCGATAATCAGGCACGTCAGTACGGTAGCGCGCGGCACGTCCCGACGAGGGTGGTAACTCTCTTCGGCGAGCGTCGAGATGCCATCAAAACCGATGTACGTGAGCATTGCCAACGAGGTACTGGATGCTATCGCTGCGATATTCCAAGTCGATGGATCAAAAAACGGTCGTGTGTAGAGGTGCGGGTCGCTCGTCGCATGGGTCACGAGATAGTGAGCCACCGCGCCTAAGAACAAGAGCACGACACCGGCAGTCAGCCCGGCCAAAATCATATTCGTACGTGCCGACTCCCTGATGCCCTGCGCGGTAACTGCCGTCGCGCCGACCGCGAAGATGACAACCCAGAGCCAAGACGGAATCGCGGGGAAGAAGACATGTGCCTGTTGACTTGCCCATATGAAACAGATCATGGGATTGAGTAGATAGTCCATGATCATTCCCCAGCCTGCGATGTATCCAAGTAGAGGACCAAGCTCGTAGCCGACGTATGCGAACGCAGACCCCGCCTGGGGATAGATGCTTGCCATTCGCCCGTAGCTGACCGCCGTGGGAAGCATGGCGAACAATGCAATCGAGACCGCCAGCGCTGCGTGGCCATGTCCTCGCTGCGCCAGCAGCCCATACACCGGCATCGGTGCAGTCACGCTGACAACGATGACTCCGTAGACGACGAGGTCTCGCAGCGTAAGTGCTCTGCGCAATCCTGGTCCCGACGATGTTTGGTTAACATCATTTGCAACGTATGTCATGGACGTCCGAGGCCGGCGATTCGGAAACCCGCGGCGAGACTGGTGTTTGGGTGCACGTTCGCTCTCTTGCTCTTTCAGTGCTTCCCAAGGTCGATGCTAACGGACAGTCCGACCGTGCGCGGCTGAATTAAGAAGAAGCTGTAAGGGACCACGTTCCCAGTACCGCCCGTGATAACGCCGCGTTTGTCCGCAAGGTTGTTAACGTAGAAATTGACCGTCCAAGCGCCAAATTTCGTGCCGGCTCGCAGATCGGTCTTTGCGTACGCGGGCAGATATTGTCGCTGCGGGCCGGTGACCGCAAAGGTGTCCAAGCGGTTTCCAACGTAGCTTATCGTTCCTCCTACAAAGCCCTTTATGTCGTTCACAATGGTAAATTCTTCATTCACCGATGTGTTGCCGGAAAATCGAGGAGTGTTGGGCAGCCTGGCGCCTGGACCGGAGAAGATGCTCGGGACGCCTTGCGTCAACACGGCTTCGTCCCAATCAACCCAGGCAGCGAGCGTAAGACCCGGCATCGGCCTCGAATCGACCGAGAGTTCTACGCCCTGACTCTTGGCCGCGCCCCCGTTTCCGGTATAGCTGATGCCACCGGGATTGAGCAGTGGAATTTGGATATTCTTCCAGTTGACGTAGTAAACGGATGAATCAACGGAAAGCGCGTGATCGAGGAACTCGCCCTTGAGGCCGACCTCGTAGTCCTGGGTCTTGTCAGGATTGACCACGAAGGGTACCCCAGGCGTTCCAGCGTTAGTGCCGCCCTGCCGATAGCCCGACGCGAGTCGCGCATAGGTCATGAGGTCTGGAGTGATCTTGAACCGAGGGGTAAACAGATAAGTGAACGCGCTCTGCTTTATGGTGTATTCAGGAAAGGCGACAAAGTTCTGCGATGGAAAGCCCAATACCACGGTGCTAAACAGGCCAGTGTCGGTCCAGGGCTTTCCCACCAATTCATATTCGCTTTCACGCCCTCCTATCTGGACGTCTATTCGATCCGTGATGTGGTAGGTCAGGTCCGCAAAGGCCGCATACTCGGTGTAGTCGGTTGGAGCAGCGGTTGCGTTGATGTCGCCCCAGTCACCCACCGCCACCCCGGTAGTGGGGTTCGTGGCGAGAAAAGGGCCAAATCGGTACTTATCCACCGAATGGCTGTAAAATCCTCCGAACAATACGTCGAACTGCTGTCCCAGCGGGACTGCGAGGCGCAACTCCTGGGTGAACCTGCTTATGTCCGCAAACACGCGTTCCGGAGTACCGACCACGCCGAAATATTGTTCCGTCAGCGGACCGATGACCCAAGCGAAATCGTAGGAGTCGTGGGCTACAAACCTATTGAATCCGCTCAGCGAGGTCAGTTCGGCACTCGCGATCTTGTATGTCAACTTCGCGCTGTAAGCTTGGGATTCTGTGTTGTTGAACGCCGTTCCGCGAGGGTAATACTGCTGCAGGTCCCCCAATGCCGGCACGCCAAATACGGCAGGTGGGTTCGGAGTAACGTCATTCGATCCGCTATCCGTTACTTTCTGAAACAGGGCGTTTATCTTCAGGGACAAAGCATCAGACGGCCGCCACAGCGCCACAACGTGACCACCGCTCGTATGATCCTCGTTGATGCCCTTGATGCCCAACACGGGATCATTGATGTAACCGGCGTCCTGACGAGTGAAGGCACTGGCGCGAATGGCGAGATCGCTGCTGATTGGCACGTTCACTGAACCGCGGAACGTGTATCCTGGTTCTGCACCGTTATGAACACTGTTTGTACCTGCTTCCACCCGTCCGCTAACGCCGTCGGTTGAGGGATCAACAGTGACGAACTTGATCAGCCCGCCCAAGCTGCTGGCGCCATACAGAGTCCCTTGCGGCCCGCGCAATACCTCAATACGCGCCAAATCACCCGGATCGAAATCAGGCACGAGAGTATCTCCACCTCCGGTTCCACCGAAGGGTATATCGTCGATCACAATGCCGACGGTTGGCGCCGGGGCCGGCGGCCCGGAAGCGTCCGCGCCTGTCGAGATGCCTCGGATTGACAGAGTGTTCGTGGACGTGGGGCCTGGTGCTACGCTCAGACCCGGTACTTCCGTGTAATAGTCCGTAATCTTCACTTGATTGCTTTGCACGAGTGCAGCGCCGCCTATCACTGACACCGGAATTGGCACATCCTGGAGGCGCTCATCGCGCTTTTGCGCAGAGACAATGATCTCTTCGAGAGAGGCCCCTTGTTTCTCTTCCTTTGCGCTTGCTGATGCTCCGCTGGGTGCCGCAGATTGTTGGGGGAATTCATTTTGCGATGGTTGTGAAGCGCCCGCATTGAGATCGCCGGCGTCTGCTGTGCTAGCCACGAGCAGCGCCGTGAATAGGGTGGCGCCCACAAATGTCGAGATTCGCTCATAGTTCATGGGTTTCTCCGCTCGGTTCCCATCGATTTTTTTGAAGGATATCCAACGCAGCATTTGACAGCCGGTTTGTGCGCATTCTTAGGTTACGTTTCCCTTGACAACAAGGACTATTGGTCACACGACTAATTCGCAACGCTTATGAATATTCGACTCTGCTCTTGGGCACGGCCGGATTGCCGAACAACGTGGAGCTGGCGAGTTGGTTGAGCGCACGATATCCGCCGTAAGCGGTGATCAGGTACAGCGCGCCGAGCTTCCTTGTGACACGGGCGAAGCGCAACATGGATGCCCAACGTTGGGACAGGCTTGAAATGGGATGGATAATTGGAAGAGGATGACCCCGATTTTTTTATAGAGACACTTGTGTTCCCAAGTTTGCCCGTCCGCTCGGGCGTATTCGCTCCGATTTACCTTGACCACGTGCTGATGGCTGTTCATTCACAGTGGGCCCGCTTCTGTGTAAAGCGACCGCGCACATATCAGACTCGGAGATTCATAACCACTGCCAATGGATCCTTTCGCCATTCGTCATTGTTGTCAGTGGCGGGGGCGACAAATACTGATGGCGCACAACAAACATACGACAGGGGCGCGTTAAATTGGGAGATTTCTCCAATAAGAATAAGACCATGACAATGCCTTCCACCACTCGGACGGGTGCTCCCGGCGGCCCCCGCCTGCGTCGGGCGCTCGGTCTCCGCGATCTGGTGATATACGGGGTGATCCTTGTCTCGCCCATTTCCCCGACGCCGTTCTTTGGCATCCTAACTCAACGTGGCCATGGACACGCGGCCACAACCATCCTGATCGCAATGCTCGCAATGCTGCCGACGGCCATCAATTATGGCCTCATGGCGCGCGTCTACCCAAGCGCGGGGTCAGCCTTCACTTACGTCGGCCGCGAAATCAGCCCGGTACTGGGCTACGTCACCGGCTGGGGTATGGTCATGGATTACCTGCTGAACCCACTCATTAGCATCATTTGGGTCGGTCAGCAGGCCCACGTCTTCTTCCCGGCAATACCTTATTGGTTGTGGGCAGCCCTCTTTGCGGGCTTGTCGACCGGCTTGACCGTGCAGGGGATCAAGTCCTCGGCGCGTGCCAATATAGTGATGGGAGCTATCCTCGTCGTCGTCATCGTCATCTTCTTCGTGGCGGCGACCGCATTTGTGCTGAATCATCCTCATGCAGGGGCAGGATTTTTTACGCGGCCCTTTTACGATCCTAAAACCTGGAGCACGAACGTCATATTGAGTGGTACGTCGATGGCTATGCTTACTTATATCGGCTTTGACGGTATTTCCACGCTGTCAGAGGAATGTGACAATCCGCGGCGCAATGTCTTGATTGCCACTGTGTTGACTTGTCTCATTGTCGGCGTTCTTTCCATTTTGGAAGTCTACGCCGCGCAACTCGTATGGCCCAGTTCAGAGCCGTTTCCCAACCTGGATACGGCGTTCACCTTCGTGGCTCAACGCGCTTGGCCTCCCTTGTTTGCGGTCGTTGGCCTCGCGTTGATGTTGAATCTCATGGCCATTGCGACGGCAGCACAGTTGGCGGTCGCGCGCTTACTGTACGGCATGGGCCGCAGCGGGGCATTGCCTTCGTTTTTCGGGGCAATTTACGCCAAGACGCAAGTGCCCCGCAATAACGTGCTATTCGTTGGCGTCTTCATCTTGATAGGAGCGCTGATTTTGCCGGCGGTGTCCGGCAACTCGACCGGCTACGAACTGGGAGGAAATCTCGTGAATTTCGGTGCGCTGATCGCCTTTATGGGAGTGAATGCCGCGGCGTTCGTGCGCCTTTATCTGAAAGCAGACAAGAAGCGCTGGCTCAATCTCATCCTGCCCCTGTGTGGCTTCATCATCTGTTTGGTTCTATGGTGGAACCTCACCTCGAGAGCCAAGGCATTTGGGCTCACTTGGATGTTTCTCGGCATAACGTACGGCGCCTGGAGAACTGGGGGATTCCGCCGCAACCTGGCCGATTTTGACGTCGCGGCGGAGACCGCGGACTCGTGACATTCATAATCGCCAATGATCAATCATTCGGCTAATAGTTCTTGTTGCCAGAGATCGGGTGGCCAATGATTGCGAGGTAATCCAATGAGTGGAACCAGCTTATGAACAGCAAAGCAACAAGAACGGACCAGTTAGAAGTGGCGGCGGAACGTGGCAAGCGATCCCTGATCCACGACCCGTTGGAGGGCGACAAAAACAAGATCACACTTGTCCGGGCGCGCGGCTCACTGGTATGGGATGACCGGGGGCGTGAATATCTCGATTTCACATCGCAAGCGTGGTCCAATAACTTGGGCGCCAACGACCCCCGCGTGATCGAAGCCGCGATCGCACAATTGCGCGAGATCGTACACGCGAGGCCGAATTTCAACACGCTGCCGCTGCTGACCTTGACGGCGAAACTTCGCGATATCTCGCCCGGTGATCTCAACCGTATTGGGTATTGTTTGCATGGCAGTCTGGCGATTGAGATGGCGATAAAACTGGCGTTCAAAAATAAGCCGGATCGCCACAACATCATTGTCTTACAAGATGCCTATCACGGCCGGTCACTGACCACGATGGCCGCGAGTTGGCCACACCCGAAAAACGCTTTCTTGCCGGTTCAACCGCGCTTCACGCGCGTTCCACATCCCGACCCTTACCGGCCTCGGCTCAATCTAGACGTGGAGGCGGATTCCCGGCTTTGTCTGCAGCTTCTCGAGGACACGATCAGCAAGGGAGTGGATGGTGGAGTCGCGGCTATCATGATGGAGCCTATCCTCGGAAATGGCGGCCACATTGAATTACCGCGCTCATTCCTTCTGGGGGTGCGGAATATCTGCGACAAATTCGGCATCGTGCTTATTTGGGACGAAATCCAAACGGGATTCGGCCGTACCGGCAAAATGTTCGCCTCGGACTACTACGGAATCGTGCCCGATATAATGGCCTTCGGTAAGGCGATCGGAGGCGGCTTTCCGCTTGCCGGCATCATGGCAAGTGAACGACTCGATGGATTTGAAGCGGGCGATGATGCGCTCAGTTTTGGTCAGTTCCCCGTCTCCATGGCAGCCGCGAGTGCGACCATCGACGCGATCATCAACGATAATTTGTGCGATAAGGCGCGAGATCTTGGTGCTTTTGCAACGGATCGCTTACGAGAAATCATGGGCCACCGAAGGTTGATCGGCAACATTCGCGGACCTGGATTATTTGTTTCTGTGGAACTCGTCAAGGATCGCATCACGAAGGAGCCGGCTCCGAAAGCGGCGGTCGAGGTGTACAAGCGTGGACTTGAAAAAGGTGTGCTTTTCGGCGAGAGCCGCTATGCGGGCCTCGGAAATCTGATCAAGTTGAAGCCGCCGCTCGATTGTACCCGTGAGCAAATGGTTTTCGCATTGGGCGTGCTCGATGAGGTGCTAGGTGCGATTGAGGAGTCGGGGCGCTATTAACTTAGCGTACAGAGGCGACCCGTCATGCTGAGGCACGGCTGGATCGAACATGATCTGATACACGCTTTGCAACGGCGATAAATTCGCCAACAAGTGTATTTTCCATACGGCGATAACCGACAGCCATCACACACTCGCGCATATCGGCGATCGGCCTAAAAACGACCCCGGGGCGCAAATAATATTTCGCGGTGCTCTCAGCGGTAATGCTGATTCCCCGGCCGGATGCCACTGCTTGCAGTTCAGACTCGACGGTCGAGGCTTCGAAACTGACGTTCGCCGGCCGGTTTCGCCGATATTCATTTGCCAGCCAATAGTCACGCCAAATGCCGCGGGTGGTCGACGCAACAATAGGCTCATCAAGTATGTCATCCAGACGAACGTTGCGCTTTTGAACCAGCCGGTGTCCGCTCGGAAGGCACACAACACATTTCTCGCGAGCAATTTCAACTAATTCGATGTCATCAACGCCGACTGGTGGTCTGATAATTCCGCAGTCGACTTCCCCAGTACTCAATCCGGCGCTCGGGTCCGAGAAATCGAATTCTCGTAGTCGAATCGCGGCCTGTGGTTTGAGCTTCTCAAACTCGCGAACGATCGTAGGAAGGAATTCCACAGCAGTACCGATCATGAAGCCCACGCGCAGCTCATTCCTCACGGCAACTTGAATCGCCCGGACTTCATCTTGGAATAGGTCCATGGACCGCCTGAGTTCCACAGCCCTCGCTAGGACTTGCTCGCCCGCTGGTGTCAGGGCGACGCTACGTGTCGTCCGTGCGAACAACGGGAATCCCACTTCTTGCTCGAACTGCCTAATGGTCTGCGATAGCGCCGGCTGGGACACATTGAGCCGGCTCGCGCCGCGCGCGAAGCTCTTCTCGAGCGCTACAGCAATAAATGATCGGATGTGGCGGATTTGGACATTCATTAGCAACTCCAATTAATCATTCCGCTAATCGTCCTTTTTGTCAAGGCTCCGCTCGTGATACTTCTTGCTCGTAGGGTTATGCGAATCTACAAAAGCAAATGAGGCAAAGGAGCTTGAGGTGTTGGTTATCTCGCACAGTAGGCTTCTTTTTCCTGTTCTAATCCGACATTCTTCTCCTTTTTCGCGCGCCAAAGAGAGCGTCGCGAAGCAGACAGCAAATTCTGTGTGGCTTATTGTCGCATTCGTCTTAGCAGCTCTGATGACCTTCGGATTGTCCTCAATCCCAGTTCAAGCCCAGACGGATAATTCCCAATCCTCCACATCGCAGGGAAATGAGGCGGCAGGCCAGACCCTCGAAGAAGTGGTTGTCACGGCTCAGAAGCGAGAAGAACGCCTCCAAGATGTACCAATACCCGTGTCGGTGGTCTCAGCCGCCGCACTCAGGGATAACAACCAAGTGAGGATTCAGACCCCGGTCGCGCTGTCCGTTGTCAAGGCGTTTGGGAAGCAATGAAGGCACCTACGCGCTCTTGACAGCAGGTCCCTGAGGGCCACTCTCTATGCCTGCCACTTTATCAACGCCTGCAGGCCGATCTGCGATCCTGTTGTGACTGGCGCCCGCATCGTTGTCGCGACTACGAGTTACTAACTTGCTTTATTTCGGAGAGTTTTATGTCTGCAGCAATCCAGAATGGGCGTCTGATGGGCAAGGTTGCCATAGTTACGGGAGCGGCAAGCGGAATCGGCCGGGGGATAGCGTTCGCGTTCGCGCAGGAAGGTGCCAAGGTCGTGATTACTACAAACTCCAACACTGCCGGGTTAGAGGAGACACGGAACTTGGCGCCTGACGCGATCGAAGCGCGGCGTGCAGATTCCGCTGTCGCTGCGGATATCGAGGCCGTTGTGGCATATACCGAGAGGCGGTTTGGTCATATCGACATTCTAGTTAACAACGCTGGTATCCAGACCGAAGCTACCTTGGTCGAGACGACCGAGGAAGATTGGGACCGGACGATCGACGTTCACCTCAAAGGCACATTTCTTGGGTGCAAGTACGTTATACCTGCAATGCAGCGCGCTGGAGGCGGTTCGATCATCAACATCGCCTCTGTCAACAGCTTCGTTGGGGAGACGCTCCACGTTGCTTACTGCGCGGCGAAAGGCGGCATGATAATGCTCACGAAATGTGCCGCCATCGAATATGCGAAGGACAAAATTCGTGCGAATGCCGTGTGCCCTGGCTGGATCGATACCCCGCTGAATACGTCATACGTCGAGGCTATGGGCACGGAGATGGTGGCGAAGTTGCTGGCGCAAAGGCAACTACTCGGTATGGGCCGGCCAGAGCAGGTGGCTGCTGCTGCCGTTTTCCTGGCTAGCGAAGAGGCTAGTCTCATCACCGGAACGTCCTTAATCGTGGACGGAGGGTACACCGCCCAATGAGCCGAGTCTCACTTTGATCCGGTCGCGCTCGAATCTGGCGATAGTCGAGGCACGATTAACTTCATAGGGTGGGCGCGCGTTGCGTGATGCGATATCACTTGGCATCGACCTGGGGACTTCCGAAGTCAAGGCAGTGCTATTGGGCGACGATGGACTCGTGCTGGCCCATTCTGGCGTAGAGATACCCATATCGAGACCAAGAAGCGGCTGGTCAGAACAGAACCCTGCGGATTGGTGGGACGCCTGTGTAGCGGCACTCAGCCGGCTACGGGTTGAACGTCCGGCCGAATATGCCCGTGTACGCTGTATCGGGCTGTCCGGTCAGATGCATGGCGCGGTGTTATTGGACAAACGCGACCAGTGCATTCGTCCGGTCATGTTATGGAACGATTCGAGGGCCTCAGCAGAAGCTGAGTGGCTCAACCAGAATCATCCTTCTTTCGCCGCCATCACCGGCAGTCTGGCCATGGCGGGGTTCACTGCTCCCAAGTTATTGTGGCTGAAAGCTCATGAACCCGCGGCATTTGACGCTGTGGATTGCGTGATTTTGCCCAAGGACTATTTGCGGCTCAAGCTCACCGGAGAACGGATTACCGACATGTCCGACGCGGCCGGTACCCTATGGCTCGACGTCCCCAACCGCCGATGGTATGCCCCCCTGATCGCCGCGACCGGGCTGGATCCGCGTCAGCTCCCACAACTGGTGGAAGGCAGCGACGCCGCCGGAAAAATCACGGCATCGGTTGCACGTGATCTTGGCTTATCCGACCAGGTAATCGTAGCGGGCGGCGGCGGCGACAATCCGGCCTCCGGTGTCGGTATCGGTGCCGCCAATTCAGGCCAGTCGTTCATCTCGCTTGGCACCAGTGCGACCATCGTGTCAATTACCGAGAAGGCAGTCGGTAACCCAGCGGCCGGGGTGCATGGCTTCTGTCATGCACTTCCCAACCGGTGGTACGCAATGGGCGTGATTCTCTCCGGAGCGAGTTGCTTGAAGTGGATTACCGCCCTGCTATCCATCTCGAGTGAGCAGGCATTACTTGCCCTGATTGAAAAAGGTATGCCGATTGACCAGCCGGTGCCGCAAGGTAGTCCGATGTTTCTTCCCTATCTGTCCGGTGAACGCACTCCGCACAATGACCCGCTCGCTCGCGGAATGTTCGTGAACCTAGCGCATGATACGTCTGCAGTGACGCTGGGTTACGCCGTGCTCGAGGGCGTTGGGTTCGCCCTGCGCGACGCTCTTCATTCAGTTGAGTCAGCCGGGGCAGCGGTGTCTCAATGTTCATTGGTGGGAGGAGGTGCGCGCAGCGCGTACTGGGCGCAACTCTTGGCCAACATTTTGGGTATAGAGCTGCATACTCTGTCGGGAAGCGAGTTGGGCGGCTGTATTGGAGGAGCCAAGCTGGGGTATCTGGCAAGCGGGTATGGGTCGGAGATACTGGCATCGGGGGTATCCGAAAAGGCAGCTTTTCCGCCACACCGGTCTCAAAAAGCGGCTTTGCAGGACCGCTACGAAAAATATCGCCGCCTTTATCCTGCGTTCAAGCAGTGGAATCTGCAGCGATAATCGACCGCAGTGCCGGCAAGATGAACACCATGATGAGTGATCTTATTGGCTACACCGCGGCAAGTTGCACGACGATTTCGTTCCTGCCGCAGGTGATAAAGGCGCTACGAGACCGTGACACGCAATCCCTGTCCTTGGGCATGTACTTCATCTTTACTGCCGGGGCGTGTCTTTGGTGTGTTTACGGTTACGTCAGACACGAAATGGTGATTGTCATTGCAAATTCCATCACGGCGAGTTTCTGCCTGTTAATCTTGATCGTGAAAATGCGGAATGACGTCTTCGGGCGGCAAGTGAAGTGAGCTGGCAGTAGGGCGTAATAACTACAATGACTGGCGAGAAAAATGGATGCGACATAAGCAACCTCCACTCGTGCGCTGGAGCCGTGAAGAACGTAATGTGGCGATTTCGTCATTCATAAGTGCTATTGATCAATCCTTCAGCTATCTGTCCTTGTCGTCAGCGTCCTCGCGACGAATAATTCGAGCACGAGATAGCTGCCGACATTGGTCGAGGATGTTGTCCGCCTCGCGCATGCGCCCAGAGAGCGCCATGCCCGGCACGATAACGCTCGTGAAAGTCTAATGCAGCGGAGATCCGGTTAATGAACAAGAAGGCAATTGAGTTCTACGCGGCCGGGCTTTCGGGAAAACGAGCAATCGTGACTGGGGCGGCGAGCGGCATCGGAAAAGCCATTGCCACGGCATTGGCACAGCACGGGGTGCGCGTTGCGATTGCGGATCTGGATGTGGCTGCGGCAGAACGCGCCGCACTTGAAATCGGCGCCGGAAGTATCGCAGTCTCGATCGATGTCACGAATCGGGCGGCCGTCGAAAGTGCATTCGACGCCGTTAGTGCTGCGTTCGGCGGATACGACATTCTAGTCGCGAACGCGGGAGTCTCCACCATGCGCCGCGCATTGGACATCACGGATGATGAATGGAAGTTCGTGTTTGATGTCAATTCTCGGGGTGTATTTCTAACGAACCAAGTTGCAGCCCGCTATTTTCTCGGAGCGAACACCGGAGTAATCGTCAATACGGCGTCTTTGGCGGCAAAGGTGGGCGCTCCATTCTTCGCCCATTACTCTGCGAGTAAATTTGCCGTGCTTGGATGGACACAAGCGCTTGCCAGGGAACTCGCCACTGCTGGCATTCGGGTAAATGCCGTATGCCCGGGTTTCGTAAGGACCGCGATGCAAAAGCGTGAGATTGCGTGGGAAGCAGAGTTGCGTGGTGTGTCGTCCGAACGCGTCATTGCCGACTATATTGCGCAAACACCGCTAGGGCGCCTCGAAGAGCCAGAGGACGTCGCCGGCGTAGTAGTCTTCCTTTGTTCCGATGCAGCCCGTTTCATGACGGGTCAAGGCATCAACGTAACTGGCGGAGTTTATACTACGTGACCGCCTAGTCGCGTGGCAAATTCCAGCTCGTCGATCAGCTCGCATTAGATCCACAAACAACTGGTGGCTAGCGCTACAGTCAAGAAGGTGCACCTGCGACCGCGCCCATTCCAAGCGCCGCCTGAGCGCTTGATCGGTCTAACCTGCGAGGGTGTATTACGCGGAAGGCTCGACGGACCCCGGAGTCACGGCAAAATCGGAAAATCGCACCTCGAGTCCGGCGCGCTGCGGTGAGCAGCACATGACGCCGACCTGGCACAGGCGCTCGCTCGGGAAGCTCGCCACCCGGGCCGTCTGCCAATGGCCATCCGGGCGCCGAAAGGCGGTGGATACGGTGGATCCCTTCCGCACCAACCGCGCGCGCACCGCTTCCACTTCCGGAGCCTCACTCAAGGGTATCAGCGACCAATCGGAGGTGTCGTTGGTGACCACGGTGCTAAAGTTC
>Ga0137404_10001815_pt1 | contig 14055 bp, 12 predicted proteins | sample CZOMad2_1_16fung_FD_108285 | JGI IMG/M metagenome (GOLD analysis project Ga0137404, IMG submission 108285) | Vadose zone soil fungal communities from Angelo Coast Range Reserve, California, USA - CZOMad2_1_16fungal (Illumina Assembly) | ecosystem: Environmental > Terrestrial > Soil > Vadose...
GATCGCGTGGCCCGCACGGCTCGGATACCAAAAACAGAATACTCTTATCTCTCACCTCGAGTCCTGATCCCGCTCGCTACCACTCGCGGTTCTGTACCAAACGCGTGGCTGCTCTCTAGCGACAGACTCAAAAAAACGACTTTTCGGGCAAAGCCAGTTCACGCTTTAGCTTGCTTCTCGAATCGGCAACTGAAGGTTGAACTCCGAACACGAGCCAGACCGCCACTTGAACAATTTGGCTTAGGGGAATTGATAGCGGATAATGCAGCGGCTCGATTCACTTCTGGAGGTCGCGGATCAATGGCACATTTCGGTTCAATTTCTCGGCGCAGGTTTGCGCACTTACTCGGCGTGGGCGCGGCCTACGCAGTTGCTCAAAACAGGATCCTACCCGCAACCTCGCTCAAGGCGGCGGAGTCCTTGCTACCTTTCAAACCTGCTTCAGGCGCGGTGAGGCTGAATTCAAACGAGAATCCTTATGGGCCGTCACCAATGGCGCTCAAGGCGATGACCGACGCGTTGAGCCTGTCCTGGCGCTATCCGGACGAACACGCAGACGCGTTGATTGAAACACTGGCGAAAGTTAACAGTGTCGACCGCGCTCAGATTTTGCTGGGAGATGGATCAGGCGAGATCTTGAAAATGTGCGCGTCCGCATTCACTGGACCGCTGTCCAATGCTGGCAAGCAACCCGTAAGCCTGGCTCGGCCCACGCGTGGCGGCGCGCTGGAATTTGTTCCCGGTCGGGGGAAGATGATTGTCGCCGATCCAACCTTTGAAGCTATCCTGAATCATGCCCGAGTGAATGGAGCCGAAGTTGTGAAGGTTCCGCTCACCAGCAGTTTTGCTCATGACCTTCCGAAAATGCTCGCGTCCGCCAGCGAAGGTCTGATCTATGTCTGCAACCCGAACAATCCCACGGCCAGCATCACTCCAAAGAACGAAGTCCGCGAGTTCATCGACAAAGTTCCGCGCGGGACGATGATTCTGGTGGATGAGGCTTACCTCCACTACGCGGACAGCTCGGACTATGAAAGTGTGATACCGATGATCGGGAACCATCCGAATCTGATCGTGGCGCGCACCTTCTCAAAGATTTATGGAATGGCTGGATTGCGTTGTGGTTATTGCGTCGCTCAGGCAGAAACGATCCAGCGCCTGCGGCCGCATCAAACCTGGGACAGCGTCAATATCATGGCCCTGGCAGCGGCCAACGCCAGCCTGAGTGACGCTGACCATGTAGCCAACGGCCGCCGGTTGAATACTGACACCAAAAAGTTCGTGATCGCTGAACTGAATGCGCGAGGTTACCAGCACATTCCTTCACAGGCGAACTTTATGATGATCGATGTGAAGCGCCCGGCGCGTCCGCTTATTGACGCTTTGAAAGAACGGGGCGTGCAGGTTGGCCGGCCATTCCCAACGCTGCCGAACCACATGCGCGTAACCATCGGCAAGCAAGCAGAGATGGAAACATTTCTGTCAGCGTTTAGACAGGTAACCAGCGCGGCCGTCTGAGTGCGACTTAGCTTCGTGTAGATTCGTGTGATTTCGTGGATTGTATCTATTCACCGAATGAAGACGATCCACGAAGAAACACGAAGGGATTTTCTCTAGTCTTCATTTGTGAAACGCCCACGACCTGCTTCCTCGTGGACAGTTATTTCCGGAACGCTACGCTAGAATACCTCTGATGATTTCGGCGCAGACAGCACGACGTGCGGTGTGGCGACCGCTGTGGCAACTGCCCCGGCGCTTTGATCTAATTCTGTCGCTTACCAAACGCGAGTTGGCGGCGCGTTATCGAGGCTCTGTGTTGGGATTTGTTTGGGCGATTCTGACCCCGGTGGTAATGATCGCGATCTTCACGATCATCTTTTCCGGAATCTTTAAGGCCAGATTCGGCAGCGCCAATTCACAGTGGGACTATGCACTGTATCTTTTCTGCGGGCTGCTGCCATGGAACGCGTTTCAGGAAGCTTTACAGCTTTCTGCCAGTACGATTGTTGGGCACGCGAACCTGGTTAAGCGCGTCGTATTTCCGCTCGAGACCTTGCCCGTTTCGTTATCGCTGGCCGCGGCGGCGAACCAGATGTTTGGCACTGTCGTCCTGATTCTGGCTGCCGCCCTGTTGCGAGGTGAACTGCATGCGACGATCGTTTTCCTGCCGCTGCTCATCATTCCGCAGTTGTTGGCAACCTTTGGCGCGGCTTGGCTAATAGCCTCACTCGGAGTTTTTGTTCGCGACATCGTCCAGGGAATTACTCTGTTGCTAATGGCGTGGATGTATCTCACGCCGATCATTTATCCCGAATCCCTGGTACCAGAAGCCTATCGTGGCATCGTAAATCTCAATCCGTTCACGCCCCTGGTCCGAAACTATCGGCGGATTATTTTGGAGGGCAGCCCGCCAGACTGGCGCGGCCTCGCCTATTTCACGATCTTCGGTTTAGTGAGTTTTGTGGTTGGGTACTGGTGGTTTGCGAGAACCAGAAAGAACTTTGCCGATGTCATTTAAAGCATCACCCCAAATCCCCGCGGTTGGCCCTCGTTTATTATGGAACAACAGCGTTGACAGTGCTGAATTTGCGTGTTAGCGTAGAAGGGCCGCTGAGCTCCGAAGCGGTTTGAACACTAAAGTTCTTGTTTTCCTCAACGGCGGTAGGCACCCGACCTCGCCTTAATCATTTTCCAGTCTTAAGAGTTTCGAAAACATGGCGTTCGATAAGGTAAAGACTCTGCGTGCGGCCGAGAAAAACCTCGAGCTGGGAAAGATCCCCGCAGCTGTCAAAGAATACTGCAAAATTGTAGAGGACGACCCGAACGATTTCACCACGCTGAACATGCTGGGTGATCTATACGTGCGCGTCGGCAATCAGCCGGCAGCGGTCGCGTGTTTCCGCCGCATCGCCGACCACTATCGCGATCAGGATTTTGCCCTCAAAGCGATCGCGATGTTCAAGAAGATCGATCGCTTGCAACCTCACGACGCCGAGATCTCGACTCACCTGGCTGACCTGTATGCACAACAGGATCTGGTCGTCGAAGCGCGCGCCCATTATCTGGCCGTAGCGAATGCTCACAATAAGGCCGGCGCAACCCAGGCTGGTCTCGAAGTCCTGCGCAAAATTGCGGATCTGGATTCTCAGAACACTGACCTGCGCATCAAACTGGCTGAAGGCTACTTCAAAGAAGGCATGACGCCGGAGGCGGCGGCTGCGTTTACTGAAGCCGGTCAGCATCTGCTGGCGCGAGGCGCATTTGACGATGCGCTGGATGTGTTTGCAAAGGCCGCCGAACTTCGTCCCGCCGATCAGGTCGTGCTGAGAGGGTTGCTGGAGGCTCATAGCGCCCGCGGCACCGCTGATGAGGCTGCTGAGCAAATCGGGCGCGCGGTGGCTGAAAATCCCGACGACCTCGATTTACTTTCCATGCTCGCCCGGGCGCATGTCCAGGCTGAAGATCCCGCTGCGGCTGAAGAGGCGACCGCCTTGCTGGTGTCGAAGGAAACATCGGCGTACTTACAATACGTTGAGGTCGCGCGGCTGTATCTAAAGCTCGACAAGGTTGATGACGCGGTCCGTGTCGTGGCCGGCATCGCCGAACAAATGCTTGCCGAGCGCGAAGACAATCAATTGCTCGAACTGGTCGACGAGTTTCTGACTTGTGATTCCGACAACGTGCATGCTCTGCGCTTGCTGGTCCGAGTCTTTTGGTGGCAGCGCGACATGGAAAAGCTGAAAGCCGCGCTGGAAAGATTGGCAGAAGCCGCTGAGGCGGCGGGTCTGGTGAATGACGAACGCTATGCGCTGACCCAGTTGACGCGACTTGCGCCCGACCAGTCGCATTATGCCGAGCGCCTGAGAGAGCTTGGTGGCGCTGAAGAAGAAGCGGCGGCCGAAGTCTTGCCCGTAAGCGAGGCAGTGAGCGAGACTGAAGCAGCGTCAACTCCGGCGACTAACGTAGCGTATGCGTTCGATTCGCCGGCATCGAACCCGGTGGGCGAGAGCGAGTTCGAGTGGAGTCCAGTAGAGGACATGGCCGAACTGAAGCGCGAGCCCGTCGATGAGTTTGAAATCGAGAGAGGCTTTACCTTTGAGGCCGTCGTTGCTGAGGAGCTTCCGTCGACAGCTAGCCCGGAGATCGCAACTCCGGCTGATGACGATCGGGTGAAGGACGCTCGCACTCAAGAACTTGAGAGCGTGGACTTTTACATTGCGCAAGGTTATGCAGATATAGCGGTCGACACGCTCGATTTGCTGGAAAGGCAATTTGGATCACATCCGGACATAGATCTGCGCCGCCGACAACTCGAAGGCGGAGATCAGGCTGGCGAGTCAACCGCAGACGATTTGGCCATCCCGATTGAGACTGGCCTTCCTGAGCAGCAGCCGCAGGAATTTGGCGAATTTGAATTTGCGACCAGCGGGAGCTTTGTGACCCCGGAGGTTGCTGTCCCGATCGAGCATGTCCCACCAGTCACTTTGCCTGTGTCTCAGAGCTATCATGGAATCGACCCGGGTCTGGCCGAGATATTCGAAGAGCATCGAGTCTCCGCGGAAAGTGAGGCCGACGCAAATGGCAACGGTGATTACGAAACGCACTACAATCTCGGCCTGGCTTATAAGGAAATGGATTTGTTTGAAGAAGCCCTCGAAGAGTTTCAGCTTGCCGCCGGTCTGGTCGACCCGGCTGACGGCACGCCGCGCTATTTGCAATGTTGCAATCTTCTGGGACATTGTTTCATGGAGAAGGGCGTGCCACAGCTTGCAGTAAAGTGGTTTAATAAGGGGTTCCACACTGCGGGCGCTTCGGAAGATGAGCGCCAGGCTCTGCGTTACGAACTGGCCGCGGCCTATGAGCAGGTTGGCGACTTCGATCGCGCAATCGAACTGTTTACTGAAGTCTACGGCATTAACGTTTCTTATCGTGGTGTTAAAGATCGTCTGCGAGAGCTGAAAGCGCGCGCCAATGGAGAGAACGGCAAAGTCGCGCCGGCGTCTGAACGAAACAAGAACCACGAACAGCGCGTAAACTAAATCTCAGAATTCGTTTTAGCCTTTATCGTCGGGTAACATAAGCAGGCTTTTGGAGCTTGCGCGAGTCAGTCTGTTTGAGGAGTATGACGAGTGTCTTCGCGGCTTTCGGTCATTTTTTACATCATTCTCTGTCTCGAGATCGGCATCGTGCTAACGGCCCTGCCGTGGGTTCCCCATGGTTGGCTGGGGCTGAGCGATTGGGGCAACAATTACTTTTTGCTGTTGGCGGCGCACAAGGCCGGTTATGGCGTGCAGCGATTTGTCGCCTCAGGCTGGGTCCGTGGAGCCGTCTCCGGGCTAGGTCTTCTGAATATCGGCATGGCTGTTTGGGAGATAATTAATTTCCGCCAGACAGTGCGGGCGCTGGACTCTGGACAGCCTTCTGTGGAAAGCTCGCGCCGGAAATCGCCCGAACGCGTTGCTACCAATGACGCTCAACCTACCAAAACCGATCCTCTATCTGATTACCCGCGGCGCAACCACTGAAGCCACGACGCCGGACAGCGAAGAGTTTCAGAGCATCTTGCAGCAAACGTCCGCGGCCGTAACCGCCGGCATTCAATTAATCCAAATTAGAGAGAAACAGCTAACGGCCCGGTCGCTCTTTGAGCTTACCGCCGCTGTAGCAGCTATCGCCGGTGGCAGTTCGACGCGAATCCTGGTCAACGATCGGGCCGACATAGCCGCGGGCGCCAGCGCAAACGGCGTCCATCTGACGACGCGTTCACTCGCGCCGGATGTGATCAGGAAAACGTTTGGCGCGAAATTCCTGATCGGCGCTTCGACACATTCGCTGATAGAAGCTCGCGACGTTTGCAGACAGGGCGCTGACTTCGCGGTCTTCGGCCCGGTTTTCCCCACCGCAGCGAAAGAGAAGTACGGCCCCCCGCTGGGTCTGATGAAAGTAAGCGAGGCCGCGCGCGACCTCGCTCCGTTTCCCTTGATTGCGCTCGGTGGCATCTCTGTCGAAAACGCAAATGAATGTTTGTTAGCCGGAGCCTGCGGCCTTGCGGGCATTACTTTGTTCGCTGAACCGAGTACCCTGGCGACTACGGTTGAGGCGATAAGGGATTTTGCCGAAACTGATTTGGGGAGAGCCGCACAATGAAAACCAAATTGTCATGGCGCGAGAAACTCGAGAAGCCTCAGCAGCCGAAACTAGTCAAGGTTCCGCCCAAAATGTCGCGGTTTGGCAAAGGAATGATGTTGATTCCCACGCCGATGTTGGTAGACGAACTGATTCGGCGAATTCCGAAAGGCAGACTTGTCACTGTCGGTGAACTTCGCCGCAAGCTGGCCGCGGATTTCGCCGCCGATGTGACCTGTCCGCTGACAACCGGCATCTTCGTTCGCATTGCGGCGGAAGCTGCTGAAGAGGATCGCGCGAAGAGCCGTCGCCGGATCACGCCTTACTGGCGAGTCGTCAAAGATGACGGCAGCCTCAACCCTAAATTTCCCGGTGGAGAGGAACTGCAAACTCAATGTCTGCGAAGCGAGGGTTTCACGGTCGGCCGCAAAGGCAAGCACGCGGCGGTTAAGAACTTTGAACCGCGTCTCGTCACTTTGGATTAGAGTGCTCTTTCGTTAACAGTGAGAATAGTAACTTCACATCTGCTCCTCCTGACATGAAAAAGATACCAATCGTCATTTGCATCGACGTTGAGCCTGACTTAAGAGCAATCGACCCGAACGTCGCCGCAGACTGGATCGGATTTGAAAAGACCTTCGAGTTCTTTGGCGCGCTGCGGCCGCGCCTGGAAGCTGTGACGGGGTCAGCGGCGCATTTCTCGTGGTTTGTGCGGATGGATCCCCAAATCGCACACACCTATCGGGATCCGGCGTGGCCCATCGGGCGCTATCGCAGAATATTCGATCAGGTTGCGGCTCGCGGTGATGAAATCGGTCTGCATACTCATTCCTGGCGTTGGGGTGAAGGCTTTGGCGGTTGGATCGCGGACATGGGCAATCAGGAATGGGTCGACTACTGTATCCGGATGAGTTTTGCCGCGTTCGAGCAAGCTCTGAATCGGCCTTGTCAATCATTTCGTTTCGGCGACCACTGGATGAACAACGCCACCCTGGATCTCGTTGAAAGATTGGGTGCTTGCTTTGATCTAACGGCGGAGCCCGGCCAGAAGTCATTGTTTCTTACCGAGCCATACACCGGCAGTCCACCAGACTATTCACTGGTTCCGCGAGAACCCTATCGCCCTTCCAAGCTCAATTTTGCCGAGTGTTCCGACTCGCGGTCGCGAGGGTTATGGGAGGTGCCTCTTAGCACGTGCGACCCGGACCGCATGTTGAGTTACCTGACTCAAAACGAGAACCACAATCACCGGTCATCGTTCATTGATAAGCTAAAGATGAAGGCCGGATTGAATGACGAATACGAAGGGTTCCTCGATCGAGTTGACCGGGAAGTGATTGGCGGGTGGGTCTATGATCCCCGGCGACCTGATCACGCGCTCGATGTAGACGTCTATGACGGCGAAGTTCTCCTGGCGAAGGTGCCTGCCGATGGGTTGAGGGAGGATCTACGGCAGGCCGGGAAAGGGAACGGGAGACACAGCTTTGGGCTGCCCCTGCCAACTTGTGTGCGAGATGGCCAGCTGCATTCAATCAGAGCAGTGGTTGCGAACGCTCGATTCGAGCTAAGTTACAGTCCCAGAACCGCAACCTTCAGTCAGGCGACTACAGTTGAATCAGATGTGATCCTATTTGAGACTGCCGGAGACCCATGGCTCACGTCGCGAATCTTAGACGTCTTGCTCGGCACATTGAAGAAGCGATATCTGGCCATACCGCTAAGGAGCGATGAAATACTGGACCGCCGCCGTCTCGCCAACCTGACCGAGAATTTGAACAACATCTGTGACCATCCATTAGCGAAGGATTTCGTTTTTGAAACGCCGGCAGAACTGGTCGCAAGGTTCGAATGATCGGTAATCCTATTCATGCCAACTGATCTAGATCCATCTCAAGTAGTGCTGATCGTCGCAGGCTTCGATCCTTCCGGCGGCGCGGGACTGATCGCGGATCTCAGGGCTTTGGCGGCTTTCGGTTGTCGCCCGGTGGCAGCCGTGACTTCGCTGACCTTCCAGAACTCTGTTGGGGTCTGGGGCGCGACTCATCAGAACGCAGAGTCTCTCCGGGCCCAGATCCAGCCGGTCGCCAAAGAATTTCGCATCGCCGCGGTGAAAATCGGCATGCTACCGACGCGAGAACTGGTATTGGAAGTTGCGCGACTAGTTCGCGAGACAGAGTTGCCGGCGCTCGTCGTCGATCCGGTGCTGCGCTCGTCGTCGGGTTACGAACTGATGGAGCCAGACGCGAGGGAAGTGTGGTTGACTGAACTGATGCCCCTGGCGCGGGTGATTACGCCGAACATCCCTGAAGCTGAGACATTGACCGGTTTAAGAATCAATAACGAAGACGAAATGCGCGTGGCGGCGAGCAGGCTGCGCGAGATGGGCGCGCGCGCGGTGCTGGTGAAGGGCGGCCATTTGGAAGAGAGGTCAGAAGTCAGAGGTCAGAAACCGGAGCAACCAGAGTCGCAACGTCAGGCTGTTGATGTACTCGATGACGCTGGAACAGTCACAGTCTTTCGCGGCGAGTGGATCGAGGCGCCGCCCGTGCGTGGCACCGGGTGCATGCTGTCAGCCGCTATCGCTGCGGGCCTCGCGCGCGGTGTGCCTTTGCCCGAGGCGGTCACTGCTGCGAAAAACTTTGTCGCTGAGATAATCCACTGCGCGCCCCGGTGAGGTCACGACCGCGCCCCGCACCGACTTCATCCAGGTTGTCATTTATTCCACCGAGACCTTTTCCATCTTAACGTCTGAGGTCGGCTTATCGCTGCGATCAGTTTCGGAGGTTGCGATTGCGTCGACGATATCCTGTCCTTCGGTCACGCGGCCAAAAATCGTGTAGCTCGGCGGCAGCGGATAATCGACGTGCATGATAAAGAATTGCGAACCGTTGGTGTTCGGACCGGCATTGGCCATCGCCACCGTACCGGCTTTGTAACCACGCTTATAAACTTCGGATGAAGGATTAATCTCGTCGGCGAATTTGCCGCCCCAGGCCGATTGCCCGCCGCGGCCGGTGCCGGTCGGGTCTCCGCCCTGAATCATGAAACCCTTGATGCAGCGGTGGAAAATCACGCCGTCATAGAAACCCTGCTCGGCCAGCAGGCGAAAGTTTTCGGTCGTCTTGGGTGCGTCCGCTTCCAGTAATTCAAATTTGATAGTCCCTTTGTTCGTTTGGATCGTTGCCGTGCGATTTGGCATTTTGTCGTCTCTCCTGTTCGATTTAATTGTCGTTCGCAAGCTTAACCTCACGAGGACGAAAGTGCACGTGAGCAGGGCCCGTCTTGAGTGGCATAGACTTTAGTCTGTGATTCGTCCGTGACAAGAATCACAGACTGAAGTCTATGCTACTGCCGCCAGATTCCCGCTCCACCTGACGCATTCGCCCACAAACAGCTATCATTATCGCCTGGCACTGTTTTCGGCGGGCTGATCGAAACTTCTGAAAGGAATCCAAATAAACTCAATGAATGTTACTCATCTTGAATGCGCCGCCTGCGGCACCAAGCACGAGGCACGACGGTTGCACAACCTTTGCTCGCAATGCGGAAAACCTCTGCTGGTTCGCTACGACCTGAAACGCGCAGCGGCTTCTTTGACAAGAGACAGTTTGAAAGGGCGCGGCCCGGATCTATGGCGCTATCGAGAGGTCCTGCCGGTCGAGCAGGACGAGAACATCGTGACTTTAGGCGAAGGATTCACGCCGCTCGTGCGCGCATCGCGGCTCGGCGCGCGGTTGGGCTTGAGCCGGCTTTACATCAAGGACGAGGGGCAGAATCCAACGCAGAGTTTCAAGGCGCGCGGCATGGCCGCCGCGGTTTCGATGGCCAAAGAGTTGGGCGCCCGGAAATTGGCGGTGCCTTCGGCGGGTAACGCGGCGGGCGCCCTGGCAGCATACGCGGCGCGGGCCGGGTTGGAAGCGCACATTTTTATGCCGCGCGACACGCCGCGGGCGAACGTGATCGAATGCGAACAGACAGGCGCGCAAGTGACTCTGATGGATGGGCTGATCACCGATTGTGGCGCGGAGGTCGGCCGGCGCAAAGAAGCCGAAGGTTGGTTTGACGTCTCGACTCTGAAAGAGCCTTACCGGATCGAAGGCAAGAAAACGATGGGTTATGAGTTGGCCGAGCAGTTCGATTGGGATTTGCCTGACGTGATCATTTATCCCACGGGCGGCGGCACAGGACTGATTGGAATGTGGAAAGCGTTCGATGAAATGGAACAGATGGGCTGGATTGGATCAAAGCGGCCGCGGATGGTGACGGTGCAGGCGGCCGGGTGCGCACCGATAGTGCGCGCGTTCGAGGAAGGGAAGCGCTTTGCCGATGAATTTCCCAACGCGCATACGACCGCTTCCGGCTTGCGCGTGCCCAAAGCGATTGGCGACTTTCTGATCATCGACGCACTGCGAGCATCGGGCGGCACCGCGATAGCAGTCACCGACGCAGAGTTGATCGCGGCCACGAAAGAGATTGGCGCGACCGAGGGAATCTTTTGCGCGCCTGAAGGCGCCGCGTGTTTGCCGGCGCTAAGGAAATTGCTCGCCGACGGATTTTTAGAAACTGATGAGCGCGTCGTGTTGTTCAATACAGGAAGCGGCGTGAAGTACATCGAGAGTTTTTCGAGTTAGTTTTGGGTGCGCGGCCCTGCCGCCTGATGTGCGGAAAGGCTCTGCCTTTCCGGTGGTGCAGTTTGAAAAAGAACGAGGAGGCTACGCCTCCAAAGGTATTCCCGCTCAACCGGGCGGAGCAGGGAGGCGTAGCCTCACAAACAGAACCAGATGGCCGACCGTAAGGCGGAGCCTTACCGCACATCAGACGGCGGAGCCGAAAACGCATTACGCGGCAATGCCGAATAAATAGAGCATGAAGTTACTCGCGGTTTTCAGGAGTTTGGGAAACAAGTTATGAAGAAATACATCTTAGCGACGGTCTTTATCCTTTTCGTTTTCTCATCAGGACTTGCTCAGCAAACGGCGACACCGTGGCTGACCGAAACTGATCGCGCTAAATTTGAAACGCTGCGCATCGCCGGCTCGGAAGCGCTGTTCAATCTCGACTATGACGCGGCGCGCAAGAGCTTTAAGGAAATGGCGCAGGCATTTCCGAACTATCCCGCCGGCCCGCAGTTTTTGGCTGACAGCCTTTGGATCGAGACGCTTTACCAGACGCGGCGTCTGCAGTCTTCGCTTTACGGCGGTGACGATACGTTCTATTCGACCAGCGACGACAAGGTCGATCCGGCCATCATCGATCAGTTTCGAACGTTGACGCGCCAGGCGCGCCTGCTGGCGGAAGCGCGTTCCAAACAGAACCCGCGTGATGCAGAGGCTCTCTATTTTCTTGGCGCGATTGAAGGTTTGAAGGCTTCGTTTGAGGAAGCGGTCGAGCGCCGTCACTTTGCGGCGTTGAAAGACGGCTCAGACGCGGTCGACCGGCATCGCGAAGTACTTAAGATCGATCCGAACTATCGCGACGCCGAGATTACGATTGGCCTCTATGACTTTACAGTCGGCTCTTTGCCTTTGCCGGTTAAGTTGATTGCCGGAGTCGCCGGGTTTCGCGGTTCGAAGAAGCGCGGGCTGGCTACGCTCGAGCGCGTGGCGAAGGAAGGGCACTGGGTGCACGACGAAGCCAAGACCTTGCTGATCGTTTTATACACCCGCGAAAAACGTTATGCCGAAGCTGCGGCGATCGCGAAGGAGTTGGCCGCGAAATATCCGCCCAACTATCTCTACCGTTTGGAAGCTGCCGATGCCCTCGTGTCGCAGGCGGCGGTCGAGCGCGCCGCGAATCAGAATGCCAACACTGCGCCGACGGCGGTTGAAAACGAAGCCCTCGCTACTTTCGACGCGCTGTTGAAAGACAAGGCAGTGCGCAATACGGCCGCGCGCGCCTTCGATCTGATTCATTTCAAATATGGTGAAGCCCTGATGACTGCCGGCCAATACGACCGCGCGGCGAAAGAATACCTGGCAGCCGCCGAGGTGCCTGGCGCCCAACAGGGCTTGGCGACGATGGCCCATCTGAACGCGGCCCGGGCGCTTGATTTAGCAGGCAAGCGGAACGATGCGATGGCCCAGTATCGCGCGGTGCTGGCCAGGCCCAATGCGTACGATGCCCACAACCAGGCGCAGGCAGGATTGAAGGAAGCGTTCAAGAAGAAGTTGACGTAGGAGCGCCGACATCCTGTCGGCGGTTAGCGGGCATCTCTGCCCGCATTGAGCGCGAAGCGCGAAAAGTGTTCGATTCGAATGAAGCGCCGTTAGGCGCGCAATGTTTATAGCTCAGCCGCTAATCAATAATCCAAGTTCTGGGTTTGGTGATTCTTCGTGTAACTTCGTGGATCGTTTTCCGCGGGAAAAAACTCGATCCACGAAGTCACACGAAGGTACGAAAGGAGCTTAGGGTATTTGGTTACCGTGAACTATAAACATTTGGCTCCTAACGGAGCCAGGACGGCAGGCCGCCTCTAAACATTCCTTACTCGCTCAGTTTCTTTCTCAAACACAAACGCCAGAGTTTTGTAGATCAACTTCGCGCACAGAAATGCCGACGCGCTCTGACCCTCTACGTATGAGTACTCGGTCAAATCCATCCCGACGACGTTGCGTTTTCTGGCGAGTGTCCGGATCAGTCCAATCGTTTCGTACCAACCCAGCCCGCCCGGTTCAGGGGTCCCGGTCGCCGACACCAGCGAAGGATCGAGGCCGTCGATGTCGATCGTCAGGTAGACATTCTCAGTCAGCTCGTCGACTGCATCGTCCCACCAGTCGTCACGCCCGACGATGTCTCTGGCCCAAAAGATTCTCGTCGGCAGCTGATCGATGTCCCGCGCTTCTTCGGCTGAGATGGAGCGAATGCCGCACTGAACTGCCGGGATTCGAAGGTCCTTAACTACTCTGGCCATTATTGACGCGTGCGAATGCGGCGTGCCGTCATAGGTGTCGCGCAGATCAGCGTGAGCATCGATCTGTAAGACGGAAATGTTTGGATACTTCTCAGCATGCGCGCGAATAACCGGTCCGCTGACGGAGTGCTCGCCGCCAATCATCGCGACGAATTTGTCGCTCCCGGTCAGTTCCTTCGCGCGATCATAAAGCGAGTTCATCATGCGCTCCGGCGGATCAATCGACGACGATTCTTCGAGTGTGTGAATGCCCAACTTATAGACTTCCGCATCGGTCTCTTCGTCATAGAGTTCCATGTTGCGCGAGGCGTCGATGATGGCCTGCGCGCCCTGCCCCGTGCCGCCGCCGTACGAAACCGTGCCTTCATAAGCGATGGGCCAGACCAGGATTCTCGATTTCTCGAAGCTGGAAAACTCTTCTTCGGCGATGCCGCCGAAGTTCATCGGCAGAGACTGTGACTCGGTCATGCGTTGGAGTCTAGCGAAGGTGGGGAAGAGAAGCCAGATCAGGTCGATGCAGATCTGAAGGCAGCGATAACTTGGAAAGTAAACGGGTCGTACAGAATGTCAATGCCTGCGCAAATTTGGTTCGCGTCCTAACCAACCGTAAAACGGCCGGTCTAGTAAACCCTCCGGGAAAGCCGCGTGAACGCGGCTATAGAGCGGCGAGCGGTTCTGCACCGACGCCCTCCCTGACGGTCGGGCTACTGCCCCGTAGCGGTACCTGAGAGGAGCGTGTAAGAAGTTTTGTGTAAATGGTCATTGAGGGCCAAAAGAGGTAGCTTGGCCAAGGAGAACAGATGACCATAGATAATGAGCTGATAGACGATCTGCTGAAGGACTACAAAAAGCCGGAAGATCTGATAGGCGAGAACGGGCTGTTGAAGGAGCTGACAAAGCGGCTGCTGGAGCGGGCGATGGCCGCGGAACTGACCGAGCACGTGGGCTATGAGAAGCACGACCCGGGCGGGAATAACAGCGGCAACTCGCGGAATGGAACGTCAGCCAAGACGATTAAA
>Ga0137404_10001818_pt1 | contig 14051 bp, 7 predicted proteins | sample CZOMad2_1_16fung_FD_108285 | JGI IMG/M metagenome (GOLD analysis project Ga0137404, IMG submission 108285) | Vadose zone soil fungal communities from Angelo Coast Range Reserve, California, USA - CZOMad2_1_16fungal (Illumina Assembly) | ecosystem: Environmental > Terrestrial > Soil > Vadose zone...
CCCCGCCGCCGCGACCGCCACCCCCCGGACCGTGCGTGCCCCTCGCGGCAGCGCGATCTCCTGCCGCGGCTGGCAGCAGGAGGCGGCGCTGCGGATGCTGATGAACAACCTGGACCCCGAGGTCGCCGAACGGCCCGAGGACCTGGTGGTCTATGGCGGCTCCGGTAAGGCGGCGCGCAACTGGGAGTGCTTCGAGGCGATCGTCGCCACCCTGAAGCGTCTGGGCAACGACGAGACCCTCCTCGTCCAGTCGGGCAAGCCGGTGGCGGTGTTCCGGACCCACGCCGAGGCGCCGCGGGTGCTGATCGCCAACTCCCTTCTCGTCCCCCACTGGGCGACCGCCGACGAGTTCCGGCGCCTGGAGGGGTTGGGGCTCACCATGTACGGCCAGATGACGGCCGGCTCCTGGATCTACATCGGCACCCAGGGCATCCTCCAGGGCACCTACGAGACCCTGGCCGAGTGCGCGCGGCAGCACTTCGGCGGCAGCCTGGCCGGGCGGCTCACCGTCACCGCGGGGCTGGGCGGCATGGGCGGCGCCCAGCCGCTCGCCGTGACCTTGAACGAAGGGGTCTGCCTGGTGGCCGAGGTCGACCGCCACCGCATCGAGCGCCGGCTCGTTACCCGCTACCTGGACGAGGTCGCCCCCGATGTGGAGGCCGGGGTGGCGCGGGCACTCGCGGCGCGCGACAAGAAGGAGGCGGTTTCGATTGCCGTCCCGGTCAACGCCGTGGACCTCCTCCAGCACCTCCTGGCTGCCGGCATCGTGCCCGACGCCCTGACCGACCAGACTTCCGCTCACGACGCCCTGGAGGGGTACGTCCCCCACGGCCTGCCCTATGGCGAGGCGCTCGCGCTGCGCACCCGTGATCCCCAGGCCTACATCGCCCGTTCCATGGCCTCGATGGCGGCGCACGTGCAGGCCATGCTCGCCCTTCAGGAGCGCGGCGCGGTGACCTTCGACTACGGCAACAACCTGCGCGGCCAGGCCCTGGCGGCAGGGGTGACCAACGCTTTCGACTTCGCCGGCTTCGTACCCCTCTTCATCCGGCCCCTCTTCTGCGAGGGGAAGGGTCCCTTCCGCTGGGCGGTGCTCTCCGGCGATCCGGAGGACCTGGCGGCGACGGACGACGCCATCCTGGAAACCTTCCCCGGCGACGCGGCCCTGGCGCGCTGGATTCGCCTGGCGCGCGAGCGGGTAGCCTTCCAGGGGCTCCCGGCGCGCATCTGCTGGCTGGGGTATGGCGAGCGGGCGAAGGCGGGGAAGGTGTTCAACGACCTCGTGACCTCCGGCCGGGTGAAGGCGCCGATCGTCATCGGCCGCGACCATCTCGACTGCGGCTCCGTGGCCTCGCCCAACCGCGAGACAGAGGGGATGAAGGACGGCTCCGACGCCATCGGCGACTGGCCGATCCTCAACGCCCTGCTGAACGCGGTGAATGGGGCGACCTGGGTGTCGGTCCATCACGGCGGGGGAGTGGGGATCGGCTACTCCCTCCACGCCGGCATGGTCGCCGTGGCCGACGGCTCCCCCGAGGCCGCGCGCCGGCTGGAGCGGGTCCTCACCGGCGACCCCGGCATGGGCGTCATCCGCCACGCCGACGCCGGCTACCCCGAGGCGATCGGGTTCGCCCGCGAGAACGGGGTGGACGTGCCGATGCTGCCGCGGTGAGGTCTACTCTTCGAACGGGCTCTTGTCCGTGATCTCGCCGTTCGGCAGCTCGTAATACAGCTTGCCATTCAAGGAATAGACGTTCGGCACCCCCATCCGGCGGCTCTCCTCCTGGGCCGCCCGGACGGCGCGGTTGCCGATGCGCTGGATTTCGGCTGCGTTGCGGTAGGTCTCAAGCCGCAGCGATTTCTCATTCTTCACGGCGCGCTCCCCGCATGAACAGAGCGAAAAGGGCTTCGTTCAAGATCTCGTACAGAGGACCCTCTCCGATTGCAACCGGCTGGAAGGCCTCGTTGGAATTATAAGATAGATTCCACTCGGTTGCTTCCAACCGATAGGTTTCCCAGAAGTTCACTTTACTGCGGTAGAAGCGACGCCGGATGTCGATCTCAGGTACGTCATGGCCGCCCTTCTTGACTCTCTCCTTGACACGATCCACACAGGTCTGCGCGTTTTCCAAAAAGACGAAAACGATCTTGATCGCGTACTGCTCATCGCGCGCGAGCTTGAAGATCTGCCGGACACTGCGCCCAGAGAGCGTCGATTCGAGGATCAGATCCTCTCCTGCGGCGATCCCTTCCTTTACTCTCCGGGAGAACTCCCGACCGGCCTCGATCCGGGCCAGGCTCGGCTGCTCGGGGCTGATCTCCGCAGCGATGGCGTCCGCGCTCAGGTAGCGGTAGGGATAGACCTGAAGGTAGTCCTGTACGAACGTGGTCTTGCCGGCCCCGTTGGGCCCTGCCACAATCACGAGCATCCTGGGCAATTCCAGCTCCTTGGTCCAGCCAGCTGCTGAGGCTGTAGTCTAGCCCGAATGTGGCGCGCCCTTCCTCTCCTCCTGACCCTTCTCGCCTGCTCCGGTCCCCCTCCGGGCGGCCGGGTGCTCGTGCTGGGCCTGGACGGCCTCGATCCCCGCGCGGTCGATCTCCTGATCTCCGAGGGGAAGCTCCCCAACTTTGCGAAGCTGAAGCGCGAGGGAGCCTACGGCCCTCTGCGCAGCCGGCAACCGCTCCTCTCCCCGGTGGTGTGGACGACCATCGCCACGGGGAAGCTCCCGGAGCAGCATGGGATCGGCCACTTCGTGGCGCTCGACGCCGCCGGCCGGGAGATCCCGGTCACCCGGGAGATGCGCCGGGTGAAGGCGGTCTGGAACATCGCCGCGGAATCCGGGCGGCCGGTCGGGGTGGTGGGCTGGTGGGCCACCTGGCCTCCCGAGCCGGTCCGCGGCTTCGTGGTCAGCGACCATACGGCCTACCATTTCCTCTTCCCCCAGGGCGCGAGCGGTGGAAGCGGCAAGGGGGGAGGGCCGGCCGATACCTGGCCGCCGGAGCTCCGGACGGAGATCACACCCCTCCTGCGCCGCCCCGGGGACCTCCGCTACGAGGAGCTCCAGCCGTTCGTCAACGTCTCCCGCGAGCGCTTCGACCGCCCCTTCGACTTCGCCGACGACCTCTCTCACTTCAAGTGGGCCTTGGCGACCGCCATGAGTTATCGGGACGTCGGCCTCGATCTGTGGAAGAAGCGGGAGCCTCGGCTGGAGATGATCTATATTGAGGGAACCGACTCGACCGCCCATCTCTTCGGCCACCTCTTCCGCGCTCAGGGCCTCGCCGGAGAGCTGGCGGAGCAGCAGCGCCAGTTCGGCGGCGCGGTCGAGGCCATGTACCGCTTCGCCGATCAGGTCGTGGGCGACTGCCTGCAAGCGATGGACGCCGACACCACCCTGGTCGTCCTCTCGGATCATGGTTTCGACCTGGGCGTCCTCCCCGACGATCCGAGCCAGACCCGCGATCTGCGGCGGGTGAGCGAGCGCTACCACAACGAGCAGGGCGTCCTCTTCCTCTATGGGCACCGGGTGCGGCCCGGAATGGCGATCGACGGCGCCGGCATTCTCGACGTGGCGCCGACCCTCCTCACCCTGCTCGGCCTCCCCGCCGCCAGGGACATGCCGGGCCGGGTGCTCTCGCGGGCGCTCGACACCGGGTTCCAGCCGGCGCGGGTCGCCACCTATGAAACGCAGGGGGAGAAGCCGGCCCCGGGCGCGCCGGGCGGCGATCCGGCGGCCGATCCCGCCCTCCTCGCCCACCTGCGGAGCCTGGGCTATCTCTCCGGAACCAAAACGGGGGAGGCCGGGACCCGCTCGCCGGGCAGCGACCGGGTCCTCGCCACCCTCCATTTCCGGAACGGCGAGTACCGGGAGGCGGCGCAGATCTACGCCCGCCTGCTGGCCCAGGCCCCGGAGGACGGCGGCCTCCACGCCAGCCTGGGGGCGACCCTGGGCGCTCTCGGGCGCTACGACGAGGCCGAAGCGGAGCTGCAGAAGGCGATCCAGCTCGCTCCTCTCCGGCCGGAGGGCTACCACGACCTGGCGGTGCTCGCCGAGCGGCGCGGCGACCGGGGGAGGGCGGTCGAGCTCTACCGCAAAGCTCTCCTCTACGATCCCCGGCACGAGCCCTCCCGCCGCGCCCTCGTGCGCCTGACCGGCGATCCCCATGCCCGCCCTCCCGCCGGCGAGGCGGATCACCAGGCCCAGGAGCTGGCCGGAAAGGCCGCCGAGGCCGCCCGCCGCGGCGCCTATGACGAGGCCCTGGCGCGGCTCGACGAGGCGGAACGGCTCGCTCCCCGCTCCGCGCTGGTCTGGCAGTACCGGGCGAACGTCCACTACCTGAAGGGCGACCGCGCCGGGGCGATCCGGGCGCTGGAGAAGGCCCTGGAGCTGGAGCCCGACAATGCCCTCTTTCGCACCAACCTGGAGCGCCTGCGCGCCGGCGGGTGATCTGCTTTACAGCCGATCGACTTTGCCGAGCAGCACCACGTCCCCCGGCTGGATCGTCAGCGGCTGAGCGGTGAGCACGCCGCTCCGGTCGAGGTCGCAGAGGAGCTGGGTGCCGCGGACGACGCAGAAGTCGGCCCGGCCGTCGCCGTCCGCATCGCCGAGGAGCGGCACGTCCCCCGGCTGGACGTTTTCAGCCAGAACCAGGCCCGTCGTGCCGTCCCTGTGGGTGTCGCAGAAGAGCTGGCCGTCCCGGAAAACACAGAGGTCGGCCTTGCCGTCGCCGTCCACGTCGCCGAGGAGGGGGAGGTCGCTCGCCAGACCGAAGGCGACCTTGAGCTCGGCGCCACCGCCGTCGTGGGCGGTGTCGCAGAGGAAGAAGCGGCCGCGGCGGACGCAGGGGTCGGCGATGCCGTCGCCGTCCACGTCGCCCAACAGCGGCACGTGGGCGGCCGCTCCGAAGGGAATCGTCGCCACCGCATAGCCGCTCCCGGAGAGGGCGCAGAGATAGGTGCCGGCGTGGCGGACGCAGGGGTCGTCCGCACCGTCGCCGTCCAGGTCGGCGAGGAAGGGGCGGTCTCCCGCCGCGGTTCCGTTGCCGAGTTGGACGAGCGGAGTGAGGCTGCCGCCAGCCGCGCCGCAGAGGAAGGTGCTGCCGCGATAGACGCAACGGTCGCGGTTCGAGAGGGCGCGGAAGGAGCGGGCGAGGGTCTCGAAGGTTCCCTCCTGGGTAATCCGCCAGGTGACGAGGAAGGTGCTGTTCTCGCCGAGAGCGACGGACGGCGCGCTGGCATAGTCGAGGCCGCCGAAGTCTCCCAGCGGTTGCTCGGAGACCGCGAGGTCGGCGCTCTGCGGCACCCCCTCGCGACTGAAAAGACGGGCGAAGTGCACCGGGAAGCCGACACTGTCGAGCCCTTCCCAGGCCACGGCGAAATTTCCCCGCGAATCCATGGCGAGGGCAGGGAAGCGGCTGACGGCGGCGCTCTCGGAGAGCTGCTGAACGGACCCGACCGGCTGGCCGGCCGGGTCGAACGGCTGCCCGAGGATCTTCTCGAGATCGGACCAGACGACGAGGAAGCGCCCCTCGGCGCTCGCCGCCACCCGCGGGTTTCTCCCGCCGCCCGACCCGACGACCTCGACCTCGCCGCCGAGCGGCCGCCCGCGGGGATCGTAGCGGCGTAGTGCGATGCCCGTGTGGGTCTCGTAGACGACGAGGGCGTTTCCCCGGCCGTCCATCGCCGCAGCGGGAGCCGCCTCGGCCTGCTGGCGGCCGGTGACCGCGAAGCGACCGCTCGCGGCCTTCCCCGTGGCGTCGAAGAGCTGCGCCTGCAGGGTGCCGAATCCCTCCTCGGGGTTGCCGGCCAAGGGGAGAGGCTGCAGCCAGGTGACGATCGAGCGGCCCGTGGGGTCCATGCCGACCGCCTCGTAGGGCGCCGGCAGCAGCATCTGTCCGGCGTTCCCCACCGCCGAGGAGTAAAGCTTGACCTCGCCTCCCAGCGGCTTGGCGTCGGCGCCGAACGGACGCGTGCGGAGGAAGAAGCGGGACCTGTTGCTGGTGAAGTTCGCGTCGGTGAGCTCCCAGGCGACGACGAAACGGCCGGCGCGGTTGCCGGCGATCCGCGGGTTTTCGACGTCCAGGGCGTTGCCGAACGGCACGATGTCGAGCCCGGGGCCGAGCGGCTGGGCGTGGAGCCCGACCTTCCGCCCGTGGATGCCGCCCATGAAACCGATCGGCTGCGATCCCCCATAGATCGTGTAATCGGCGGACCAGGCGACGACGAATTCCCCCACCGCTCCCGCCGTCACGTCCGGCGCGTTGATCTGAGAGGGGGTATCGAGCGCGGTGGTCAGGATCACCTCGCCGGAGACTGCCACCACGTGGGTGGCGGGCGGCGGCGCGGCGAGTACGGCGGCGAGCAACAGCGACGACGTCAAGCTGCGTTTCATCGGACCTCCGGCCAGCCAAGACTGACCTGCCGTCTTGATTTTATGCCACTCTACTATATCGAAGTTCCCGGATTTGCGTCGCGCCTCTGGCCGGTAGTACCTTTCATCAACCGCTGTTCGTTGACCGGACCGCGCCCGACGAGGCGCCTGGAGGTTGGGCATGCCCCCGCAGAACCCGGAGAGGCTCCTGGTCGAGGAGCTCCGCGCCGCCGTCCTCGGCAAACCGTTGCCCTCGACCGCCTACCTGACGGTGGGGGACCTGGCGAACAGCCTGACCTCGGGCGGTTCCGCCAACTGGCCGCCGCTGGGCTGGGCGGTGCGCTACATCCTGAAGGATGCCGATGCGCCGGACCAATGGCGCAACTTCTTCTCCACCTCGATGGCCAAGGGCTTCATGGGCGACGAGGAGTTCAGCGCCATCTACTGGGCCCTGCACCTGGCCGCCGTCCTCGCGGTGGGGGGCTCCGCCCGCGAGCGCGGCGACTCCGACCTCGCCTCCTCGTCTCTGGGCTGGCTCACCTACTGGTTCGGGGTCTGTGTCCTCTGCGAGGCGCCGGACGGACACGTCATCCTGCCCGGCCTGCGCTCGGCCGGCCACCCGCCGGACCCCGGGATCAAGGAGTGGGTGCTGGCGATCGCCCGCGGCGACGATGCTCAGCGCCGGCGCTGGGAGGACGTGGCCCGCCAGGAGAAGCTGGGGCTCAAGGTCCAGTGGGCCTGGCTGGTGGATGTCTGCAATGCCCTGACCGACACCCTCCACCGGGCCTTCGCCCCGCTGACCGGCAAGCCGCCGGAGGAGATCCCGCCCCTCCTGCCGCCCTACCGGCTGGACGTCCCGCTGACCGTCTACCGGACCGCCCACGGCGTCGCCGCCTACCTGACGCGGAGCGACAACCCCAACACCGCCGCCTGGCTCGCCGGCAGTTGGATCGACGGCCAGGAATCCTGGGGTCCCAAGAACGGCGGCGTCAGCGCCGGGCGCTTCCGGGAGCACGGCGACGACGCCACGGTGGGCCGGGAGGGGACGGTGCTGCACTACGCGAGCTCCCACTTCGGCAGCGCCGACGTCGAGCTGCCGCCCGGGCCGGCTTTCGAGGTCACCCTGGGCACCGGCGGGACGGCCCCGCCCCCGGGGCCGCCTACTCCGGTCCCGCCGACTCCGGTCCCGCCTACTCCGATACCGCCCACTCCGGATCTGCCCTCTCTGGAGCCGTCCAATCCGGTGCCGTCCAATCCGGTGCCGTCCACTCCGGAGCCACCCACTCCGGTCCCGCCCACTCCCGTTCCGCCCTCGTCGCTGTCACCGCCCCTGGGGACCGGCCGCACCGCCGCGGCGATCGCCGCCGACGTCCAGACCCTGGCGGTGCCCAGGAAGCAGCTGGGGCTGCGTGATCGCCTGGTCGAGGAGATGAGGCAGCTCCCGGCCGGCCGGCCGCCCGGTCAGATCGCGGCCGACCTGGGGACGCTCGGTATCTCGCAGGGCCAGCAGGACCTCTGGCATCGCCTGCAGGAGGAGGTGAAGGGCTTCACCAACCCGGGATAAGGTCTCCAGGGGGTAGAATGCCGGCAGCGCTCGCCAGGTGAGCGCGGAACACCGGCCTACCCGTGACGCCTTTCCTCCTCGAGCTCGCGATCCTTGCCGGGGCGGTCGCCTCGCCGCTCCTGCCCGCCCCGGGGTCGGCCCTCGCCCTCTTCCTGCTCGCCGCCCTCTGGCTGCGCCTGCGGCCGCCACACCGGGAGGTCGCGGTGGCCGGCACGGCCCTGCTCGTCGGCTTCCTGGCCTTGGCGGTCCAGGGCTCGCTGCGCCTGGGCGAGCGGACCTCCGAGCGCGAATGGGTCGCCACCGCGCGACAGCGGTACGAGCTCCTCTGGCAGGGGCTCTGGCGGGAGGCCGGCAACGCCGCCCAGGCGGTCGCCCGCCCGCGCCAGGACTTAGACCCCCAGGCGACGCTCGCCGCCTTTCGGCGGCTCGCCGAATTGGAGGTGCGGGCGGGGGGCGGCCGTCACGGCCTGCTGCTCCTCGACCCCGACGGCAACGCCGTGGCCTGGTCGGGGGAGGGGCTGCTGCACGAGCTCAAGCCCGAGGCCGTGCCGCGCGAAGGCCCCCACTTCGTCGCCGGCTGGAGCGCCATCACCCTGCTCGCCGTCAAGCCGCTCGACGGCGCCCGCCGCCCCTGGCGGGTGGTGGCCGGGGCGAGCTTCCCCTCCCAGCAGCTCCCCTTCGCCGCCCCGGGGGGACCTGCCTGGATGCCCGGGGCGCCCGCGGCGAACGCGCGCTGGTCGCTGGTGCGCGACCCGCGGGAGGTCGCTCCCGGCGCCCTCGCCGTCGCCGCCCGCGGCCTTCCCACCCTGGTGGTGGCGCGCAGTCCCCTCGCGCCGGGGCTCCCCGGGCTGCCCTTCCCCGAGCCGCCGCTCTGGCCGGAGCCGCTGGCCTGGGGGGCGATCGGCTTCGCCCTCCTGGCCCTCGCGGTCATGCGGGGGGTGGGGATCGCCCTGCCGGCCGGGACCTCGGCGGGGATCGAGCGCCGGCACGCCATCGCTCCGCTCGCCCTCTTTGGCGTCCTCGCCTGGGGAGCGGCGGCCCGGCTGCCGGCGACGACGGTGGCCGTCCTCGTCCTCGGCCTCGCCCTGGCGACCCTCGGCCTGCGCGCGCGCCGCCGCTCGCCGCTCGCCGCCGGGGCCGTCAAGGAGGGAGCCGTTCGCTCCGAGGACGGCGACCGAGGCGCCGGCGAAGCAGCCCGAGGAGCCGCCCGCAGGGCGAACGGCGGCCGTCGCGGGCAACGCGGGCATCGCCGCGCCGCCCTCGCCGGAGCGGGAGCGGTCCTCCTCCTCGCCGCCCTGGCCGGGGCCGAGCAGCGGTTCGAGGGGCCGCTCGACCTCGGCGGCTCCCTGCTCGCCGCGCCCCAGGTCCTCGCCCTGCGGATCGCCCTTTCCGCCGCCGTCTTCGGCCTCCTCTGCCTCGCCGGCCGGCGGGCCGCCCCGACCGCCCCCGACATCTCCGACCTCCCCGACGTCCCCGCGCCGCCCGCCGAGCGCCGCGACCTCTGGGCCTGGCTGGCGGTGGCCTTCCTCCTCGCCGGTTCCGCCGTCGCCGACCTCGCCCCGGTCGCCCTCGTCCTGCTCGCCGCGGGCGGAGCGGCCGCCGCCCTGTGGGCCGGGTGGCGCGACTTGGCGCATTCCGGCATGGTGCTCGCTGCCCTCGCCCTCATCGCCGTGCTCGCCGCCTCCGGGGCCGCCGAGACCGCCTATCGTTTCCGCCTCGGCTCCTTCGCCGCGAAGGAGCTCCTGCCGCGCTTCGCCCCGCCGACCGAGGCCGAGGTCGTCGCCCTGTCGCGCGACCTGGCCGCCCATTTCCGCTCGCGCGACCTGAAGAACCTGGTGCCGCGCACCCCCGAGGGGCTGGAGCGGCAGGACCTGGCCTTCGCCCTCTGGCGCACCTCGCCCCTGGCCCGCCGGCACACCCTCTCGGCGCTGGTCGTCCAGCCGTTCTCCGGGCCCGCCTCCTCCTTCTCCTTCGGCATGCCGCTCACCGGCGACGGCCAGGTCGACGAGCGGCTGATGCGCCTTTCCGCGCTCCGCCTGCCGCTCTGGGGGAAGGCGCTCATCGGCGACGAGGCGGTCCTCACCTATGCCGGCGTCCCCTGGGCGCGGGCGCGCTACTGGCTCCTGCCGCGACCCGGCTTCGAGGTGGCCGACCGGCGCGACCTGGGGGAGGTCGAGGTGGGGCTCCTGAAGGGCGAGCCGGCGGCCAGCCCCTTCGACCAGATGCCCTGGCCGGCGCTCTACGCCCTCTACGCCCCGAACCGCCGCGCCACCTTCTCCCCCTGGGAAGAGGCGCCGCCGCTGCCCTCGGCGCTCGTCCATCCCGGCAAGACCGGCGCGCGGGCGGTCTGGCTGGGCACCCCGGACGGCCCGGCCCGCGCCTTCGCCCGCCGCACCCCCGGCGGCTGGGAGGTGGTCTACCTGCCGCTCGAAACCCCGCTCGACGCCCTGGAGCGGACCGCCACCCCGGCCCTCGCCGTGCTCCTCCTCCTCGCCCTGGCGGTGGTCCTCGCCCTCCTCCTCTCCCTGCCGCGCGCCGCCTTCCGCGACCTCCTGCGGCGGACCGTCCGCTCCTACTCGAAGCGCCTGCTCCTCGTCTATACCGCCCTCCTCCTCGTCCCCCTCCTCCTCCTGAACGCCGTCCTCGTGCGCACCATGGGCGAGCGACTGGGGCGCGAGCAGCGGACGGCGGGGGAGGACGCGCTCTCCGCGGCGCAGCGGGAGCTGGGCGACCTCGTCCTCTCCTCCCAGCCCGGCTTCGGGCTGGACACCACCTTGAACGACGACGCCCTCACCAAGCTCTCCCAGGTCGTCCACCACGAGGTCAACCTCTACTGGCGCTCGCGGGTCTCCGCCTCCTCCCGGCACGAGCTGTTCACCGCCGGCCTCCTCCCCAAGCGCATCCCGGGGGAGATCTACTCCCGCCTGGCGCTCCTGGGCTACGACCTCTCCTCGCGCACCAACCACGCCGGCGGCACCGAGTACCTGGAGCTCTACGCCCCGCTCAAGGTGCCCGGGGTGGTGCAGAGCGAGGAGCACCTCTTCCTCTCGGTCCCCCTCCTCGCCCAGCAGGAGGAGGCGGCGGCCGAGCTGGCGCACCTGCGCCGCCGCGCCTTCCTGGTCACCGCCGCCCTCTTCGCCCTCTCGGTCGCCGTGGGGACCCGCCTGGCGCAGAACTTCACCCGCCCGCTCGCCCAGCTGGTCCTGGGGACGCGGCGGATCGCCGCCGGGGCGCCGTCGCTCGATCTCGCTCCCACCGAGCTCGAGCTGGCGGCCCTGGTCGCGGCGGTCGACGAGATGGCGCGCCGGATCGCCGAGGGGCGCGAGCGGCTGGTGCGCGAGAAGCAGGTGATCGAGCGGATGGTCGAGAACATCACCTCCGGGGTGGTGTCGGTCGACCGCGAGCGGCGGGTCCTCATGCACAACCGGGTGGCGGCGGAGCTCCTGGGGGTCCAGACCGGCCAGACCCTGGAACGGGCGGTGGAGCGCACCCCTCGCCTCGCCCCGGTCGCCGCCTTCCTGCGCTCGGCCGGGGGCGAGATGGCGCGTTCGACCGTGCGGCTGGCCGGACCGAGCGCCGAAGACGCCGAAGACGCCGAGGAGCCGGGAGCGGTCGGGGCAACCGAGGGCGGCGGGGAGCGGGAGTGGGCGCTCGTCTGGGTGCCGCTCCCCGGGCCGGGGGAGCCGTCGGCGCTCCTGGTGGTCGAGGACGCGACCGAGGAGCTGCGCGGCCAGCGGCTCCTCGCCTGGGCGGAGATGGCCCGCATCATCGCCCACGAGATCAAGAATCCGCTGACGCCCATCCGCCTCTCGGCCGAGCACATGAAAGAAGTCTACGCCCGGGACCCCGAGCACTTCGGCGCCGTGTTCGAGCGCTGCACCAACAACATCCTGACCCAGGTGGACGAGCTGCGTTCGATCGCCGCCGAGTTCTCGGCCTACAGCGCCATCCCGCGGATCGAGATGAAGCCCGGCGACCTGACCGCGGCGGTCGCCGAGCTGGTCGAGGGCTATCGCGCGGCGCCGCCCGAGGGGGTCTCGGTCGAGCTTGCCACCGACGGCCCGATCCCCACCCGCTTCGACGCCAAGCTCTTGAGCCGAGCGGTGCGCAACCTCCTGGAGAACGCCCTGCGGGCGAGCGCCGGGGGCGGCAAGGTGGAGGTCCGGGTCGAGCGCCTCGACGGCACGGCGCGGATCGAGGTGCTCGACCACGGCCCCGGGGTCCGCCCCGAGCTCCTGGGGCGGATCTTCGACCCCTACTTCTCGACCCACGACACGGGGACCGGCCTGGGGCTGCCGATCGCCCGTCGCATCGCCGAGGAGCACGGCGGCGCGATCACCGCCAAGAACCGCCCGGGGCGGGGGTTGGAGGTGGTGATCACACTGCCGATCCAGTAGGGGACGGCCCAGGGTTCAGTAGCACGGGGGGGCGCCGTCCCTGCGAGCTCACTAGAACCCATGGCATTCGGGCGAGCCGCAGAAGGAGAACTGGTATTCCCACAGGCCATTCACGCATTGGTACCGATCCTTCGGGGTCGTCTGCCCGTCCTCGCAGCTGCAGATGGGGCCTGTGGTGATGTTCCTGAACGTTCCGTTGGTGCAACAGGCGGCACAGTAGAAGGTCTGGCCGTCGCAGGTGACGTGACCTGGCCCCGCCGGACAGGTCTGGTCCTGGTTCACAGCGCTGCATATGCTGCCGCTGCACGAGACGGGGGAGTTGAGATCCCCGCAATCGGCGATGCACATCGATTGGGCGGTGGCACCGCCGCCGCCGCTTGCAAAGAGGGGCCGCTCCACCGGCGCCTGAGCGCTGGAGCACAGTGCCGGAGCGAAGGGAGCGGGTGGTGTGGCCAAGGCGCTGGCGAGGACGAAGAGGCTCAAACCTACGATCATGACGATACCTCCTTCGGTTCCGGTGCGGCGTGGCGCCGGGTCTGACATTGCAGTCTCGGTTTGCTTAGGATCTCATGCATAGACTTTAACGTCAAGATACAGGAAGGCTCTACGATGGAAGGGCGAAGGGCCAGTCACCATGGCCGTGCGGCTGCCGTCCGCCTCACGCCGTCTCCGCCAACTGCCACTCAGAAGCGCCGCGGACACGGCGGATACGGGGGAGCGGGGTTGGGCGCTGGTCTGGGTGCCGCTCCCCGGGCCGGGGGAGCCGTCGGCCCTCCTGGCGGTCGTGGAGACATTACGGCCGGTCCCCGAGGCCCGCGGGAGGGGTTTCTGGACGCTACGGCTGGCCGCGGAGACACAAAAACCGGGCTTGGAGACACTACGGTGGGCGGTATAGACATTCGGGAACGTCCTGGAGACACAAGACTCGCGACTGTAGACACTACGGAACGATCTGTAGACACTAGAATCTCCGCTGGAGACACGAGCGAACGGGCTGGAGACACTAGACTTCCAGCTGTAGACATAAGAAACTCAGTTATAGACACTAAAAACTCAATTGGAGACACAGGAAACTCGGATGGAGACACTACGGCAACGTTTCTCGTGTCTCCAGCCGGATTTCTAATGTCTCCACGTGGGTTTCTAGTGTCTCCAGCGCCTTCCGTAGTGTCTACAGACTCGATTCTTGTGTCTCTACGGCGGTCCGTAGTGCCTACAGCCGGGCCCTTTATGTCTCTACGGCCCGCCGTAGTGTCTCGACGGCCGGTTCCAATGTCTGGGCAGGTGGCTTTTGTGTCTCCACGCCTTTCGGGGAGACGGGGAGGACGCCCCGAGGGAGCGCCCTTCCCGGGTCACGGCCTTACGGTTGCTGTCGCCGGGCGCGGATGCGACCGACCTGCTCCTCGGCGCCGGGTCCGGCGGCTTCGAGCAGGGTGGCGAGCGCCCACGGCGAGCGGACGATCGCCTCCAGCAGGTGGAGCCCCTCGGCCCATCGCGGCTCGTACCGGTCGAACCAGCCCGCCTCCTGTGGTCCCTGCTCTCCGTACACGGCGACCACCGGGTAGCCGTCGGCGGTCGCCTGCTCCTCCAGATGGAAGAGCGGCTCGCGGTGTCAACTGGACGCCAAATTTCCCCCCTCTCTCTACGTTAAAAATCCCCCCCTCTCTGGTTGAGCCAGCTCACCAGAGCTGGCAGTTGCAGGTACCGTCTGGTACCCGG